>Ga0209296_1002996_pt1 | contig 11693 bp, 12 predicted proteins | sample S_130206_EF_Meta_FD_187319 | JGI IMG/M metagenome (GOLD analysis project Ga0209296, IMG submission 187319) | Freshwater microbial communities from Lake Simoncouche, Canada to study carbon cycling - S_130206_EF_MetaG (SPAdes) (version 2) | ecosystem: Environmental > Aquatic > Freshwater > Lake ...
GCAGCGCTTACCGTGGGTCAACGCTACATGGGGCAATTCTCAGGCTACACCTCGGCAGGCTTGCCGGTGTTTGTGGTGAAGGCGAGCACCGCTTCTGGTGGGGCCGCAACCATAGAAGTGGTCACCGATGTGATTTGTACGCCAACAGGAATAGAAGTATCCACTGTGACTCTGAGTGGAGCAGACTACGATAATGCTGTAATAAGGCAATTCTTAGCTTTATCGGATGTTATTCCATCATCCTACTCAGGGCAACAACATAGGTTTGTCAAAGTTAATGCGTCAGCAACTGGGCTTGAGTTTGCACTTAATGCATCAACGCTAGAGTCTGATTTAGCAACGATTAAGAACAACATAATTTCTTTGCAATATGCTGTTACAAATCTACAGACAGCAGTCACTTCTTTACAAGGCTCAACGACCGCTACCAACAATAGTATCTCCACAATACAAAGTAACATTACTACCATTCAAACTGGTTATAGCGATTTACTTGCTCGGGTAGTAGTTTTAGAAGGAGCTTAATAATGCAGATTGGAGCTATAAAAAAATACAGCACATTCCCCTGCATCGAAAAAGCAGCGATTGATGTGGAAGACATTTTTTGCTGCCCACCATTAGTGCCCGAATATATTCCAGAGTATATTACATTAAACACAGGCTCAGAGGATGACACAGGCAATTACTACCTAAACGAATACCCAATTCTTTCAGGTGATTATTCTCCTGGTCTCAAATACAAAAGCCGAAATCAAGCCTATGTTCCAACCACTAGAACGCAAGCCAACATTTATGATGGGCCAACACTTCACGGAACCTATAACGACACCTACACACTGCGCTGGGAAATTACAACAGAGTTAGCTGACCCAGTTGCTGGACATCCAGCAGGACATAAACGAAATTATGTAAAGCTTTTCATAAGTGCAAACTTTCAGTCTAATCCTGTGTATTACTACGATTCATCAGGTTATGCTGTACCAAAGTATCCACAATCCGATAGCCTTATAGAAATTTATGTCTCACCTTGGGTTTTAACAGCAAATTTCTCTTACACTGCAACCTGCACATTAGTGGGCAACAATGACACTGATTATATTTACCCATCAGTACCAGAATACTTTGGATCTCCACCTGTTCCAATGTATTACGATACACCCGCAGGACTACCCATTCCGCACACAGTCACGCTTACACCTAGTGCAAACCACACTGTATTTCCTTCTACTGTGCGACTGGTGTTAAATGAGGCTAAGTTCCTTACTCCTGAGACTGACATTGAGTTAGGCAATCTTGATGTTGATTTAACTTTTAATGAAGCATTAGGAGGTTTCTATTCTGAGGTGTTGACGCTGTATGGAATTAAAGGAAGGATTAGTCTGGGTGGTATTTCATACATGACTAAAACTACATTAGACCGGTACACTAGCGGCCTGACTGGTGTGCCATATCCGCAACAGCCAGAGACTCTTTACTGCAACGACATTGAAACTGACAGGGGTCCACTGAGAGGACGAGCACCAGCAGGTTTTGTAAGCAGTGTAAGCCTTGTTGCTGGCGTAGGGCATGGAAATGCTTTTTATGATTCACGATGGAAAAGTCATGCTGTTGTTGGCCCAGCCCCATACTTTGCTCTTGTGTCTACATACTTTTCATGGACTGAAAAGAACGCTTTCATGGAGGTTCAATTTTCTCAGTACGCATCAGCAAGAAAACAAAGGTATGTTTACAATTTTACAAACAAATTCATATCTGTTGGCGATCCAGCAATTTATGTTATTCAGAAACCAGACTTTTTTCATAACACGGCCTTTAAAGTAATTTCAACCCACCCAGATTCCTATTTCTCATCACTAATGACATTGCCAGAACAACCAGGCACACCAACACCAACACCGACTCCAACACCCACACCGACCCCTACCCCTACACCAACACCTACACCGACACCTACACCGACTCCAACCCCTACACCAACCCCTACGCCAACACCGACTCCTACGCCCACTCCTACACCAACGCCTACCCCAACCACAGCGTTTTCAATTTACAGTCAAACACCAGGGGCGGGTGACATTCCCGGTGGCTCATGGGATACCTCAAGCTCGGGCGCAGGCAGATTTACAGACCATTTAACATTCCAAAGCAGCAGCAACTATGGTGGCAGCGGCGCCGAGATCACATTCGCACTTACACCAAATGTTTCGGGCGTTTTAACCTATGACATTACATGGTCGCTTTCAGAGTTCGGCAGCGGCTTTGCAGGCATGGAAAACCCTAGCGGAAGCGCAGGCGATTTTTCAATGCAGGGCGGGCTCAATGTGGTTGCAGGCACCACCTATTATGTAACGACTTTACGCCCTGACTACACGCCTACGGATTCATACACCTACGTCACAGGCGATTTCTATGTAAGTCCGGCCTAACTAGTGCGAGCGATTTGCATCGCCACCCGAGCCAAGTTAACCTCGGTAATATTCTTTTTTTCGGAGGTCATTATGCCAGCAGGCTCATACAACTTCGCGGCAGAGCAGGGGGCAACCCTATCCCGTACGATCCTTTACACCGACGCTGACGAGGTCGAGACCGATCTGACAGGCTACACCGCTGCTATGCAAGTAAGACCAACCGCAGCAAGCGCAACCGTCACGCTGGAGCTCACCACCGAAAACACCCGAATCACGCTTGGCGGTGCCGCTGGAACTGTAGATTTACTCGTTGACGCTGCCACGATGGAGGCGATTACGCCTGGTAAATACTTCTACGACCTCGAACTCTATACCGGCTCAACGGTGATCCGACTCATCGAAGGCACTTTCACCGTGAAAGCGGAGGTGACCCGTGCCTGATATCGTAGTGGTCACAGAATCCGGCATCGTCACAGTTTCGCAAGGCGAGACGCTGGTGACCGTCTACGATGGCCGTGGCTTTAAAGGTGATCCAGGCGACTCCTTTGATCAGACTTTAAACACAGTGGATGCGGTGGAGTTTGCTGGCCTGATTAATAACGGCCTGACCTTTCCAACGGTAGACGGCACCGCAGGGCAAGTAATCGAAACAGACGGCGCAGGCGTTCTTACTTTTGTTACGCCTAGTGGTGGTGACTTTCTGCCTCTCGCTGGCGGCACAATGACCGGCAACATTGTTTTCGATGGAACCAGTGGGCAATTTATCGGCAAGGGAACCTTCGACACCGCACGAAGCGGCAATTATGGCATCTCAATAGTTTGCTCGGTAGGCTACGAATTTAACTGGCAAGCTGGCTGGCTGGTAACTACAGAGCAAAGCTCGGCAACACCACGGCCTCTTTATCTAGATTCACTCGCAGGCACAACGCTCCGAGCATGGGATTCTTCAAAGTCAACAGGAACGGAAGTTGATCATTTAGGAATCACTTTCGCAGACACCACGGTACAGACCACAGCTTACACCGGAGGGGCAGGCGTTTCCTCTTTGACCGCTGGCACTGGCATTTCTCTTGATGTGACCACCGGCGATATCACCGTCACAAACTCAGAGCCAGATCAGACGGTTACGCTCACGGATGGAACAGGGATTACGGTTACTGGCACTTATCCATCATTCACGATTACCTCTAGCATCACACAATACACCGACACTGACGGTAGACTTGCACTCTCGGCAGGCACTGGTATCAGCTACGACAACGCAACCGGCATTATCACTAATGATAATCCAGACCAGACGGTAACGCTCACGGACGGAACAGGGATTACGGTTACTGGTACTTACCCATCCTTTACGATTGCTTACAGCGGCACGCCTTCCAGCGGAACAGTTACCACCGCAAGCGTAGTAAGCGCAAACGGCTTTGCTGGCACAGTGGCAACCGACACGACCACGCCAGCGATAACGATATCAACAACAATCACAGGGCTTTTAATCGGCGACGGCACCGCTATCGCAGCAGCAACCGCAGGCACTGACTATGTTGTTCCGAGTGGATCGATCACAGGAAACGCCGCAACGGTTACCACGAACGCCTCGTTAACTGGCCCAATAACATCATCAGGAAACGCAACTAGCATAGCTTCGCAAACGGGAACTGGCACGAAGTTCGTGGTCGATACTTCGCCAACACTGGTAACTCCTGACATAGGTGCAGCTACTGCAACGACAGTGAACAAGATCACGATTACGGCACCAGCGACAGGGGCGACGCTCACCATCGTACAAGGTGCAACGCTCACCGCATCCGCAACGGCCTCCGTAAGCGGCACGAACACCGGCGATAACGCAACAAATACGACCTACTCAAGTTTAGTATCCAATGCCACGCATACCGGCGACGCTACCGGATCAACAGCTTTAACGGTGGTTAAAATCAATGGCGTCTTGATGAGTGGACTAGCTACCGGAATATTAAAAAACACGACAAGCACAGGCGTGCCAAGCATCGCAACGGCAGGCACCGACTATGTTGTTCCTTCCGGTGCGCTTGGAACGCCAACATCTGGAACGCTAACCAGTTGCACCGGCCTACCGATATCTTCAGGCGTTAGCGGTCTTGGCACTAGTGTTGCCGCATTCCTTGCTACACCAAGTTCTGCAAATTTGAAAACCGCAATCACGGATGAAACCGGCACCGGAGGAAGTTTAGTTTTCGCCACCTCGCCAGCGATCACCACGCCAACGATTACCGGCTTAATCGAAGTCAAAACAGCACCGACAATTTCCTCTGGTGTGTTAGCGTTAGATTGCACTTTAGGAAATGTGTTCGCAGTCTCGCTAAACGCAGCAATCACAAGTTTGACCTTCTCCAACATACCGACCACCGGCAACGCTTTCGGCCTCACTTTAGCACTTGCCATGAATGGAACGGCCTATGCTATCACATGGCCTTCAAGCGTTAAGTGGAGTGGCGGAGTTTCGCCAACTCTGACAAGCACCAACCTTAAGACTGATATTTTCGTTTTGACTACCTACGATGGCGGCACAGTATGGTTTGCAATGGTTGGAGGCCAGGATCTATAATGCCGATTTATCGCAGTTTGATGGGTGTGAGTAGAGGCGTTGCGGCAACTGGCATTCGAGCTATTTTTGGATATGGTTATGCGGAAGCTAATTCATCGCTCACGAACAAAGTATCAAACACTGGTGTAGTTTCAACCGACACTGCCGGCGTTGGCACGGCTAGAAATGCTTTAGCAGCAGCATCCTACGGAACCGATAAGGCAATCTTTGGATACGGCTCAGCAGGCGCTTTTGTTTCCATAACGAACAAAGTATCAAACGCTGGTGTTGTTTCAACCGATACCACAGGCGTTGGCACGGCTAAAACCACCTTGGCGGCGGCAAAATATGGTACTGACAAAGCTATTTTTGGATATGGTTATGTCGCAGCTAATTCATCGCTCACGAACAAAGTATCAAACACTGGTGTAGTTTCAACCGACACTGCCGGCGTTGGCACGGCTAGAAGGGAGTTAGCAGCATCTGGTTATGGTACTGACAAAGCTATTTTTGGATATGGTTATGTCGCAGCTAATTCATCGCTCACGAACAAAGTATCAAACGCTGGTGTTGTTTCAACCAATACCACAGGCGTTGGCACGGTTAGAAGTGCTTTAGCAGCAGCATCCTACGGAACCGATAAGGCAATCTTTGGATATGGACGCACGACACCTAATGTTTCCATGACGAACAAAGTATCAAACACTGGTGTAGTTTCAACCGACACTGCCGGCGTTGGCACGGATAGAAGGGAGTTAGCAGGTGCATCATACGGAACCGACGAAGCTATTTTCGGATATGGCACTACCGGCACTAATGTTTTCATGACGAACAAAATTTCGAACACTGGCGTAGTCTCGGCTGATACCACAGGCGTTGGCACGGCTAGGCGAGGCCTTGCCGCATCCTCTTACGGAAGTTAATCCATGCCATCAAAACTAAACTCAGAATTTAACTATCGTACTCAGGTGATTGGCGAAACACCTTGGGAGAAAATAAAAACTCTCTTAGGTTTTCTTGAAGGCCGACATCGAGCCAGAGCATTAGAACTAGTAGGGTTGAAAAAGTTTGCAGCGAAAAAAGCCAAGCTCGACTACCTCAAAAAGACTACCAACTTAGAACATGAAACACTAGAGCTAGAGGCCGAGATTCTAGAAATAGATTCCGTTCAAGAAAGCCAGCGACAAGCCTACATCTTGAATCATCAAGAGATAACCATCCTAGAAAAGCTCTTGGCCGAACTCTACGAGATCGCAGAACCAACCAGGCTTGAAGGCTACACCGATGAGATGATGTTCGAGTTTAATGCACCGAATGAATTTAGCGTTTGGGTTGCGAAAGAAATACACGCAGAGATTCTGGCTCAAGGCCATCCGAGTCCAGCGAAAATAAGAAACGCTATGAGTTGTCCAGAGGCATGGGCAGCACTTCAAGAGATCGGCCTAGTGCCAGAAGGCACACCGATTTTAATGAACAACGACCCATCGAACATTCAACTAATACCAAGAAACATAAGGGGAGAGCAGTGCCTAATTACGCAAAAATAAACGGTGAAACAATCCTAGAATTTCCATCCTATCCGCACACCAACCATCCTAACACCAGCTTTGGTGAAGGCTGGCAGGGTGGCGAGATTGAAGGCAGCACCTATGTGCTAGTGGAAATTGAGGACACACCGCAGACCGACTACCTGACACAAGACACGGAAGTTGAAGCACCGCAGAAGTTAAAAGGCAAATGGTCAGTGAAAACCAAGGTGAAGGATATCAGCATTGAGGAAAAGGCGAAACGCAAAGCGGAGAAGGCAGAGCGAGACGCAGAGCAGGAAGATAACTTTCTAAGCAAAGCCGAAATCAAAGCGATCCGAAAATTACTCAAGGCGCAGTAACACGAAAGGCCCATGATGAACCTCCTTCTATGCTTCTTGCTCTTCTCCCAGATCGAGGCAACCTCCGTCGAGGGTGGTCGCACCTCTCCCGATGGCGCCGAGGAAATTCAAATCGACTTGCCCGGAAGCCAGCAAATGAAGAACACGGGAGGCAAAGACGGCGCGGGCCTTTGCGTCTTCACCTCGATCGAGCACGCAGGGCGATGGCAAAATGTGGACTCCATCCTCGGGCTACAGCAGAAGATGACACGAGAGCAGGGTGGTGGCTACCCTTCCAAGGTTGAAAAGATGCTCGCAAAATACTGCGACGGCGCACAGTATCTTCAGTACGAAGGAAGCGACCCCGCACTGATCAAGCTTGCCCTGACTACGGGTCGGATGCCCTCGGTCACTTACGGCTACTCACCCAGGTACTCAGGCAAGATTGCCCACATGGTGAACGCGGTACACCTCACCGAGAAATGGGCAGCCATCCTTGACAACAACTTCCCCGGTGAAACCAAGTATGAATGGATGAGCCCTACAGAGTTCAAGAAGAGATGGGTCTCGGGAGGAGGCGGTTGGGCCGTGGTCGTGATCGCTCCCCCGCCTCCCCCGATGCCATATAACGAGGGCGAACCGGTTAAGGTGTACGGGCAAAAATGGGGCACACCCTCGAGCGCTGCGGTCGTAGCGCCCTATGAGTGGAAAGTTATCGATGCCAACCAGATTGCACTCTACAGCGCAGGCAAGCAGAAGGGCGTCTGGATCATGGCCCGCCAATGCTACCGGGAGCTTCTCCCCGATGGCAACTGGTCATCAGACCAAGAGCTCGCCCCGTTCGCACCACCCACATCGCACACCATCAAAGTCATCGAGCAACAGGAGCAAAACTTTGGACTCGATCGCTCCCGCATCGACTCAGGCGTTGAAAAGTTCTGGCTCGGTGGTCGGGAAGTCACCCGCAAACAAGCTTACAGCGCAATCGAGGGGAAGGGCAAAGACCTCATCGACGATCGGGAAAAGCTTCGGCTAACTGTAATTGGGACGCCGTCTGAATGCAAGGCAGTGATCGCAGATCTCGAAACCAACCCCGCACTCAGCGTATTTGCTGACACCCTCTTGGTGCAGAGTTACCGGCCCGATAACTGGGCAGTGAAGGAACTCGGGTTCCTTCCCGGTACACCCCGCATCATGGTGCAGGGTGGCCCAGATTCACGGGGCGCAGGCAAAGTGTTACATAGCCAACCCGATTACAATGGCGGGGCTAATGCGCTCGCAGAAGCCTTGAGACGAGTGCGCCCCGACTACGATCCCAACAAGGATGTGGACAAACGAAAGACCCCCGCGAAGCCCACGGCACCGGATGCGGGAAACAGCACCATCGCACTCGTTGTGATGTTGTTGGCTGGCGGTTTGACGGTGGCGGGTTTCCCTGCGTTGGCATCGCTAGTGCGCATTGGTGGCACGATGTTCGCACCCAAGCCTCCCGAGGTCGTGGTGGAAACTGTAAAGAGGAAAGTCGTAAAGCCAAAGAAGAAAAAGGTTTAGAAGAAAGTTATTACGAGGCGGTTGATAAATGGAAATTCCGAGGGACGATGAACGAATAATAAGGAGTGCCTCACATGGATAGTTTAAAAGCCGGTTGGAAAACTTCAGAGTTCTGGACTACCCTTGTGCTCCAAGGTGTGAGTCTTGCGGTGATCGTGGGCATGGTTAACGGAACCGAGAGTGCAACGCTCACGGACTCGTTAACCAAAATGATCACCGCCATTTTTACCCTAGCCATTTCTGGCGGGACTACTCTTGCCTACATCAAGAGTCGATTCGATCTTAAAAACAAATGACTACCTTCCACCGTGTCATCACTGGAATGCTCGTCGCGTGGTGCCTCTGGTTCACCCTCTATGGTGGTTGCCACTGCTACGCCGATCGACCTTTCCTCAAATTGGCAAAGCTCCTCCTCTGGTTGCTCGGGTCTCTCGCTCTCTAGACAGGGAACACACATGGAAGAAGACCCTTGGTTGAAACACTTAGAGCAATGCTACAGCGACCGCGATAACGGGGCCAAGGCCTCAGACCCAGAAGATCTACGCACGCTCATGCTACGGAGGTTAGTGATCACCTTCGGCGTCGATTCCGATTATGTCAACAGCCTCATGCCGTTACTCATCCAGCAGTTCGTGATCGAATACGCACGACACGGCTCGAGCAAGAAGTGTTTTGAATCTCTCGATGATAACTTCATCGACCTGAGTGACCCCCGCTTTCAGGTCAAGCTCAAGAAGATCCGCAGAGGCAGGGGCAATGACCCTTACGAAATACCACCAAAAACCAAAGGCAAGCTGGATGGCTGAGATCACTTGTGTCACCTGCAAAGAGCGAAGACCACACCGGGCCAAGGGGCTTTGCATCAAATGCTACGACCGCATACCACGCAGGCTCATCACCTGCATCTCATGCGGGGAGCGCAAACCCCATGAGGCACGGCAGCTCTGCCGCCAATGCTATAAGAGCACCGGGCCCGACACGCCGAAGATGTCGCACTCGCTCGGGTGCGTGAAAGCGGAAGAGGAAAACAAGCGCGACTCACTGCGGGTGCCACCGCTCGGGCCGACGTTGGCACGACCGGGCACCGAGGAAAAGATTCAAGTCCTCATCACCAGGCACACCCGCTTTGAGACACTCTATCACCCTCATGACTGCGTGATTCCGAAGGAGCTTGAAGGTGGTGGCAGCAAGCGCATCGATGGCGGCTGGCATAACGGGGCAACGATCTTTCACACCCCCGATCTCGATGACTAGCCAGACCCGGCGAATGTCCCTGGTCGAGTCCATTGCCAACACGGGCGCAGGCTTTGCCTTGTCGCTACTGATCCAGATCACGCTTTTCTCAATAATGGGAATCGAAACCACGACCGGACAGAACCTGACCATGAGTGGGGTGTTCACCTTGGCCAGTCTGGTCAGAGGCTACCTGATGAGAAGGGTGTTTGTATGGTGGCAAAGGTAAATTAGAAACAGGGCGTGAACCTGCGACGGGGTACGCTTCCTTAACTAGGAACAGGTCGCAGGTGACGACGGAATTTGACGGAGGTTGACGGAAAAAACAGAACCTGCGACCTCTTCTTGGATACCTGCGATCTCTTCCCAGTTAAGGAAGCGATCGCAGGTTCAATGAAAATCTGACGGAAAACACCTGCGACCTCTTCTAGGGGTTTTGGAAATAAAACGCTATAAAAATAGGGGTTTGGTGAGCTTTCCGTCAAAAACCTCCGTATGACGGAATTACTTTTAAAACCATGCGTAAACCTGCATAAAGATGTATAAAGAATTTAACGCAAAAGGCTATATAAAGCCTACAAGATACGCTATCAGCAGCGGGCTTTTCGTGCTCTAGTTTTTCCCGATTGGGGTGGAAGAGGTCGCAGGTTCAAATCCTGTATCCCCGACTAGACTTACGGCGAATTTGGAAAATTAAAAATCCGTCATTGACGGAAAAGGGTAAAAGCCCCTATGATGTTAACCGTCTTGCCTGCAACCCCGCAGCGAGACAACATCACAGGAGCCGACGCATGAAGCGAACCCCCAAATTCTGTCACCATAAAGGTACCGACCGAGGTTATGCTACTGACCCTCGGACGAAAAAAGAAATCTGGTTCGGCCCTTGGGGCCTAGCCAGCACAAAGCAAGCTTACCTCAGATGGGTAACGGAGTTGCTCAGCGAAGAGGTTACGCCCCGCGTCGCCCCTGCGAATGAGCCCGTCGTTGCTGACTTGGTTAATGCCTACATCAAACACGCCGTTATCTACTACCGAGACCCAGTCACTGGGAAACCCACATCGCAACTCGGCGTTGTCAAATCTGCACTCAGAGAACTCGACCTCTATCTTGAGATGAAAATAAAAGACTTCACACCCTCGGTGTTGTTGGCAGTTCGTGCAGGGATTGTGAACCGTGACATCATTCCAAAGTCAGAAGGCGCACCCCGAAAAAAACTTTGCATCTCTTCCGTGAACGGTGCCATCGTCAAGATCAGGCAGGTTTTTAAACTAGGTGTTGAGTGGGAACTGGTGCCGATTGAAACCTATCAGGCGCTGGCGTGCGTCCAACATTTGAACTGGCGTACCGCCCCAACACTTCGCAACCCAGACAAGATCACCCCAGTGCCTACCGAGTACTTCGACCTGGTCATGCCATTACTCAAGCCAATGTATCAAGCACTTTTAAAATTGCATATCGACACTGGGATGCGGGTGAAGGAACTTGTCTCCATGAGATGGTCAGAGATTACCGAGGTCGAGCCCGGCGTGCTGTGGTGTTACTCACCGCAAGAGCATAAGAACTCTCACAGGGGCGACCCTCGGATGATCTATATCAAGCACCACTTCATCGCACTCATGAAGAGTTTACGCAAGCCGTTGTGGGATGAAGACGCAGTCTGGTGCCAGCGCGGTGTTGGCCGCAATGCTGGCTATAGCGGGATGATCAGCGCCGACAGTTACGCTCGAGCTATTGAGGGGGCGCAACGCAGATACAACGAAGGCAGACTTGCTAGGGAGGCGGGCAACCGAACCGATCGCAAGCAAGGCTATAAGCTCGCAACCAAGAAGCGCACACCGATGGCCCATTGGACACCGCTACAGATAAGACACACCTACGCAACGCAGGTGCGCCGCACTCACGGACTCGAAGGAGCGCAAGCAGTACTCGGTCACAGCACCCTTGACGCCACACAAATCTATGCGGAAAAGCGTGACGATCTCGCACGGTGCGTAGCTCGAGGCTAATTAGTGCCAAAAATGGATAAAATTATTTAAAGATTTTATATAGATTTGGTGAACAATAGTGT
>Ga0209296_1003001_pt1 | contig 11684 bp, 10 predicted proteins | sample S_130206_EF_Meta_FD_187319 | JGI IMG/M metagenome (GOLD analysis project Ga0209296, IMG submission 187319) | Freshwater microbial communities from Lake Simoncouche, Canada to study carbon cycling - S_130206_EF_MetaG (SPAdes) (version 2) | ecosystem: Environmental > Aquatic > Freshwater > Lake ...
GTATAAATAGTAAGTACTGGCCCAAAAATTTCTTCACACATGGTGGTATATTTAGGATCAGTGGTTTCAATCACAGTAGGTTCAATAAAGTAGCCTAGTTTTTTACTATAATTTCCACCTACTAAAATTTTAGCTTTCTTATCTTTTTTTACTTGATCAATATATTTTGAAATATTGTCAAAAGACTTTTCATCAATCACTGCATTTACAAAATTAGAAAAGTTTTCTACCGTTCCCATTTTCATCGTCTTAATAGCCTTCACTAATTTTTCTTTAATAGCGGGAGCAAGATTAGAGGGTAAATAAGCACGAGAAGCTGCAGAACATTTTTGTCCTTGGTATTCAAATGCACCACGAGCAAGTGCAGTAACCACAGTATCTACATCGGCTGTTTCATGCACCATTACAAAATCTTTGCCTCCTGTTTCACCTACAATTCTTGGATAAGTTTTATACTTAGCAATATTCTCTCCAATTTGTTTCCACATATAATTAAATACACCAGTGGAGCCTGTGAAGTGAACGCCAGCAAAGTCGGGATGCGCAAAACAAGTAGCGCCAATAGTTGGACCATCTACATAAACAATATTGATAACACCATCAGGCAGTCCTGCTTCTTTCATAATACGCATAAATAATTGCGCAGAATAAATTTGTGTATTGGCCGGTTTCCAAACTACCACATTACCGCACATGGCAGCAGAGGCTGGAAGGTTGCCGCCAATTGCCGTAAAATTAAATGGTGTAATAGCAAGCACAAAACCCTCTAGTCCACGATATTCCATTCTATTATGAATGCCTGGTGAAGAAATAGGTTGTTGTTGGTATATCTCTGATAAAAAATGAACATTGAATCTTAAAAAATCTATTAACTCACATGATGCATCTATCTCCGCTTGGTAAGCATTTTTACTTTGACCTAACATGGTAGCTGCATTCATTTCAAAACGATACTTGGTCGCTAATAAATCGGCAGCCTTTAAAAATATATGTGCTCTTGCTTCCCAATTCATATTCGACCATGCATTTCTCACTTTTAATCCTGCATTTATAGCTTGGTCAACATGTTTTTTATTACCCATATGAAAATAACCCAGTGTATGTTTTATTTCATGGGGAGGATGAATGGTTTGTTTTAAATCGGTTCTAATTTCTTTGCCTCCAATAATCATTGGAATATCTAAGGCTTTTTTCTTTAGCGTTGCGATAGCTTCTTTTAAAGCCATCTTTTCTTTAGAACCTGGAGCATAACTTAATACTGGTTCATTGACTGGAACGGGATAATTAAATGTGCCGAATTGCATAATAATTGTATTAGGCTTCAAAAATAAGCATAAAATGAACATCTGTTAGGAAGTTCTCTTATTTGATTAAACTTTGACTAAATTTGTATGCTTTCTAAAGCAATCAATTAAAACTATTCAATGCAATATATCTTAGTAGATATCGCAGATAGGGAACATTTTTACCCTTTTACGCTAACTAACTCTTTGGCTAGTTGCAGGGTAGGTATATTTAGTTTTAAAGAAAGGTGGGAGCAGTATACCCATGATACTTGTGGAGTATATACAGCGCCTTATTTACAAGCATTGTATGAGGATAGTGAGTTTCTAAAAAATGAGGAGGTTTTATATTTCATTAATGTGGCCTGTATTCCCTCGGAAAAATTAATGGAGGCAATTAAGGCTTTAAATGAAGGGGAAAAGTTGATGACTGCTGGAGGTAAATGGATTGCCACTAAAACCAAGGAAAGACAAATCTCCAAAATTCTCATGGAGGAGAAGCCGCCTATTGTAATAGAGGAGGTTTCCTTTGTTTTAAATCAATTACAGCTACTTTCTATCCATGCCAAACTCATTGAAAGAGACTTCAAGTGGGTAGCTAGTCAAAGAAAGTCTGAGCCTATTGACCCCTCTAATAATGTCATTAATAAAGACCAAATTTTCATAGAAAAAGGTGCTACTGTTTTATGTTCTAATTTAAATGCAAGTGAAGGCTTTATATATATTGGAAATGAGTCAGTTGTAATGGAAGGTTCTTCTATTAGAGGATCCTTTGTTTTAGGTAAAAAAGGGGTGGTAAAGATGAATACAAGCATATATGGAACCACTACTGTTGGCCCTTATTGTTTGGCAGGGGGTGAAATTAAGAACTCCATTTTAATGGGTTATTCAAATAAAGGACATGAGGGGTATTTAGGGGATAGTATTATTGGACATTGGTGCAATTTAGGGGCAGGTACTTGTAATAGTAATATTAAAAATACAGCTGGTGAAATTCAAATGTGGAATGAATTCAAAGGGGAATGGGAAAATGTAGGTCAAAAAATGGGCATGCTAGTGGGCGATTATAGTAGGTTTGCCATTCAATCAAGTATTAATACAGGGTCTTACATTGGCGTATCTGCCAATATTTTTGGAAATGGGCTACTTCCAAAGCATATTCCCAATTTTACTTGGGGTGTGATCCCAGGCTATCAATTGGATAAAGCCATAGAAGATATCCATAATTGGAAAAAAATGAAAGGGTTTTCTATAACGGAGGCCGAAAAGCAGGTTTTAAAGCACTTATATCAACTAAATCATCACTGATTAGGACTGAATTTTATTACCTTTGCAGCGCTATTAAATAGCCCATTAAAACTTCAGTAAAGACTCTATGAGAAAACAAATCGCAGCAGCCAATTGGAAAATGAATTTATCTCTCGCTCAAGCAGAGACTTTATTAAATGAACTATTTGCTGATGCTCCTACATTAGGGGCGCATCAAGAAGCTGTTTTTGCAGTGCCTGCCATTTATATTCCTTTAGCTTTAGAAAAGTTAGCCAATAAATCGAATGTTTTTGTAGCTGCTCAAAATTGTCACCAAAAAGAATCGGGTGCCTATACTGGTGAAGTTTCAGCTTCCATGTTGCAATCAATAGGCGTGAAGCATATTATTGTAGGACATTCTGAGCGCCGCGAATATTTTGCAGAGTCTGACGCCTTATTAGCAGATAAAGTAAATGCTATTTTAGCTATTGGAAGCACACCTATATTTTGTTGCGGTGAACCATTATCTATTAGAGAAGAAACAACACAAAATGCTTTTGTAGAAGCGCAATTAAAAAATTCATTGTTTCATTTATCTGCAGAGGCAATTGTTAAAGTAGTCATTGCTTATGAACCTATATGGGCTATTGGAACAGGTAAAACTGCATCAAGTGCTCAGGCTCAAGAGATACATGCTTATATAAGATCTTGTTTTGCTGCAAAATATGGCGAAGCGTTAGCGAATCAAATTTCTATATTATATGGTGGAAGTGTAAAAGCTTCTAATGCAAAAGAAATATTCTCTCAACCAGATGTGGATGGTGGACTAGTAGGTGGAGCTTCTTTAGTAGCTAATGAATTCACCGCTATTATAAACGCCCTCTCTTAATTAAAAGAACAGTTACAACTTCATGAAGAATATTAGAAATTTTTGTATCATCGCACACATCGATCACGGTAAAAGTACCTTGGCCGATCGTTTATTAGAACATACTAAAACGATTACCGAGCGTGAAATGATGAATCAGGTTTTGGATGATATGGATTTAGAGCGTGAGAAAGGAATTACCATTAAAAGTCACGCTATTCAAATAAATTATATACACAAAGGCACAACCTATACTTACAATTTAATTGATACTCCCGGTCACGTTGACTTTAGTTATGAAGTGAGTAGAGCCTTAGCGGCTTGCGAAGGTGCTTTATTATTAGTAGATGCCTCTCAAGGTATACAAGCACAAACTATTAGCAATTTATATTTAGCATTAGAAAATAATTTAGAGATTATTCCGGTGATTAATAAGATTGATATGGATGGAGCGAAAATTCCAGAAGTAACCGATCAAATTATTGAATTAATAGGATGTAAGCAAGAAGATATATTATTAGCAAGTGGTAGATCAGGTATTGGTATTGAAGAAATTTTACAAGCCATTGCAGAACGTATACCTGCACCAGTGGGTGATACTGAAGCGCCACTACAAGCATTAATTTTTGATAGTGTCTTTAATAGTTTTCGTGGAATTATTGTCTACTACCGTATTATGAATGGGGTATTAAAAAAGAATGATAAAATTCGTTTTGTGGCATCTGGAAGAGATTACAATGCAGATGAAGTGGGTGTATTAAAATTAGCCATGACACCGAAGGCCGAAGTGAGAGCAGGAGATGTGGGCTATATTATTACCGGCATTAAAGTGGCGAAAGAAGTTAAAGTAGGAGATACTATTACTTTGGCGAATAACCCAGGAGAAATGATCAATGGTTTTGAAGAAGTTAAACCCATGGTATTTGCAGGAATTTATCCGGTGAACACCGATGAGTTTGAAGAGTTAAGAGATTGTATGGAAAAATTACAATTAAACGACGCTTCTTTAACTTTTGAATTAGAAACTTCTCAAGCATTAGGCTTTGGATTTCGATGCGGATTTCTAGGACTGCTTCATATGGAAATTATCCAAGAGCGTTTAGAAAGAGAATTTAACCAAACTGTAATTACCACAGTTCCCAACGTAAGTTTTATAGCTTATACCACAAGAGGTGAAAAAATTATCGTGAACAACCCTTCTGAAATGCCCGATCCTGTAAAAATTGAGCATATTGAAGAGCCTTATATTCGTGCTCAAATTATTACCTCACCTGACTATATTGGTAATATCATTACCCTTTGTTTAAGTAAGCGTGGAATTTTAATGAATCAAAGTTATTTAACACCTACTAGGGTGGAATTAATTTTTGAAATGCCGATGACGGAAATTGTATTTGATTTTTACGATAAATTAAAAAGTCAAACAAGAGGCTATGCTTCTTTTGACTATTCTCAAATAGGTTTTAGAGATGCCGATATTGTGAAAATGGATATCTTATTAAATGGGGAGAAAGTAGATGCCTTAAGTGCTTTAATACATAGAGGCAAGGCTTCCGATTTTGGTCGTAGACTTTGTGAAAAATTAAAAGAGCTATTAACCAAACAACAATTCCAAATTGCTATTCAAGCTGCCATTGGTGCTAAAGTAGTGGCTAGAGAAAATATATCTGCCATGCGTAAGGATGTTACCGCTAAATGTTATGGTGGTGATATTAGCCGTAAGCGTAAATTATTAGAGAAGCAAAAAGAAGGTAAGAAAAGAATGCGTCAGATAGGAAATGTGGAAATTCCACAAGAAGCATTCTTAGCCGTACTTAAATTAGACTAGCACTAAAAAGCTTCCGCAAATTCTAGTAAGTGATTGAATCTGTAATCAATTAAATCATTCGGATAGGCTGTTTCTGGATGCGTAGTAGCTAAAAACACAGTATGCAGTCCTGCATTTCTTCCAAATTCCATATCGCTGGTTCTATTACCCACCATTATAGACTTTGTAAAATCAATACTTGGGAATTTTTCTTTTGCCTGAAAAGCCATACCAGGCTGTGGTTTTCTATTAATAGACTCGTTATCTAAATCGGTGCAATAAAAAATATGATCTATTCTTCCACCCAGTTTTACAATTTCATTGACCATATTATGATGTATGGTTTGTAAAGATTCTTCCGTCATAATGCCTTTGCCTACACCTTTCTGATTGGTGGTAATAACAATGGTTGAAAATTTTTGAGCTAATAGGGGTAGGGCCTTGATACTTTCATCATAAAACTTAAATTCTTCCCAAGACTTCACATAGTCATTATTTCTTTCGAAATTAATAACACCATCTCTATCTAAAAATAAAGTCCAGCTATTGTCTATGGTTTTAAGATTAAACATGTTAAATAACTATTATAATAATTCAATTTGTGCTCTTACAAAATCTTCAGGAATACCAATGTCAATAAAGTAACCTTCTTGAATAAAACCATAGAAGTTGCCCTCGCCTGAATATTTTTCAAGATAGTTTTGTTCCATAGAAAATTTATCTTCTAAGGATTTTTGTAAAAATGAATCTACTTCGATGGCGTACACGCCACCGTTAATACAACCCTTTGTAATAAACTGTTTTTCTTTAAAAGAAATTATTTTTTGTACGGCATCTATTTCAACAGAACCATATCGTTCAAAATCTTGCATTGGTTTCAAAGCCAAAGTACAATTTGATTTTTTTTCAAGATGAAACTGCATTAACTCTTTTAAATTTACTTTAAATAAACTATCTCCATTTAAGGCTATAACATTTTCTTCTTTAGCTTTTTTACAAGCGAGTTTGATAGCACCACCAGTCCCTAAAGGCTCATCTTCTATAACAACTGTAAAATTCTTCATAGGCAATTTCTCCTCTATTAAACTAATAAATGCCTCAGATTTATACCCTAAAGAAAAAATAAACTTTGTAACGCCTTCATTTATTAGATTATCTATAAGATAAGAAATAAAAGGAACGCCATTTATTGGAGCCATGCATTTAGGCAAATCTGGTACAGCCGATCTTAATCGAGTTCCTAATCCACCAGCCAATATAATTGCTTCCATTATCCAAATAAATTTTTCTCCACTAATTCACAAATGATATGACCTAGTAAAATATGGCTCTCTTGAATACGAGGGGTATCGGTAGAAGGGACATTCACTAAATAGTCACTTAAGTCTTTCATTTTGCCGCCCTCTGCACCTGTAAATCCAATGGTGACTACTTTTAATTCTTTAGATTTTTCAAAGGCTTTTACAATATTACCTGAATTACCAGAAGTACTTAATCCAACTAGTACATCGCCTGGTTTTGCTAATCCTTCTAGTAGTCTTGAATAAATTACATCATAACTATAATCGTTGGCTACCGCCGTTAAATAAGAGGTATTGCAATGAAGGGCTTCAGAAGGCAAGGCTTTGCGGTCTTTGTAGAAACGACCTGAGAATTCAGCTGCTAAATGTTGTGCATCGGCAGCACTTCCTCCGTTACCTGCAAAATATACACTATTGCCATTTTTAAAGGCTTGAGTGATTACTACTATAACTTTTTCAAGGGTAGCAGCTAATTCACCTTTTTCTATAATGTCTTGCTTCACTTGAATGGAAGCATTAATGATACTGTTAATTTTTGTTTGCATATATTATTAGTTCTATTTGAGTAATCTAATTATTTTATTGTTTAAGAGGGTATCGTCCAGGTTGTTAAACCATCATGGGTAAAACTAAAATTTCGAATGGTTCCTCCTAGTGTTTCTAAGGTTTCAATGACTTTATATTTTGTATTCTTGGGGCAATAAAATATCATAAAACCACCTCCGCCAGCGCCACTTATTTTACCGCCTGTGGCACCTGCACTTTTTACTTCTTTGTAAATATTTTCAATGGCTGTTGTAGAGATATTGGCTGCCATATCTTTCTTTTGCTGAAAACCATAATCAAGTATCTCGCCGATGGTATCAATTTTACCCATCAATAAAGCCTCTTTCATCATTTTTGCTTGGTCTTTTAAATGATGCATCGCTTCAATACTTTTAATATTCTTTTCTATCACATTTTTTTGCTGTTCCTTTATAATGGTAGCTGATTCTCTTGTAGAAGAAGTAAAATATAAAACCAAGTTATTTTCCAATTCATTTACATATGATGGTTGAATACGAAGAGGATTAACAATTACTTTATTATTAGCGGAGAATTCCATAAAATTAAAACCTCCAAATGTCGCAGCATATTGATCTTGCTTTCCACCTGCTAGTCCTAAATCATTTCTTTCAATTTCATAAGCATAATGTGCAATTTCATATTCGCTCATCTTCAATTGTAACATTTCTTTAAAAGCACCAATAATGGACACCACAAGGGTAGAAGAAGTGCCTAAACCACTTCCTGCAGGGGCATCAACTTTGGTAATAATTTTTAAACCTTGTAAAGGGAAATGATAATCTTTTTGCAAACGGTTATATACACCTTTTACTAAATCTAAAGTACCATTTATGGGTAATTGACTATTTAAGGTATGTGTTTCAGCTTCTTGTTTATCAATTGATTCAATAATTACAACCGCTTCTGCAAGGGTCTCAATAGTAGTATGTGCAAAAAGAGAAAGCGTCGCATTTAAGATTATTCCACCAAATTCATCGCTATAAGGGCTCACATCAGTACCACCGCCTGCCAAACCAATTCTTACAGGGGCTTTGCTTCGAAATAGCATGCTTATTAATTATTATTTTGAGTGATTGCAGCAGTTAGTTTGTCCCAACCGTACTTCTTTTTTTCATCACAAAGATGCTTTAAAAAATGGGTTTCGCCTAATTCATACAAGGTCATAATACCCGAAACAATGTCTACAGGGTTGGCTTCCGCAACAACCCCTACTTTTAAATGAGGAACTAAACTAGGTAATCCGCCAATATTAGTAACGAGCATGGGTTTCTCAAAATGGTAAGCCAAAGGAGTTACTCCACTTTGTGTAGCCGATTTATATGGCTGAATTACGAAATCAGCGGCACATAAATAATATTTCACTTCACTATCATTTATAAAATTAGTTCTTAAAAAAAGGGAATCCTCCAGATTATATTTATGAATAATTTCTTTATAAAATGTGGGGTCATCATAAAATTCACCTGCTATCAATAATTTAATATTAGCCCCCTGAATTCTTTCATCATTCATTGCTTCCAGCAATAGGTCTAAGCCTTTATATTTTCTTATAAACCCGAAGAATAAAATAATTTTATCATTGATTGGTAATTGCAAATGTGTACGCGCTTCCTGTTTTGATAAAATGTCACCAAAAGAGTCATAAATAGGATGTACTATATTGGAAGAAGGAGTATTGGTAAAAGTAGATAAATCCTTATTTACCTGTTCACTCATGGTAATAAACCTGTGAATAGGCTTTATAAAGTACCTTGTAAATATAGTATCGCCAGGTCTTTTTTCGTGAGGTATAATATTATCGGCTATACAAATATTTTGAGTGAATTTATTCCTTTTCACTATGCGCAGTATCGTGCCTAAACATGGCCCAAAAAAAGGCATCCAAAAACGAACTACAATAAAATCAGGTTTAAGTTTTCGAAGCTCATTACCAATTTTGATCCAATTAAACGGGTTAATGGAATTGATACACACTTTGATTTTTAAGTTTGATGGTGCTGGCTCTTGGGAATATTGAGTACTTCCTGGAAATAAAAAATTAGGGTATTGTAAAGAGAAAGTATAGATAGTAACCTCCAAACCCTCCTGCATAAATTGGGAAGCCAAACGTTCATCAAATGTAGCTAATCCACCTCTTAAGGGCCAAGCGGGTCCAATAATTATCACTTTCTTTTTCATGAAATGTTAGGTAACAGATTAACTATTAAACCCTATTTTATCCTCCACTAAATAAGTGTTTCTATCAGGGGCATTTCTGTTCACTAATTCTGCAATGAAACCGGCTAAAAATAATTGAACACCTATAATCATAGAAACTAAGGCTATATAAAAGGCAGGCTTATTGGTGACTGAAAAATCGGGATTCATAAACTTATCAAAAACAATATTTCCAAAAGATATAAAACCAATGAGGAAAAATAAACTTCCAATTAATCCGAAAAACTGCATGGGCTTTTTACCAAACTTCGATAAAAACTGAATGGTCATTAAGTCTAAAAAACCATTTACGAAACGCTCCCAACCAAATTTAGTAGTGCCGTATTTTCTTGCTTGGTGAACTACTACTTTCTCCCCAATTTTAGAAAATCCAGCCCATTTAGCCAAAATAGGAATGTAGCGGTGCATCTCACCAAATACTTCAATACTTTTTATAACCTTTAATTGGTAGGCTTTAATACCGCAGTTAAAATCGTGTAATACTATACCAGAACTTCTTCTTGCAACAGCATTATAAATTTTAGAAGGAATATTCTTAGTAAAAGTATTATCATATCTTTTTTTCTTCCATCCACTTACTAAATGATAACCCTCTTTAGTAATCATATCATAAAATTCAGGAATCTCGTCGGGTGAATCTTGTAAGTCGGCATCCATGGTCACCACAATATCTCCTTGGGCCATTTTAAAACCTTCATTCAATGCTGCAGACTTTCCGTAATTGCGTTGAAATTTAATACCTTTTAAAGAAGGGTAGGTAGTTCTTAAAGTTTGTATTGTATTCCAACTATTATCCTTACTTCCGTCATCCACCATAATGACCTCATAGCTATAATTATGCGTTTGCAAAACACGGTCAATCCACTGCATTAATTCAGGCAATGATTCGGCTTCGTTAAATAAGGGAACAACTACAGAAATTTGCATAAATAATGATTAAGAAGCTGGATTCGAAAAAGGATCAATAGGATTCTTTTTAGCAATACCTGCACCAATAAGTGATGCTATAGCACCTGTAAAACCAGTTCCTAAAATAGTACCGCCTATTGCAAAAGGAATAAAGAATTTTTTAGTCATAGACATAGCTTGCTCAATCATCTCATCTGTCATTTTAGGATTCTCTAACATTTGCTTTCTAGAAATCTCTAAAATCATATCAATCATGTCTGGAAATAGAACTTTAAAAGAAAGAACTGCATAAGCTGTTGTAATTACTATAAGCACAGCAGTGGTTTTAAAACCATGTGCAAATAAATTTCCAAAAGTTACATTATTGTTGTTTTGATTGGCGTAAAGTATGTTACCATAAATTAAACCTCCCATTACCACAGCCGTGCTTACCCAGCTTAACCAGCTGTATTCAAATAAATTAAAAACATACATCACCACACTAAAAACAATTGAAAAGGCACTTAATATTAAACCTTTCACAATATGTGTAGTTACTTGAGTATTATTTGTTACTGGAGTTTCCATAGTTTATTTTTTATTTGAATTATTATTTATTAATTGATAATTTGCCTTTTACAAATGTGCCTAAAACTTTACCTTTTAATTCAATACCCCAGAAAGGAGAGTTAGCCGATTTACTTTTCGAATTTTCTTTTGACAAGTTCGTGGTTTCTTGAGCACTAAATAGAGTTAACTCAGCTTCAGCACCTTCTACAATAGTAGCTGAAGAAAGGTTGAATATATTTCTAGCATTCGTTGAAAAGAGTTCCGATAATTTTGTTTCTGAAAGTGAAGGTATTACTTGCTTTATAGCGGCAAAGCTTGTTTCAATAGAAGCTATACCTGCTTTGGCATTTTCAAACTCAATGGTTTTACCATCCCAGTCCTGAGGCATATGATGCGTGCTAATACAATCCACTGTGCCATTTTCAACCGCAGCAATAATTGCTTTTTGATCATCAAGTGTACGCAGTGGAGGGAATACTTTTAATAAAGTATCGTAGTCTTTTAAGTCTTCTTCAGTAAAAAATAAATGATAAGGTGTAACACTACAAGTAATTTGCAAACCTTCTTTTTTAGCTGCAGCAATTAAAGCAATTCCTTTAGCTGTGCTTACTCCAGTAATATGCAATTTAGAACTTGTATATTTTAGTAATTCTATATCTCTTTGAATAATTAATTCTTCTGCAATAGCGGGTATACCTGGTAGTCCTAATCTTGTAGATAAAATGCCTTCGTTCATTAATCCTAAACTTCCTAAGCTTTTATCTATGGGCATTTGAATCACCACACCATCAAAGGCTTTTACATATTGCAAACCTTTTAAGAATAAGAGGGTAGATTGTACAGGGTATAATCCATCACTGAAGGCAACTGCACCATTAGAGTGCATGTCAATCATTTCAGCTAAATCTTTTCCTTCTAATTTTTTGGAAAGGGCT
>Ga0209296_1003003_pt1 | contig 11679 bp, 23 predicted proteins | sample S_130206_EF_Meta_FD_187319 | JGI IMG/M metagenome (GOLD analysis project Ga0209296, IMG submission 187319) | Freshwater microbial communities from Lake Simoncouche, Canada to study carbon cycling - S_130206_EF_MetaG (SPAdes) (version 2) | ecosystem: Environmental > Aquatic > Freshwater > Lake ...
GTGTCCTCTTGCTCACAAAAAACCGCCCACCCTTGCTTAAATTACATCTTGTGCAGGATGCAACTAAATTGCTGTCGTCATCCAAACCACCAAGCCTTCTAGGTATCACATGATCCACAGTTGTAGCCTCTTGATTGCAGTATTGGCAGATAAACCCATCACGCCTCAAAACCCTAGATCTTATTGATCTCCAATGTCTTGTTGAACCGGTAGATCTTAGAGCTGACTTACTCAATACCATCCCTTAATCTTATGATGTTGTAATGCATTGCAAGGATTATCGTATCGCTTCTTTATGTATTTCAATTGCCAATCAATCTGTTTGTATCCATCAACTGTTGCTAACCATTTAGATCTACCTTGAGGAATACCATAATGACTACCATTTTTAGCCTTTGGATTCCATCTTGATTCCTTAAAATTTAATTCATCTAAACAGTAAAATTGATCTAAATCATTAAGCTGTATAAAAGCCCATTGTCTGTAATGATTAGTTCTATCTAATGAAGCAACGGAATAATCTTTTAATAAGCCTATGTTTAAGGCTATGAACACAGGTATCACCAAACCAAACCTTGCGATCTTTCTGCTTCGCAGATCGCCCTTTCGCTCTGAAAGCGAATTTGCGTTTAAGGGTATCATACGATTCCTAATCCATCACCATAACCGCAGGTCAGACGGCAAGTCATAATCCTAACTCCCATTAATTCAATCCATGTTTCATCGTATCCGGCAACACTCATATCGACATCCAACCTATGTATTGTGCATCGGGATTATCTAACAGCCATTGCTCACGCAGCTTGTTTTGATAAATCCAATTAATGTTGTGTGTCATTTCGTCATGATTAGCGCACATGTATGGCACTCCTGATCTACGAACATCCAAGACCCGCATTTAGTGCATCTAATGACAGGCTCTTGAGTGTCAGTTGCTTCTGCTAGATTCTTCGTTCCAATGCAATTGCATCTAAGGCATTGATAAACCCTAAATCCATGAGCTGTTGTATAACCTTCTAGCCAAATGAATTCAGTATTACCAGAGCAGCCATTGCATTTGAATTTAACCACCTTTACCAGCCCACCCAGTTCCCTTAAAGATTGCCGGAACTGCTGAATAGACACGCCTTAATTTAGCCCCACATACTTGACAACAAGGGATTTCGTGCTCCATTGGAAGATCCAATACAATACTCAACCCCTCGCCATCACATTCGTATTCGTAATTAGGCATTAAAATTCCTATTTACCGGATAAGGAATTCTGTTGATTGTGTGGCACACATAGCATCGAAGCAGATCGCCCTCATGAAGTAATCTGTCATCATTGCAAGTGTCGCATTTAATTGTTGATGGCTCTACCTTAACTCCATCATCTGTAAAAGTTGCAGTTAGACCAGAGCCGTCAATGATTTGTAATTCACCCATTTATTCACCTCCTTCAAAATACCATTTTCCGTTAGCTGTAAGTTTTGCCCATTTGGGTTCACATACTTTGGCTTTGCATACATAACCATAGTAAGGCTTGCCTCCTTTAGAGATTCCTTCTTTTAAGATATGCCCATGCTGGCACGCAGGTGGTTCATTAGGTATTGATGCACCGATTTCAGCCACGACATCACCAACAGACCAAGCAACCGCATCTTTAGGTTTATCAGCTTCAAAACTATCTCTTAAAATTGTTTCAATTTGTGCTGACTTTGATCCTGCCTTGCCATACATGTTTTGCCGGCTTTCTAACTTCTCCTTAAAAGATGAAGGTGCAACTACCTTGCTCATTTCCTCCTTAGATGCTCTCTTGCCTTTAGCTGCAAAACCTGCGTTTGCAAGTGCTCTGCCAATCGCTGAAGTTTCACAATTTTCCAATGCAGAAGTTGAATTGACACCACGATCCGAAATCGTTTCAAAAGCAAGCCCAGTTGCACATGGCTTTGCGTCCGCTTCCGTTTTGAATAATTTACAAAATACAATGAATCGAGTGTTTGATGCCTCGATGAGTTCAGTTTCGATCCTGTTGTCAGGAAATTTTCCATGCCATTTTTCCAATCTTGATTCGACTGTTTCATAATCTTCTAAATTAAAAGCCATTATCAATCCTCCCAGTTTTCATCTTTGACTGCATCGAGGACTGTTTTATATACAGACCCATAGGCAATGAAGTCCTTGATACTGTCCTCGTGATCTGGGGTTTCACTAAGCCGAGAAACCTTGACGAGTGCCATACATAATGCAGCTTGGTGTGGTGTGATAGGGAAATCGAGATATGCAGACCAAAGACCTGCAATTCGTTTGTGGTTATAGTAAGGATGTCCATAGACACTTCCACGCTGCTGGATCGTTGTAATGACTTCATCAAAGAGCTGCTCAGTTTTTGTCATAATCAAATACTTCATCAGACTTGCGCTTTGTTTCAATCATTCGGCGATACATATCCCAGCCGTCTTTACGACCTTTCCAATAGCCTGATTGAAATGCAGTTTCTCTGATTTCATGAATAATCCATGCGCCTATTCCTAAGCCCATAAATATCCAAGCCAGTTGTAGCATGTCATCTTTTGCTGTCATTTTGTTGCCCACTCCCTTATTGCATTAGGCACGACAACAGGATCTCTGTCATCGATTACTGTATAGATTGCTCCTGACGGATGAATTGATGGTGGAGCAGCCACATAACCTTTCCATTTAATATCAATACCAGTTTCAAGTTTGCCGGCAAAAACATCAGTTGGGTTCGCTTGGTAGTAAAGATGATAGCCGTCGCCAGTCTTTACTGTGTAAGTTGGCGCAAATCGCTCATCAATGTTTCCACCATTACGGAAATCAATATCAAAGACAACCACTCCCGATTGATAACAGGCTATGCCAATGTTGATATTGTCATCATAATCAAACCAAAAGTTGATGAGATCTTTGTCGGTGGTTGCTGATAGGTAAGCCCTTCGAGCCAAGTCAAAGTGCGGATCTTTCTTGCGTGGCAATAATGGCAAAACTGCCCATCCTCGCTGTGCATAATCTAAAGCTATGCCTCGATTACTTGTATCTAGTTTCATGTTGCTCCCTTACATGTCCACATCGGTTGTGGATACATAAAGTATGACCTAGATCAAGGAGGCTTGGTTAATTACTTTCGGCGTGTTTTATAACGATTAGATAACGCTAAGATCCTCAAGATCATCGATATGGTTATCAATCGTGCGGTCGATATAGTCTGTTTCACGCCCCATAAGTCCGTCTATTATAGGTAAATGATCCGTCATGATTGACCGGAATCAATTCGACTTGATGCCCTTTATTGCCAAAACTTAAGACTACAAAACCCATATTCCAGTCAGCCGAATTATATTTAAGATATGAAGCCTTCCGCATATCCATTAGATGTCCAGCCTCAATGCCCCAAATCGTCGAATAACGGCCATTTAAGCCAGTTTGGTGTCGGACTGCACCCTGCCTATGCGAATGCCCACAAACCACGCTAGAATGCCATTTCTTGGCTAAATTAAGCCCAGTAATACCGGCGTGCTTAGACATATTGCCTTCGTCGCCATGAGCCAAGTGCCAGCCCTTTTCAAACTCATACGCTCTCTTATGAAATCTAATTCCCAAGCTGCTGAAATCCATAAACTTGTCATAAGCCAATTCTGGCAATCCGATAAGTGATGGCGCACCTTTTAACAATGTTTGATAAATTCGATCTGTATGATTTGATCTGACAATATCGGTCGTGCCTAGATCATAAAGAATCTCTTGACCTATTTTTCTTTCTTCATCAAGTGTTTCTGCAAATTCTAACTTAGTGCCTTTTGCCCAACGCGATTGACTGCCGAGATCCATTTCATCACCAACATTTAATACAAAATCAAACTTCTCATGGCGTGCCATTTTAATTAAGTTGGACACCGCTTTTGGATGGTGAAGTGGAATTTGCAAATCTGGCGTTATGAGATACCTACGATTGGCTTTAATCGTCATCCTCATCGTCAGTTGGATCTATTGACGGAATGATCCCGCCATCGCCTACGATCCAATCAGGGAAAGTCTTATGCTCGGTCATTAACCAAAATGCGTGCTCTGGTGTAAATCCTGCTTTACGAGCTGCTTTATAACATTCATGCAATGCTGTGTAATGCTGATCTATCTTTGTTAATGGTTCAGGAGATTGGCGAACGACTCGACGATTGATCTTTTTGCGTTTGATAGGTTTTCGTGTGTTCGCCATAAATAAAATTATCGCTTAGAGATCAAAACAAACAGATCATCGACACGCTGTTGCAATTGGAATGTTTGGGTTTCTAATCTGCCAATTTGGTCTTTTATCGAACTGCCTGAATTGGGCTTAAGTTCAGATAAATAAGATTTAATAACCCAGCGCAGACCCAGCAACAAACTTGTTGATATGGCGCATACGCCAACGGCGATACCAACCCATTCGTTGGCTGTCATTTCGCATTGATTCCATAATCAGCTTCTTTACCGGACTTTGGATCTAACGCTTTTGCAACAGGCGCAATTAACGCACCAGCCAAGATTGCAAACTCTGGTCTGATGTCAGCGACAATTGCCAAAAGAACAGTTATGCCGGAAGCAGCCACAGCTCTTAAATATGACTTAATTGCAGCCTTGTGTTTGTTAGATAGTTTCATGCGTTGCCTCCTAGTAGTGGGATGTTAAAAAACTCTGAATTGTTATCTTGATCTTTTTTGAAACTGACATGAATATGATGCAAGTGTGGATTGCCTTTGTATGATCGCCAACGCCATCCAAGTAAAGGGGATGCAATACGGCTCTGATGGATTACATAACTGATGCGACCATTGGATTTCCCGAATGATCGAATTTGATCTGCCAGATATGCTGAAAGCCCTTTGTCGTCAGAAAGCCGAGCGTCAATATCAATTGCTCGCACGCATCCTGTTGCATCTGGATTGTGGTCGCTCTTTCGTGTGCTATGTCTAGCATCACCAATCCACCCATCAGATTTACGCAAACGCTCTGGGAAGCAATCATCAATTTGTTCCCGTAATTGCACAGCTGCTTTAGATAGGTAAGGCTTCATTAGCTGAGAAGGAGTTTTGCTTCATCCTCAGTAATGCCTAAACGATTAAGTAATGCTGTTTTATCTGATGCTTTTTCTGCATCTTGTTGTGCTTGCCAAGTATCAAATTGATTAAAGCCATCTGTGAATTGTTTTTTAGTTATTGCTGGCTTATTGCCAAGCCAATCAATATCCTCATAAGTTTCACCTCTTAAAACCCATTCAACATTTTTGCAAAGCATTGTAAGAACTTCACTTGGTTTTGCCATTATGCACCTATTTCTAAAGCCGTGATTGAGGATACTGTTGAGTTTACTGCTCTATAAGTATTTACCGCACTAGTGCCCCCTGAACTTGATAAAAATTGCACTTTGTATGTTGTTGATGATGTAGTTGCTGGTGCATCTAAAATAGTAAAAGAGTTTGCAACAGTGTTTTTAATTAGGGTTCCAGTATAACCCAAATCATTTGCCCTTTGAATTACTGTGGAACCTCTTAATAAAGCGGTGGTTGTGCTGTCCGCAGTAAAATCATTGCTTTTTTGAACTGAGTTTACTGTTGCAATAACTAAAACCTTAGATGTATTTAATGTTGGAGTTATTGATACAGTCAATCCCGTATCAACCAAAGAACTAGAAGTGGTACTTACCTCTCCTGTTAATGTCGCAGAAACTACCTGCAAAACTTTACCACCACCAGCTGCGGGAGTTGCCCATTTTAATCCAGTTGCAGCTGTTGAATCTGCTGTTAAAACTTGGTTGTTAGTTCCAACCGCTAATCTTGCAAATGTGTCTGCACCTGTTCCTGCAACCAAATCACCTTTAGCGTCAATTGCTGTTGCCATTGAGTTAGTGATTGTTATGTCGCCAGATGTGCCTCCACCTGAAATTCCTGTTCCAGCACTAACGGCTGTAATATCTCCAACATCATTTGCAACCCATGATGGAACTCCAGCGACAACCGATAAAATTTGACCTGTTGTTCCAATTGGCAATCTTGTATTGGTGTTTGCTGTTGCTGATCGATATTCAATATCGCCAAGTGTTGTAGATGGGTTTAAGGCTTTTGTTGTTGTATCAACAGATGAACCGAGCGTGCGAATAGCAGCTGCGCCATCCTTAACCAAATCAGTATCGTTTGGCGTTGTCCATCCATAATTCGTAGTTGTTGCCATATTATGCTACTGCTCCAATCGCATTTTCCCATGTTAGTATAGCGGATAAAGTGTTCCATGCCTCTGAGGCTGATACCTGATCCCAAGCAAGTGCTACTTGAGAAAATTCAATCGGGCTCAAATTTATGGTTAAAAATAATTCGTTGAATCTAGTGCTCCAACGCCAGCCTTCAACATAACCCTCAAATTGTTCGGTTGGGGCTATCTGAACAGGCAAGTCTGTAATTCGCATTGGCTGACCCACAAAGATTTGAAGCAAGGCATCTCTGTCAGAATCATCAATGGCTGAGTTAGTTAATGGAAATGTAATACTGTCAAATAAGGCTCTTGGATATGATCTAAGGGCAATAAAGCGATCGGCCAAAGCTTGTGCATCAGTTGCATCATGAAGGACTGTGTTTAGACTTTCACCTCGATAACCAAAGGTTGCAATGCTAGTAAGATCAATTGCGGTTTTTTGTGATCCATAGTTGTTGCCGTAATTTAAGATAATCTCGTTGCGAACATCTGCTCCCCTAGTCAAAACCTTTAATCCTGCACCAATAGCGGTGTTTGCTGAAATCTCTGTGTATCCATTATTGGCAAGATAATTCTGTCTGTGTGTTGTGTCAGCATAGGAGATGCGCCCCTCATTGTCCTCATACAAAACACCAAGTGCGCTGTTAGCAATAAGGCTTGCAATGTTGTAAGTGGTGTCAGGATCGGCAGTTCGATTTTCAAGTTCATAAACTCCGGGGCGATCAATTTCGCCCAGTCCTATGTTTTCAGCATTTGCCCAAGTAATTGTTGGATCATAGCCAGACCAAGTTTCAGCTGCTGGCACTTCATTCCAATTGTTTAAGAATAATTCTGAAAGCAATTCATAGATTTGATCGCCGTCATCATCTTGAGCCAATGTGCCTTCGTAGATTACTTTTGGCAGTTTAGCTAATGAACCTAAAGCAAGGATTGTGTAAGTAAAGGTTTCGGCAATACTGCTTGCAGTTGCAACCTCTGTTGTTATGTCTGTGATGTTGCCGCCAAATAAAGTTCGATAGGTGTTGGTGCTGTCTTTAACTTGTAAAGTTATTCCATCATTAATCTCTAAATTATAGTTTTCATTATTTAGGGCAACCAATTCAATTTGCATATAAGATGGATTGGGTTGTGAGTAAATATCCTCACGACCAGCCTGATGGGCGATGTCAGATATTGCAACATTTGTGTATTCAACCGCATTGATTGTGAGTTTCCAATCGGGAGTAAATACAGTCATTATCCGCCCTTGATGCCGTTGTTATACAGCTGTGGAACTGATCTAGATGCGCTGTTATTTAATACCTTTGCAACGGCTCTTGCAGCACCTTCGCTATCGACAGATTGAACTGAAATGTTAATTGTGTTTCCACCGGCTTGACCAAATGGAGTTCCAGTAAAAGTTGATGGCTGAGGGATGTTTCCGCTTGGAGCGATTTGGGTTAATCCATAAGTGGCAGCACCAGCAGCTAAAGCAGCAGCAGCAGTTCCCACAGATGCGCCACCGGTTGCAAAAGCGGTAGCAACTCCAGCAGCAGCAGCAGCATTTCTTAAGGTATTCATAGCAACAACAATTGTTCCAATGGCTGCAACAAAAGCAGCAATTTTATTGACTACAAAAACAGTTGCAAGAATGCCGGCCAAAATCAACAATTCGTCTTTAATGCTTATCAAGAAACCAATGGTAGTTTTTAATTGTTGTCCAAACTCATAAGCACCACGAGTTGCATCTGTAATTCCTGCATTAACACCTTTTTGACCAGTTAAGCCAGCAGCCAATGCCTGAACATTTGGCACAACTACCGCAAGCAAATAATCAGCAAATTGTTTCATGATTGGCAATAAAGCGTTTCCAATTTGTTCTTTTGTTTCTGAGAAAGCAATCTCCAATTGACGCATTTTGAATTCGGCATTGGTGGCTTCGTTGTCAATAAATCCTTTATAAGTTCCTTTAAGAATCTGCATGATTTCCTCATGAGATTTGGTTTTAAGGGTAGCCGCATCAATACCTAAACCAAGTTTGCCGAGAGATGTATTCTGTCCATCAAAACTTTTGCCTAAAGCATTTGCAATTGTTTCAAGTGGCTTGCCAGTAGCGGTTGCAATTTCTTGAGATAAAGATAATAAATCTTGCGCTTTAGCAACATCATTTGTTGATCGAATTAATCTAGCAAAAGCTGGTCTTAAAACATCATCGGTCGTTGCGGTGGCAATAGATTGTTTTGTGATGTAAGTATCGATTGATGCAATTTGTTCATTGGTTGCACTTGTGTTTGCTCTAATTGTTTGTTCTAAAGACTTGCGAGCCTTTTCATCCTCGGCTGCTGCCTTTACAGCTGAAACTGCGAACGCTGTGGCTGCTGCGCCAACGGCTGCAAAAGCCAATGCTGCTTTTTTGCCAAAATCAGAAATTTGATCGGCAGATTTATTGACTACTTTATTGGCATCATCTAAACCCTTTTTTAAGCCATCAATATCAGCTGCTAAGGCGAGGGTTAATGTTCTGCTATTACTTGCCATCAGAAAATTCTTTCTTTATATCCAAAATAATTTCTTCAAATTCTTTAATAATTGTAGGTTGCAAATGTCTAATTGTTGGATAAATAAACCAACCTCTTGAACCCGGCCCTTTTGGCATCGGCCCTGACCATCTTGGAAATTGTGGATATTTGCCTGAACCAAATTCTGATGCTGCTCCAATACCTTTGCGATTACCTTTACCATCATTGCGAGTGTTAAATTGAGTTGTTGCACCGCCTGAGAATCTTTGTGAAGCAAATCCAAATGAAATCTCACCAAGCAATGAGGATTTCTTAACTTTACCGCCTTGAGCAACTCGATCGGCAACCTTGCCTCTAGATGAAGCAACTCTGCGAATTTCATTCAATTCTTTTTGCGCTAACTCACCAACTCTGCGTTTGGTTTCCTCAACAGCAATATCGCTCATGTTTCTAATTACCTTAGCAAATGAAGCAAGTTCTCTTTTGTCATAGACTATTAGAGGTTCGGTGCTAGTTGCCATTCCGTTTCTCCAATATCTCGATCGCTGTTAAAATATCCTCTGCTTCAACCCATTCACTCATTGGTATTTGTGTGGCAATTGCCAACTCAACCAATAATCTGTTTAGGCTTCCTGCTGGATAACTTTTGGGTCTGCATCACCGACAATGACATCACTTACAGTTTCCATCCAAATATCCATTGGTTTGATTGGCTTGCTTCCGGCAATTTCACGCTTATGAGCATGATAAGCCAGAAACATAAGATCCCAAACGCCCAACTTTTCGGATGCCTGACCAATAGTGTGTCCTGTCTGCTTTTCCCATTTTGCCCACTCAGGCGGTTGGGCAATATAAGTTGCTTGCTCGCCTGAGCTGTATTCAATTGTGATTGGTAGTTTCATTTTGCTCCCGTTGCTAGTTTTTAACTAAAGGTTTCTACTACTGCGCCCTTAGATACTGTAAATGTAAATGATACTGTCTGAGCATCAACACCTGAACCACCAGCACTTGGGAACTCAGGCTTTACAGGAAACACAAATTGCGCTCCTGATGCAGCTGTAAGTGTCATGCTAATATCTGTATCTGGTGCGCTTTCAGCAGCAGCCCATAGAGCCTCACATACTGATGATGTCTTGCCCCAATCAGCCAACATATCCAATTGGAATGTTGCTGAAATGTTTGTAGTCTTGTAAACCTCTCCATCCATAGTCTGATAAACCTGACGATCATTGACTTTGGTTAGAACTGCATTTGTCGCTTGTGCTTGAATATCTGTTCCACCTGTGAAAGATAAACCAACATCACGACCGGTAATTACGACTGTTGCCATGATTTCTCCTTAGATTGTTTGTGTGTAGTAGGTAGATACTCGAACATCTGCGATTAGCAGCGTGCTTGCACCAACTTGCGAAACTGTCGGTCTTTCAACCGAACTGACAATGTATCCAACTGGAATTACTGCCAGAACGCTAACGATCAATTGCTCGATGTTGTCGAGCGATGCAGGATTGCTGTTATAAGCAACCGCAACTGATATTGTAAAATTGATTTTGGCTCTAATATTAGTTTTGCTAATTGTTTCAAATTCTAGGTATGGAGAATCAGGCACAACAACGACAGCTGGTGGAATAACTGTTTCAGGCACATAGCCATAAACATTTCCTGCAACACTAGATAAAGCAGTTGCTAAAGGTGTGCGAACTTGCGCAAGAATTGTTTGGTTGGGCATTTATTGACACATGCCTTCGGGGTCTATATAAGAACCTAAGAGGCCTACGCATTTATTGTAAAGCGATCTCCCCATGCGAAACGGAGTTGCAGTAAAATCTACTCCTTCGATTTGTCCTCCACCGGCAAGTCTTGCTTGGAAAACTTCGACTGAAACTGTATAGACGGCTGATTGAACAGCTGCATTTCCAACATAAGTTGATCCGCCAGAAAGGGCAGCAACTCCGGATGGAATGACATTAGCCTCGAGTATATCGGCATTAGTGATCGATTGCGAAAAGGTATATTGTCCAAGATTATCTGCCAACACAACTCTTGTTCCGTTGTAAGGGCTTCCGCATCCTGTGATGACAACTGATTGTCCTTCGGTAAATTCATGAATTCCTAGTGTTGTAAATGTAGCAACATTGTCTGACAATGAAGTCGCTTGAATTGGACTTTTGAAAGTTGCAAGCATTGGTAGAATAACTGTTTCTGCTGTGTCAATAATTTGATTCAAATAAGTATCGTCATATAAAGCAGACGACACGCCAAGCACGCTTCTCAGCTGTGAGGCTGTAATTATGGTTGGCATGTCATCTCCTTACTCCCTTAATGGATGCCTAGAATCGGGAGCAACTCTAGGCACTCAGTTAAATTGATTAGTTCTTGTTGAACCAAACTCCGCCACCAGCAAGTTTTACTGCTAGTGCGCCATAACCATAATAAGCCACAGAAACCTGTCCGGTCGCCGTGATATCGGAACGAAGTTGTAAGCGTGGGCTTTCATACCATGTAAATGCGTTTGGATTAACTACGATCATTGATTGATCACCAGTTGTGTATCCATCAAGTGAGCGAGAAACATAAAGATCCAAGCCAGCAACATTTCCACGAAGTGATTGAGGTGAAACTGCGCCACCTGCGTTTTGTGGTTGTGATGCATTGTAGATTGGGCGACCTGTGTCGTTGTAACCCATGATGTTGCCCCATTGGGTGCTATTCACAATTAAATTGCGAGCAAATCCAAGTGAACCAGAATAAACTGAAGCAGCAGCACCTGAAACATAAGTTAAAAGTCCAGCAGCTGTATTATCAGCTGTTGCTGTTAGTAATGAGCAAGATGAGCCAAGAACTCCTGCAACATAACTATCTGTGGTTTTTGCATAAGCAAATTCCATTTGACGAACTAACTCATCAAAGAATGCTGGGGATGAACGATCTAAAAGTTCAACTGAGAATGTTTGTCCG
>Ga0209296_1003007_pt1 | contig 11670 bp, 16 predicted proteins | sample S_130206_EF_Meta_FD_187319 | JGI IMG/M metagenome (GOLD analysis project Ga0209296, IMG submission 187319) | Freshwater microbial communities from Lake Simoncouche, Canada to study carbon cycling - S_130206_EF_MetaG (SPAdes) (version 2) | ecosystem: Environmental > Aquatic > Freshwater > Lake ...
CCTTGAGGAGCTCGGTAACAAGGCTACTACTAGCAATAGCACTACCACAACCATACGTCTTAAATTTGGCATCTGTTATGATCCCTTCATGGACTTCAATCTGTAGTTTCATCACATCACCGCAGGCTGGTGCGCCTACCATGCCTGTTCCTACATCTGGACTATCCTTGTCCATGGTGCCCACATTACGAGGATTTTCGTAATGGTCTAGAACTTTTTCTGAATAAGCCATATATAAACTCCAATAGTATAGTAAAATACTACAGTATTTAGTGTGTTATGTCAAGCCTAACGATAAAATTTAAGTTCTTGTTCTGTTACCAATGGAGGGAAATTGGGTTTTTCTAAATTGGTTTGATGTTCACCTAATGCAGTATGCCAAGTTAAATCTTGTGGACAAAATTCACACTGCGCTATAGGCGTATCTTTAGTTTTAACAAAATCCTGTAGCTCTTCTTCGCTGCAATCTGCGGACAATGGTTGATAGCTATATAATAATTCACGCTGACGAGTATCTAACTCTAGCCCAAATTGACTATCAAAATCTGGTAAATTACTCATTGCAGGACATTTATATAACCGACCTTGATACATGGTATGATCGTGTTTCATATCACAACTGTTAAAAGCCTTTGTAGGATTGCTGGTATGTAAAGTAAATTTATTATCTTGTTCTACTACACTACTCTGGTGAAATGTGTAAGCTTCTATAAATCCCGCCATTGGTTGTCCATTTTTATACCAATGCTGTTTAATTTCTTCTGCTGTATTAGGATCATGTAAGCTGAGCCCAAATCCCACACGATATTTGAACCATAGATCAAAATGCAATTCTCGTTGATAGGTACCGTTGCTTTGTATCATGATCACAGAATCTGGCCATAATCTACGTAAATTCATCGCCCATATTTCTAAATCAGGATTAAGTGTAGGTTCCCCACCAAGAATAGTGATGCGTGGGATATCCAACCGCTTGCTCCAGGCTTCGTAGGAATCGGCGTGTTCTGCCCATAGTTGATGACCTTTAAAATTATAATTGTTAAAGCGATTACAGCCGCGACAGCTGAGATTGCAGACGTTGGTTATGTAGAATTCTACTACAGGAAATAGCTTGATCATCTGGTATTTAATGGTATTACAGGGCGGCACCACGTGTCTTGGCGGCACGTTTTGCCATGTTTGAAACTGTGTCTACTGGTGCTTGTGTTGCGTCACCATCTGGAGTATTTGTAGTTGTAGCATCTGTATCGGCATCTTCGCCAGCTGGCAGTAATTCAATGTAATCTTTATTGTAGCTTTTGATTAGGTTTTTAAGAGCCGGATTGTTTTCATTAGCTGCGACCAATGCATCATAATCAAAGGTTTTGTCTGTGTTTAAAACCAAGTTGATTAGACTTTGTGTTGAGATCTTTGGAGGTTGTTGCTTGTCTTTATAGCGGTTACGAATAAGTTCCAGAGCCGTTGTTAAATTTGACTCTGGAGTATTTGTTGGGCCATGTGTAAATTCATTTAAGCGCACGATTAACGTGTTTCTCTGCCTAGCTCTTCTGCGCCGCCTACTGCAGCATCAGTAGCACCAAAACCATCAGTTTCATCGGCATCTAAATCACTGCCTGGAGCTGGAGGAAGACCTACATCACCACCACTTAGATCCGCGCCTGCTGTATCACCTGGTAATGCCATTGGGTTGTCGACTTGCTCACCTGATAATACACGAACGCCATTATCAACACCTTCACGTGCTGATTGTAGATTTTGCATCAGTGTGTCTAATGTTGTACCTACTGCGTTTTTAAATGCTTCAGCTTGTTCACTACCAATTTGATCACGGATCGAATCCAATAATTGTGGTAGTTGTTCGTTTTGCATCTTACCTACTTTTTCAATGGCATCTTGTACTGAATCTACCATGTCTTTAGCAGCCAATAGCACTTCTGCATTACCTACTTCACCTTCAACAAGTTGTTGACGATGTTCTTCTAACCAAGTGCTTAGGCCTTCTTGGACTGTTAGTAGTTCCATATAACGTGGATTTGTTTGTGCTGTGTGTAATGCTGAACTGTGACGAATTTTGTTTAAATTCGCAGCGATAGTTTCGCTTAGACGTTCTGCTTTTTCAACAGTAAGATTACTGTAGTTAATAGCAAAACCAAAACGGCTTTCCAACAGTTTGTTGATTTTACGTGTTGATTTTACTGACATTTCTGCTAGTTTCATGGTCAAATTCCTATTTAGACTTTAATATATTTAGCCAAGTTAAGGTTTTTCTTAATTTCTTTTTTAACTTGTTCTATACGACCCATGGTTTCTGTATAGCGTGTAGAGTAAAAATCTTCACCCCACGAATCACCTATTTGCTGTGCTTTTTTATAGCGTAAGCGGTATAATGCAGCTTCAAATTCTAACTTGTTTAGCAGTCCGTCACTTTCTCTGATATCTTTGGCTAGCTGTGTTTGTTGTTTATGCAAGGCTATGCAGTAATAGATAGCATCTTTTCGATTGAAAAAATCAAATAACTGCTGATCTCGTTCCACAACACGCCAACATTGATCATTGATTTTTAACACACGATAGTGACCTACTAGTACATCTGTACCTATTTGATAACAAAAAGGCAAGTCGCTGGGACTATCGGCTAGTCGGACTAGTTCTTCTTGCGTAAAACGTTGGATTTTTTCAATATCAAAATTACTTGATGATTTTTTTGTAGTAGATTTTGCCATCGTTGTTAGTGCGTAACAACACATCCTTGACTGTTAGATTATTAGCTAATAATTGTTCGCGTTCACCAAGTTGATTTTTAGCAATAAGAGTATCGCCTTCAAATTGCTCAAGCAGTTCTTGCTCTTCGTTGGTGATGGCTAATAATAATTTATTTGTGAGTTCAACTATCTTCATGCAAGTATTTAGCTTACTTGAAGAGAGCGTGTCCGATAAATCCGATGAGGCCTGCTAGGATTACGCCTAAGATGCTGACCAGGACGCTGACACTTTGCTTGCCGCGACCTTCAAATTTTTCGTCCAGACTGTCCTTGATGCCTACTAGGTAGCCTTCAAGTTTGTCCATACGGTGTTCTAAGTTTTCTAGTTTAGTTTCCAAGTTTGCGTACCTAACGGCACATATTTCCACGTGGGCTTCTAGATTCTGTTTCTCAATTTCTGTTGGTTTGGCCATCTCGCCTTCCTAAGTGAGCGATGCCGTCTTTTGAGTGAGCCTTAACAATGTGCCTTAATATGTGCCTTAATGAATGCCTTTGAGCATCTAATATATTTAACTAATTTTTTAAACTTTTAAAGTATATGTTATTCCATGGACCTTTAGGTTCAAACACTGCACGTTCAGGTAAAATAGTTTCTGTAAGACCCAGTATTACTGGGGTTATCCTAAAATCATATTTTACTAGACCAAACTTATCCGGACCTTCTTGGTAGATATCTGCATAGTCAACCCCAAACTTAAATGTCCAGATCTTATGTTCGCCTTGGTATTTGATGCCAAAGTTATATTTGATCACATCATCAACAAAATTGTCAGTTTCTAATATAGTTGGCTGTGTGCGTAGGCTTAGGATCTGTTGGACAGTTTCCCAGTTACGTTGTTGATTGCGTTTAAATTCGTTCTGAGGTGAATAGCTGATAACTCCCGTTGGAGTTATATCTACTAGAGTAAAACCTTGATAGAGATATTGTTGAGTGTCCACAGTGATATTTATAGACATAAAAAAACGGCACTATAAAAGTGCCGTTTTGCGTTACTTGAATACTAAGTTTTAGATTAGTATGAGAATGCTGCTACTGTTGCGCCTGAAACACCTGAACCATTTACGTATGTGTTGCAATATGCTTGTAGTGAAGTACCACCTGTTGATGCACTTGGTGCTGCACCTGATAATGCTACGTGGAATAGGTTACCTGTTAATGGTTGACCTAATAGTTCGATAGAACCAATTTGCTCAATAGCTAAAACTAATTTTTCATAGTCTGAACCAGCTGCTAGGTAGTTGATGCTTAAACCATTACCGTATGTTAATAGACCTGCTGATGTTACTGTGTAGTGTGTAAGCGTGCGGCCTGTAACTGAAATGTTACCTGCATCTGTGCCTAGATTACGTGCACCACCGTTTGTTCTTGTAATTGTTGCCATTTTATATTTCTCCTAAGTTTGTACGCTTTCGCGCATACTTTTATTTATGCTTTTGATGAAAAATTCGTTCTAGAGAATACCAAACGATCTACCAGCTTAACAGCGCCGCCGTTGTGTCCTATCGCTACAAAACCCTCTGGTGCAGTGACTTTATAACCGTCATTGGTTTTTTGGAATGTTCCTATGCCTTCTACCTGCTGTAGTTTGCGTAGGAGCATACCCTTCATTTCAACTATGCGTTTATACACAGCCAAAACACCAGTCAGATTGTTTTGATTATCAGCCATCCATTGCTCACGTTCTTTGATCTTAGCCACACGATTCTGTGCCACGCGACTGGTAGGATCTGTAACACCTTTCATCATTTCATCGTTGTAGTGTGTGATAAAATCTTTAAGGAATGCTATAGGATCCACAGCGTGACTACCTGCACGGATCATTTTATTAATAAAAGGTTTGATCATACGACCAAATTCTCGATCTTGTAGGACTACGTCAAAACGTTGCGGACCAATCTTCTGCATAGTTTTAGCAGTTGCCTCTAGATACTTTTCTATTTTAGTGTTTTCTGTTGGGGTTAAGCTGGCAATACCTGTGTAGTCTTTATAGGTAGCATCATCAAACCATACAGCCTTAGTCTGTGTAAAACCTGTGACATTTACACCAAACGTAGCTGTCATATCACCTACTGTGTCTGCGCCTGAATAGGTAGTGTGGAATATGATCCCTAATTGTGCACCAGCGATTCGCTGACCTAGATTGCTGTTGACTGGTACAGCATAGGTAATAGTATTAGGAGTAAACACATAGCAGTCTTCGTCATTGACATTTACTGTAGAGACTTTACCGGGTGTGAACATCAAGTCTCCCTGCACTACTCCACCAATGTTTAACTTGCTGAGATATTTCAATGCTGATAACAATATTTCTGCTAGCTCAGGTTGATCACCATACCATTGTTCGATATTCTTAGCCGACTTACAGAGCTTAGGTTCACCTTTGCTAAACACTGCTTTAGTGCCCACAAAGAATTTACTGTCCGCTGGATCTGTTCCGCAGATGATCGCTGGACTACCGTCCCACTTGACTGTCAGCTGTGTGGTAGTGCCTGTGCCTTCTGCCAACATATGGCGTAGGCTGTCAATGTAGTTAAGTGCTTCTTCTGCACCGGCATAGCCATTGTTGAACACTAGATCTTCTACGTGCTCAAGATGGGTATTCTTGCTTTCTGTTAGCAAGAAGTCGGGTGTTTGGCCTTTTATTTCAAATAATTTCATTAGACTTGTTTCTGCATTGCAGCCTGTAATTTTTGTTGGAACTTAGCTTGCTCTTGTGGAGTAGGTTGTCCAACTCGAGCAATTGGTTGTATTTTACTAGTATCTACTTGCGATGCTTGCGATGCTTGCGGTGCTGGTTGTGGATTATCTTGATCCTGATTACGATAATAGAACTGGTTTAATGCATCGACCTGGGCAGGATCTATAATCGGCTGATTTTTTTCGTTATACCATGCGCCTGCCGGTGTCATTTTAAATTTGCCTATTTCAGGTACTTCTACTACAGCTCCCACAGGAATAGTTTGTTTAGGAATAGTGGAAGTTGCTGGAGTAAAATAACTTGCAGCACCAGACCCTGCATTTATAGTCTTAGCAACATCTCCCATAAATGTCCCAGCATTTTTATATCTTAATTGTTGTTGTGGAGAATACTCTTTTCCAAGGGCTCCTGTCTTTGACTGTGGAAATTGTTGGGAGGCGGCTTGACTAAATCTCTGTTGTCTAGTTTGAGGTTGAATTACTGTATTATACGCAGATCTCGCACCTTGTCCAACTTTATTAGCAACAGTACCTGCACCTTGTTTGATCGTTTGTCCGGCTGTCTTTAGATTATCCCAAACACCTTCTGTTATGATTTCATTAATCTTCATTGTTGATCTTCCTGATACCGCGTGAGAATTTAGCAGGATCTTGACCTTTGATAGCGTTTAACAAACGATTTTCTAACTTAGTGGCAGTTTCAACATCATAGTTTTCACGTATGTAATTGATGAGGTTGATCGCACCATTGATGATATTATTAGCACGCGACTCTAGGAGATTTTCCTTGTCCTTGTGTGTTAATAACTCGTCTAGCTCAGTGAGAAGGCTACGTGTGCGTTTCTGCAAGATCTTGCTCCAGTTTAGAGTATTTATGCTGAGTTAGCTTATATATTTTCTACAATCTTCTAGTTCAGGAATATAGTCTATTAACCTAACGTTTCTCGCCTGATCTAATTTATCGTTATATTCAAAAAATTCTTTTAAAGATTTTAAATCGCAAGTTGGATTATTGCTGTAATAATCGTATAATGAATCTATAGTTGTTTTATTACTTTTACCGTCTGCATAATACACTGATGTATTTTTGCACCGTTCCATTGATTTTATCACTAGTTCTGTATTCGGATGATTAAATGCTGATTGTAACTTACGATAATTAAGCTGCATGTATATTGTAGTCATCGGAAATTCTTGATCTAAAAATTCTAATAGTAAATGTAGATTAGTTACATTATAGATTCCAGGTACGCAGTTAATATTGATAGTGTGTCCTTGATCTTTTAACAGGTGCATATTTTTTGTGATCGTATCAAATTTTGAACCCCATCGCCAATAGTCATTGATGTGCCCATATCCATCTAGACTTACTGAAAAATTCATATTAGTAAAATGTTTAGTTAAATTTAAAAATTTCTTATTAAGCCGTTGGCCATTGGTTCCTAGTGTAAAATCAAAATTGACTTGATTAGCATCGACACATTTCTGCATCCATTCGTATACCTCGGTCATTACCGTAGGTTCTCCACCGGTTAAGTAAACTCTTGTTTTGGGAGTTAATGTATGTATGTCGATATGATCTAATCCAGAATATGTATAACGCTCAGAGGTTTGATAAGAGGTTTGATAGACGATATTGAATTTTTTAGATTCTTTGGCTATTAAATTACTAAACATCGGATTACATGATCTACACATTAGATTACATTTGTTACTTAATCTTACATCATAAAAATAAGGAACAGTAATATTTTTTAAATCGTCTATAGAATCCAAATGTAATCTATTAGCCCATTCTTTAGTTTCAAATTGCCTATAACTTTCTATGCCTTTTTCTTCATATTCATAACAAACCGCACAACGGTCATGCATGAGATTCCCTTCTAACATGTTCTTCCTAACCAATTGGTAATCAGCATCTGTTTGCCAATTTATCTTGATAAGTGGCTTATCGGATACTAGTTTTTCAGATCGGGGACATAATACATTTTTTCCATTTTCTTCCATCATCATGATCCATGGGTGGATACAAAAACTTTTATTCTTAGTGACTATTTCATGCCAGTAATTAATATTTTTTGTATTTTCATTGTCTTTATATTTTGTAGATAATCCCATATGATCTAATTCGATCATCAATGCAACTGTTGATTTTAATAATGTCTCGTGAGTCCAGTCTGACAAAGGTTGATCTAATAGGATAACCTCATCGAATTTCTTTGCTAGTTTAATTATTTCGCCGGCAGGTAAATCAACTATCGATGTATGATAGTATCCTGAGATTTTTGGAACGAAATCGTTTGAAGAAATTAACCCGTGATTAACATTATTATTTTTATGTGCCAGGGCAGTGACTCTGTTATCAGTATCTAAACTATTAGATCCTATACATAATATTTTATAATTATTCTGCATTATTCTTAAGACCAGCTAGCATACTCTTAAGTTTGCTACTATCTACACCGGCTTGGATCTTAGGTTCATCGCTTGGTGCTACAGTTGACCCAGTTTTAATCTGGTTTAGGATATTAGTAGCACCTACTCCACGTAGACCACTTTCCTGTGCTTCTTCACCTGGGTCAGTGATACGTAGTGTCTCTAAATCAAACTCAAGATCAACTTTCATACCTACACCACTACTACTACGTGTCTTCATAAGTTGCAGTTGATAGCGACCACGTTCACGCATAGCACGGCTAGTAAAAATACCAAACACGTTATCAGCTGTGTTGATCTTTGATAATCCACCTGCGATATGACTGTGATCAAATTCAATCTCTTCTACTGCACCACGATTTAATTGTGATGCTGTGATCATTAAAATGTTTAATTCACGTGCTAGGTTACGCAATTCTTCTGATACATATTTGTCTTTGACAAACAAATCATTTGGACTGACTTTAGCACTAACTGGCATGACCAAATCTAAATAGTCTACCATGATAAAGTCTACTCGTAATCCAGTTTGTACTTGTAGTTCTTTAAGATAACTACGGATCTGATTTACGTTTGACTGTGCTGGCATGTATTTGATGCGTAGTGCACCTGACTTCTTACCCACCATCTTAACTTTCATTTCAACTGTGTCGAGATCCTTGAACACTTCTTTAGTGCTACAGTTTGCTACCATACTGTCCATACGCATGGCACACAAACCTTCACTGAGTTCTAAGGTTAAGAATACACCGTTAAGTCCTTGTGTACACCAATTGATAGCGATGTTCTGCATGAACAGAGATTTGCCACTGCCAGAACCACCTGCAAAGATATTAAGTTCACCGCGGTTCATGCCACCAAATAGTCGTTTATCTAAGGTTGGCCAACCAGTTGATACCTGTCCATTATTACTTTTAATCGCTAATAGCCTAGCCCGCGGATCTAAGAAATAATCAGTGCCCATGTCTTTGGTCAATGATATTTGAACTGCATCTTTGATTAGTTTTTCTACAGGATCATAATCACCCTTTTCTAATAGGTCTGCTGATTTAAGGATCGCACGTTCGAGTTCATTCCTACGTGTAAAGCCTTCAAACTCTGCCATGAACCAACTGTAATGATCTTCTGTTAGGGCTGGTACATGCTTAAGATCAACACCTGTAACTGCCTTGACCTGTTCGTGTGTGGGCATGGCTTTGTGATCATCAGTATGTGTCTTGATAAACTTAGCCACTTCACGTAGGCTGCGATCAAAGTTTTCTGGATTATAGATATTCTGCACCCGCACATAACTCTGTGCGTCTTCTAGCATCATTTCTAAAAATAGTTTCTGTAGTTCCGGAGAATATTCTTTTGTCATAGTTGATTAATTATCATTGGAAAATTTTTTATATATTGATCGAGTTCGCTTGTGTTTTTACGATTCCTAACAATTAGATTATCTAATAGATCCGACCTAGGAGATATATCTAAATTTTTACATAGTGCATAATACTTATCTGTTGTATTTTCAAATTTAATAAAAAAATCTTCGTAACTAATTTCAATATCCAAACTTGGTGGAATTATTCTAGTGTTTAATATCTTATTAACTAATTGTTGTCGTGAGTCTGAATTGATCGATATATTTTTTACAATTAAATCAATATCTAACCAATATAAATTATTGTGTTTTAATTGTTCTATTACTATTAGTTTTTGTTCTTTACTAAAATCATTTATTCTAAATTTTATTTTTCTAAATTCTTGATTGGATATATTTTTTAAATATATTTTTCTTAAAAAATCAAAAGCTGTCTGTTGTTCATATCCAATATCATTAATCTTAATAAATCTCACAATATGGGCAATTTTTTGAAATTGTTCCCCAAGTTTGGGAGATTTATATAAGTGATATGGTATTGAAATATTTTTAATATGATTTTGTTCACACAGTTCTAAAAACTTATTTAAATAAAATTCAAAATGTAAATCCCATTTCGGAGTAATTAAACTTAAAGAATTAAAATATTTTTGGCTCCAGTCCGATGATTCTTGCATGTTATCTTCTAAAATTTTATTAACAAAATGACTGGTAATAAAATTACTAAAATATTCTCCTCCACTACCTTCAGTATAGTCTATAATTATGATTTTGTCAAGCACGATCGAGTAATAACCTTATAGTTTTTGCCCACATTAAATGCGTTTTTGGTCCTGGATGTGTTCCACTGATATCTCGATCGATATGCGGCATTAAATTAATTGCTTGAAGATATTTGTTCCCTTGACTTATATTAATAACCCCTTTATTAAAGGAGTTTATGTATGAAATTAATTCTTCGATATTTTCTTTGCCAGGGCGTTCTATCCAAAAAAAGACAATTTTAATACTGTCATTAAATACTGAAGAATTTAAAAAGTTTTCTAAGTTAAGAACGCTATCTTGATTTAAATAATTACCTGCTAAGCCGTAGTTTTGTGCCTGATTAAACTGTGCGACTAGTGTCTGTTCTTCTGAGACCCCAATACCAAAAACTGAACTAGATCCAAAAAAAGCATATTTAGGACTCCAATCATAGTCTATAGAGCTTCTGAAACCTTGATTGTTTATCGTATATTTTATTGACCCGGTAGTATCTTTACCCCAAGTTGATACTGTTTGACCTCTTAGATCATATAAAGGTTTATTGGAATTATTAAATAGCATATAATCGTTTCTTCATCAATTCAATCTTAAGTTTACTCGAGTGTTTGCTATCTAAGATAGTCTTTAGTACAAATAACTTACCATATTTAGTCACAGCTTCATTTACATCTTTGCAAGTTTCTAACCATACAGGGAAACTCACTGACCATCCATACTCAATTGCGTTATTGATCATCTTAGCACCAGCACGATCCTTGTCAGCAACAACTATGACTTCTCTGCCCAATGACTCTATAATATCTGCTTGTGTTTCATTACATTCATTGTTCAATACCGCTACTCCATCTATGCTCATAGCATCAAACGGTCCTTCACAGACTATGACAAACTTGCTGTCTGCCTGTTGATTGTTGATATTAAACACAAAGTTTGGTTCATAGCTACTGTAGTATTTTGGTTTAACTCCATCAGTGACAGCACGAGCAGTATAACCAATGGTCCGACCTTGCCATATAAACGGAATGATCACACGCTGATGTAGGCTATGTTCTGTCGAGTCTGTCCAATAAAAGTCATAACGATCATAATCCATCTTGCGCAGATTGGTATAGTTGACTGCTGAATTTAGTAATCCTGGAACATTCTTAAAATCATCAAGTAAGTGATGTGACATCATAGCACGGAAACTCACTGAGGATTCTGGCAAGTCACGAGCTTTAAAATCAATCCGTTCTTCTTCAGCTTCTGCTTTGACCTCTTCTGGTGCAACCAATTCTCTGACACGGATGGCTTCAATAACTAATCGTTTGATGTCTGTGTCATCTGCACCTAGCCATTTTAGCAGCTTACGGAATTTGAATGTTAGATGACGACCAGGTTGGTAGCTGGCTTTGAAGTTACAGTTGAAACAATGATAGCTTACACTACCATCTGGATTGGCTGTTAGTCCGCCACGACCACGGGTATCTGCTGACTCACCATTATGTGGACAGCACACACCGTTGAAACTAGTCCAACCACTTGGAGTAGTCTTCTTCTTCGCAGGTAAGATTGATTTTATGAAGTCACTTACGATATTCAGCATATACTATATTATACACTAAACTTTTGGTTAGATCAACCTTTAAGTATTACACCTTGGGTTA
>Ga0209296_1003008_pt1 | contig 11667 bp, 24 predicted proteins | sample S_130206_EF_Meta_FD_187319 | JGI IMG/M metagenome (GOLD analysis project Ga0209296, IMG submission 187319) | Freshwater microbial communities from Lake Simoncouche, Canada to study carbon cycling - S_130206_EF_MetaG (SPAdes) (version 2) | ecosystem: Environmental > Aquatic > Freshwater > Lake ...
CAGCGACATGGGTGCCGAATTCTTCCCTGATCGGGACAATGAAGCCCCGGCCACAGTCTTCGATCACGTCGTGGAGGACGGCTGCAATGGCGACATCTTCACTACCGCCGTACTCCATGGCCATGGCCGAGACAGCAAGCGGGTGTGAAATGTAAGGCACCGTAGTGCCGGTTCTGAATACGCCGTAGTGGGCAGAGGTGGCCAAGGCCACCGCCTTGGCGTAGCGTGGTGTTGTCATAACGGTCTCCAGATAAAAATGTCCATCAACAACACGGCCATGGCCGCGATGTAGATGATCGTGAGGGCAAAGGTTTCGCGGGTCATGCGATCCCCTGTTCTTTGGCAGCAGCCAAAATGATTTTGTCCATCTTGGCCTCGATCAACTCTTCGGTCGTTTTGCAAACCAGCGTGTTGTATCTGTAGTTCTGCTTGATCTCCCTGGGCACGCCAGGGATGCGAAACACGGTGCTGAACTCGCGGGCCTTGTTGCAAAGGCCGTTGTTGTACAGGTCGTAATAGCAGTTCTGGGCCTTGCGAAACTTCTCAAGGTTTTTGCTGGCGGTCTTCGCGTCGGGTACGGACCCAAACGGGGGCAACCGTTTTGTTAACTCTTCGACCAGGTTTTGATACTGGCCTTTGCTTTCCCAATATGTCATGTCAGTCTCCAAAGAATTCAGCCAAGATGTTTCTCAGCACATACCGGGGTTCGGTATCAGAGGCACCGAATTCCGAGTACAGGTCCAAGACTTTGCAGGCTTCAAAGTAAGCCTTGTCTTTGTTTGGCGCAGCGTTGATGATGGCCGCGACCTCGATGTTGATGGCCCTTGCAGCCGGTTCGCAGTCCCGGTTGCCTGTGTACAGGTCCCAGTCGTCGCCGGTCAGTTCAAGCGTCATGGCTTTTTTGATGATTACGTTTCTCATGTGTCCTCCTGAGTCCTGGCAACCGGCCAGATCGGAGTGCAAGCGCACTGGTCAGGGCACCCGGGTGGATGCCCTGCACCGCTGTGCTTACGCGGTCAACAAGTCCAAGGCGCGGGACTTGAGGTCAGCGCCTGCACCCCACTGGGATGCAACGAAGCGGTTCTCATCGCTACGAGCGCGGACGTGGTGGTCAGCGTATTCGGTGACCGCGTTGAGGAAGCCCCAGCGTGTACCGAAGACACCGTCCATGGTGGAGCCCATGCCGCCGCCGTTGAAAAGGTCGAGGACCTTCTTGAAACCGGCAGTCTCACGGGCCTTGTCACCGCCACCGAAGAGCGTGACGGCCATATCGCCAGCTTGCTCTTCGTGCATGTCGACGTTGGCCAGGCTTGTCACTGTGTGACGGAAGGCATCCCATGCAGCAGTGTTCAGGCCCATGAATTCTTTGATTGATTCAGGGTTGAACACAGAGCGGTGAGTCACCTTGAATGACGCGGGAGCGTCAGCTATGGCCATCTGCAAAGTGTTCTTGCAGACGGTGCGAACAGTGGTACGACGTACCTCAGTGGACAGCGACCCGTCAGCCGAGGTGCTGATCAGGATGTAGCCACCGATCTTGTCGGCCAGTGAAGCGGGAGAGGCTTCGCCGATCTTGGCCGTAGCCCAGAAACGCTTGCCACCGTAGATCGTGCCAGCAGCTGACAACTCCAGGCCACCGGCCTTGGCGATGTCGCGGAAGAACTCGATCACTTCACCAGGCTGCACGACCTGGTACTTGCGGGACACGACACCCAGGGGTGCTTTCGTGTCGGAGCGGAACAGAACGTGCTGGTCCGGCAATTCCACCTGGCCACCGTTGTATTCGGTGTTGAAACGGACGATACCGCGCTTGATCTTCCAGTCCATGCCAGCGGCCTCGCGCCAAGCATCGAGGCTAGTGCCGTCGGCGAGTGCTTGGCCAAGGCCGTGCCAGGGTGTTCCGTCCGAAGCCAAGTAGGCAAATTCGACACGGCCATTAGCGCGGGTTGTGAGTTCGTGAGACATGATTCATTTCCTTTATAAAAAACCAAGCAGTTGCGGTCGCCTGGATACACCGCCAATACCCGGCACGCCGGGCATTGCAAGGGCTATGCGCCCTCCATTTCAAACAACCAGTCACCACCCATGGCAGCTTCGACGAAGCTGATGCTGCCCTTGGTGCCCTCTTTCACGTCATCCCTTGAGGGGATCACGTTGCCCCAGTAGTCACGGGCAGCAGCTGGTCCAAGCAGGCAGTGGCCGGAGTTGATGGCGGCCATCATGGCCCGGCCATAGCTGCCTTCCATTGACCAGTGACCGGCGTTGATAGCGCGCTGCACACTGAGGTAGTAGTCGAGTTCATCGAGAGACAACCCAGCGTCGAGCATCAGTTCTTCGATAGCCATATCAGTTCTCCAAGGGTTTGGTTTCAGCGGCCATCAGGTTGTAGCTGATGGTTGTGTACTTGGTGACCAGGTCGGCGGGAGCTTTGAGCTCCTGGGCAACCTTGGACCAGGCAGTGGTCTTTTTCTCGGGGGTCAACTTGACCGTGGTGACGTACATGCTGCCTCTGTAAGTGCCAGCACCCAACAACTTGATTTTGCTTTTCAAGTCTTCGGCCTGTTCTTGCAGGGCGTCGATCTGGTCTTCCAACAGGCCGAGCTGATCAACCATCTTCAAAGCGGTAGTATCCATAAAATCTCCAAACAAACACCAGCAACCGGCTGGCACGGAGTGTTGATCACACTGCACTGCACCCTGTCACGGTGCAGCACGCTGGGATCAAGCAGGGGCAAACAGCTTGCGACCTTCACGCATGAACACGCGGAAGGCAACAGCTTCGCGGTTGTCGAGTTCGTCGTTGGCGAGCATCTCTTCCATGACGAGCAGCATGTCCAGGAAGGTCATGCCGTAAATCTCGCGCTTGTCGTCGATGATGTTGATTGCGGTTGTGATGTCCATGTTTATCTCCAAACTGAGTAAGGTTCGCCACCGCTGAGTGCAATGTCGTAGGGTGAAACGATTGGTGTGAATTTGCGGGCGCTGTTCATAATGTTGACAGCGTTGTCGTAGAAGTCTTCGCGCAAGGTGTCGAGGCGTTTGCCGCCAGATTCAACGAGCGGGAAGTTAGCTTCGATCAGCAACACGGCGATCGGTCTTTTGCGGTAGGTCATACGACCTCCGGTGTGTAGGCGTTGACGTACTCGATTTCATAACCGAGGGCCTTGATCGCGACCAGGTCGCTGGTGCTGAAGGTCTTTGTGCCGACCAGGGCAGCAAGCAACTCAGCAGTGCGGTTGCCTGGTGCTGGGTAAACTTTGGGAAGGCCGTACACCGATTTGATTGTCAAAACGACAGTTGGCATGTCTATCTCCTGAAAGTACCGGGCTGTTATGGCCGCCCGGATACGCCGTGCCGCTTACGCGGCCTCGAACGTCACTTCAGCAACGTCCATGATTCCGGCCAAACGACCGTTTGCATTGATCGAGTATTCGATCTGTTCGACAGTCGGTTTGTAACAACCGCTGTAGTCAGCTTGTTGGCCGCACTTGCGTGAGCCTTCAAACCACACCAGTGAAATGATGTTGCCAACTGGCGCACCCTTCACTGTGTAAACCTGGGCGTCGGCGTGTTGACCACGCACAATCAATAACCCAGGACGCATGTCTTGCTTTTTGTAGCGCATGACCATCCTTTCAAAATACCAAGCAGTTGCGGTCGCCTGGATACACCGCCAATGCCGAGCACGCTAGGCATTGGAAGGGCCGAAGCCCTGGGGGTTAGGAGTTCAACCACTCCTCAAAGGTTTTGATTGGCAAGCCGAGAGACTCGGCACATGCCACGTAGATTTGATAACGCGATTGCAGGCTTTCCATATTTACTCCTTGAAGTTAAGTTCCGTAAGTTCCCCATGCGGGCATTTCCCACAGCCATTCGGCTGCTGAGTAGGGCAGTGACTCCCTAGTCCGTTCGTTGTTGGCGTATGCAACCAGGGCCGCGCGGTCCGACCGAAGCCGTTCGAGCGTGGCAGTTACATGCGCATCAGGCCGGTACGACTCGAACATCTTGATGTTGAAGTCGATCTTGGCAAGTGCTTTTTCCATGCTAATCTCCAAAGTACCAAGCAGTCACGGTCGCCTGGATACACCGCCGGAAGGCAGCACGCTGCCCTCTGGATCATCCTTCGCACTCGTCAGTCTGGGGGACTGGTTCTTAGCGGTCTGGCCTTTGGGTTCCCTGGTCGGTACTTCGTAATCAGCTGGTTCCCTTTTTGTATCCCCCTGGTCCTTCGGGGCGGGGTCGTTACCGACCACGAATTAAATGTACCACACTGACAGGCACTGTCCAGTAATATTTAAGTTTAGGCACAAATACAACAGAAATAGTTTTGCAAGCGTTGTTTTTGCGCAACAAATATTTTGTGTTTTTGCAGGTTTTTAGCCACTTGACCCGGTTTGCACGCTGGACTACACTCTTCGCGGGACCGTGCGTCTCAAAAAACTGTTAACAAAGCCGCCTGATAGGCGGCTTTTTCATTGGGAAAATCATGCAACAAATCACAATCACCGTCGGCGACGACGGCAGTATGACTGTCGAAACAAGCGAGGGTGGAGAGCCGTATCAATGTCAAAGCACCGATGAGTGCTTGCAGTACGTCGGCATGATCCTCAAGGAAGAATCGGGCGAAGGCCCACAAGAGCAATCCACTGAAGGGTCGGAAAACTACGGCCAGATGTGGGAGCAAGAGGCGGCCAGCCGCAAACCCCAACCGGGCCTGATGGCCTAACCAAGGAGCTAAACATGCAAAGCTATTCAAACCCAGAATCCCGTAACACCATGCGTGCAGCGGGCAACCCGATGAAAACCGGTGCAGCTATCGGCGGCGGCGGCAATCAAACACAAGGCGCTGGCATGCTGCCAGGCAAAGTGCCCGTGCCCATGCCTGGTACAGACACAACCCAGCCCGAGTACAAGTCTCAAGCTGGCAAGATGAAAGCCCCCATGGGCTTTAACAACGGCTTGATCACCGGCAAAATCTAATGGCAACGAAACCCGGCTTGTACTCCAACATCCAGGCAAAACGTGCCAGGATCGCAGCGGGCTCTGGCGAGCGCATGCGCAAGCCGGGTGCCAAGGGTGCGCCAAGCAAGGCCGACTTCGTGGAGTCGGCCAAGACTGCCAAGACCGGCATCATCAGCAAGGCCATGAAATGAAGAGCCCAGCCTGGCAACGATCCGAAGGAAAGAACCCCGAAGGGGGCCTCAATGCGAAGGGTCGCGCCAGTGCCAAGGCTGAGGGTATGAATCTCAAGGCCCCAGTGAAGGCTGGCGACAATCCACGTCGTGCGAGCTTCCTGGCCAGGATGGGCAACATGCCCGGTCCTGAGCGCAAAGACGGCAAGCCTACCCGGTTGCTGCTTAGCCTCAACGCCTGGGGCGCGAGCTCAAAGGCAGACGCCAAGGCCAAGGCCAAAGCCATCAGCGCACGCAACAAGCCTGGCATCATTCGCAAAGCAATGAAGGATTGACATGGATAAGCCAATCGTTAAACAGTATCAGTTCGACAAAGTGCAAACCAAAGACGGGCAAACGAAATACCTGATCGATGGAAGCGAAGTCGCGCCTGATGCTTGGCAGCGTCTAAAGGATAAAACCAGTCAGCTCATGGACGACACCATGGCCGACATAGACGCTGAGAGCGATGCAACATTTGGCGACATGGGCGATATGAAAGCCAAGGCGCAAGGCGTCTTGCGGAAAGCGATGAGCAAGTAATGGGACGTAAAACCGGAGCAACTCGATTGGCTGAACTGGCAGGCGCACCGCCCCGGCTCGCCTCGGTCGAGGACCTCGAGGCTGCTGGCCCTACGCCTTCGCACAGACACGCAAAGCAAATCTCAAGCAAGAAGCCTATGGGCATCAACCTCAAAGCGGTGGCCGAGGCTTTGCGCGAGGCTGGCATGGACCCGGCTGTCGAGATGATCAACATCTTGCAGCGCCAGGTCCCAGTGCGTGACGCCAGCGGCAAACCGCGCGTCGATCCTGAAACCAAAAAGCCAATGATGGTCGATGCCATCGACGCGGACACCAAGCTGCGCGTGCTCAACGAGATGCTGCAATACACGCAACCAAAGCTCAAGTCTGTCGAGATGAAAGTCTCCGGCAACCTGGAGCTCACAGCTGAGCAGCTCGACAATCGATTGGCCATGTTCTTGTCAAGGGCTGCACGCAAATGAAGATCGACGACCTCGACCTCTCTCGACTTGATCTGTCATTGCTCAATCACGAAGAGAAGCTCGAAGTCTATGAGCTGCTGAGGATCAAAGACATTCGCGCCAAGCGCAACCGCTTGGCAACCTACAAGCCATACGCCAAGCAGGTGGATTTCCATCAGGCTGGCGCATCATTCCGTGAGCGTTTGTTCATGGCCGGTAACCAGCTTGGCAAGACGTGGGCTGGCGCATTCGAGACCGCGATGCACTTGACTGGCCGCTACCCTGCCTGGTGGAAGGGCACCCGATTCCCTTACGCGATCCGCGCAATGGTTGGGTCCGAGTCTGCCGAACTGACACGCAAAGGCGTGCAGCGTTTGCTGCTTGGTCCGCCTGAAGTGCGCGACGAATGGGGCACTGGCTCAATTCCACATGAGTGCATCCGCGACACCAGCATGAAGCAGGGCGTGCCGGACGCAGTGTCCAGCATCGTCGTGCGTCACGACTGTGGCGAGGATTCGGTCATTCAGTTCAACTCATACGACCAGGGCCGCACCAAGTGGCAGGCCGACACAGTCAATTGGGTATGGTTCGATGAGGAGCCACCACTAGGGGTTTACTCTGAGGGCTTGACCCGCACGCAGGCTGTCGGTGGCCAGGTGTGCGTGACCTTCACGCCTTTGCTGGGTATGTCCGATGTGGTCAAGCGTTACCTGATCGACAAGCCCACGGGCACCAACGTCACCAATATGACGATTCACGATGCCGAGCACTACACAGAAGAGCAGCGTGAAGCCATCATCGCCGCATACCCTGAGCACGAGCGCGAAGCACGGGCAAAGGGCATTCCTATCCTGGGCAGCGGGCGCATCTTCCCGGTTGCCGAAGAGGCAATCAAGGTAAGACCTTTCCCGGTCCCGGCACACTGGCCGCGCATCATGGGTATCGACTTCGGTGTGGACCACCCAACCGCAGCCGCCTGGATGGCATGGGACCGAGACAGCGACACGATCTATGTCACCGACTGCTACCGCAAGAGTGAGCCTGGCATTGCCGGGCACGCCATGGCCGTTCGGGCCAGGGGTGAGTGGGTGCCAGTTGCCTGGCCGCATGACGGCTTGCAACGTGACAAGGGCGGCTCCGGCGAACAGCTGGCCAAGCAGTACCGCGACCAGGGATTGAACCTGTTGAAGGATCGAGCTACATTCGAGGATGGCAGCAACGGCGTAGAGGCCGGACTGTCTGAGATGCTGACACGCATGCAGACCATGCGCTTTCGGGTGTTCGCTCACCTGGAGGATTGGTTCGAGGAGTTCCGCCTGTACCACCGCAAAGACGGCCTGGTCGTCAAGCAAGCTGATGACTTGATGTCAGCTACCAGGTACGGCATGATGATGCGCCGGTTTGCCAAGACGCAAGAAGAAGCCGAAGTCCGCATACGCGGCAACAAGATGCCCAACATCACGCCGTTTGGCGTGTTTGACCCTGTGACTGGATACTGACATGCCAAAGTTTGACCCGGAAGGTTCGGACTACGATTACGATACCGCCAAACAAGGCGGCCTTGGCCCGACCGGCACTGGCGAAAACCAAGGCCATTGGGGCTCGGTCACCCGTGCCAGCAAACAAGATCGCCAACGACATGGCCTGCCTGCCGAGAGCTACATCGTTCTCAAAGGTAGGGGCCACGAAACGTGGGACAAGGCAGAGGAAGCTGAGCGTGCGCGAGGCGCTGCGATTATCAAGCTGGGCGACCGATACTTTTCGGTGCCCGAGAAGTGGGCCGCCGAGAAAAGCATGTGGGATGAAGAGGCCGCTAAGCGTTCAACAGAGGATCGGAAATAACCATGCAACAACCTTACAACATGATGCCGCAAAAAGACACGTCGCCCGCGCAAGCTAACGTGGCCGCGATGAACCAGGCCGCTGCACGCAACACGGCCATGCAGGGTGCCAAGTCTCAGAACGCACCAGCGATGGCATCAGGCCGCGAGGTCATGCGGCGACCACCCACATTGCAGCCGGTCCAAGGTGGCCTGGTCGACGGTCAAGCGGTCAAGACCGGCATTAGCCCTGAGAATCGCAACATCAAACAAACCATGGGCACGGGCATCATCTCTGCCCAGATGAACCGCCCAGCCTGACAGGACAAACAAATGAAGCCCCAACAAATCGATGTAGAAGTGGACGTTGTCGATCCAGAGATGGAGCGGGAGCGCACGCAGGAACGCCTGCAAGCGTTCGGCCAATCCATGGCAAACCAGCGCGACGACTGGATTCGTTCCCGCTACAGCTATGGCGTCGACAAGCGTTGGATCGAGGACGAGGATCAGTACAACGCCAAGGACAACATCGCCAAGCAGGCCAGCCAGATGATGACGTCGGTGGAGCAGGGCTACCCGGTCACCACGCAAATGGCCAAGCCCCACCGCTCGACCGTCTACATTGGCTTGACCAGGCAGAAAACCAATGCGGCAGAGGCACGCATCTCCGACATTCTGCTGCCCACCGACGACCGCAACTGGGGCATCAAGCCCACACCGAAACCCACGCTCATGGCCATGAGCCGTGACACCCAAATGGCCGGTGACAAAGAGACTGGCCAACCGTTGCTGAACCCAGAGACTGGCCAGCCGTTGGCCATGCGCGACATTGCGCGTGCTGCCATGGAGACCGCCCGCAAGAAATCAGACGCCATGCAGCTGGAGATCGAAGACCAGCTGGTCGAGTGCGACTACAACGGCGAGTTGCGCAAAGTGATTCACAACTCGGCCCGCTTGGGCACCGGCGTGATCAAGGGGCCGATCGTCACCAACCGCACGCGCAAAGCCTGGCAGCCATACAAGGACATGCAGGGCAACACAATCCACCAGCTGGACATCGTGACCGAAGTGACACCTGCGTCATTCAGCATTGACCCTCGCAACGTCTGGCCAGACCCGGGCTGCGGCGACTCGATCCACAACGGCAAGGGCATCTACGAGCGCGAGCAGTTGACCAGCCGCCAAGTCCGTGACTTGGCCAAACAGCCCGGGTACATGAAAGAGCAGATTCGCAAAGTGCTGGAAGAAGGGCCAAAGAAGTCGGTCACCTTTCAGGAACTGAAGGACGACGACCAGCGCGACATTGCACGCGACGTGTACGAGATGTGGAGCTATTGGGGCGAAGTCGACCACGACGACCTTGAGGCAGCAGGCATCAAGCTGGGTGAGAAGGACGAACTCCGCGCGGTCAGCGCATGCGTCGTGATGATCAACAGCACCATCGTCAAGGCATACCTCAACCCGCTTGAAGGCGGCGAGTTGCCATACGACTTCTACGTTTGGGAGCGCGTGTCTGACAGCGTGTGGGGCTATGGTATTCCCTACCTCATGCGTGCACAGCAAAAGGTCCTCAACGCTGCATGGCGTCAGATGATGGACAACGCCGGTGTATCCAGCGGGCCACAGATCATCGTCAAGGCCGGAGCCATCCAGCCAGCAGACAAGCAGTGGCAGATCAGCGCACGCAAAATATGGTTTGCCACCGACGAAGTGGACGACGTGCGCAAGGCATTCACCGCAGTGGAATTCAACAGTCACCAAACCGAGCTATCGGGCATCATCAAGATGGCCATGGAGCTGGCCGACATGGAGACCGGTGTGCCGGTCATCATGCAAGGCGAGAAGGGCGCAGCACCTGACACTGTTGGCGGCATGCAGATGCTGATGAACAGCGCCAACGTGGTGTTGCGCCGTTTGGTCAAGCAGTTCGATGACATGATCACACGCCCGCACATCCGCCGCTACTACGACTACAACATGATGTACAACGAGGACGAAGAGGTCAAGGGCGACTTCAGCATCGACGCCCGGGGATCATCGGCCCTGCTGATCCGAGACATCCAGAACCAGGCGTTCTTGAACCTACTGGCCGCTGGAGCGAACCCGGTGTACGGCATATACCTGGATACCCAAAAGCTATTCGAGAAGGCCCTACAGGCCCAGCACATCGATCCCAAGGACGTGTTTAAGTCCGAGGACGAGCTGGAGAAAATCAAAGAGCAGCAGAAGAATCCGCAAGAAGCACCGCCCGATCCAGCCATGGCCGTGGCCCAGCTGCGTGGCCAGATCGAGATGGAGAAAGCCAAGGCCCAGAACGCGGGCGATATGGCCGAGTTGCAGGTACGCCAATCGATTGCCCAGCAAGAAGGCGAAATACGCATGGCCGAGATGCAGCTCACGCGCGAGATCGAGATGCTGAAGATGGCCAACACCCAGAACCTCACACTCGAACAGATCAAGGCCAAGCTGGCCGACACGGCAATGCGCGAACGCGGCAAGAAAGAGCTGTACGCGGCAGAAGCAAATTTGAAAATGACCACTGGTCAAGGCATCTAAACCTGAAAGGAAATCATCATGGCATCAATCAGCGCAACCGTTAGCCGCGACACGGCTCCCGGCGCAATCATCGTTACCTGGGCATTAGGCATTGCGGACAGCGGGCTGCCGTACCAGCTCAGCTCAGCATCGGACCTAACGTGCCACACGTTTGGCACGTTTGGCGGAGCCACCATCACTTGGCAGGGATCGAGCGACGGCACTAACTGGCACGCGATGACGCAGAAAAGCGGCACGTCCAACATGGCCTACACCACCACTGGCAACCATTCACCCAACGAGATGCCCCCGTTCATTCGGCCCATCTCCGCAGGCGGTACAGGCACCGCGATCACGGCATCTTTGTGCATCTACCCGCGTTGGTCCAAGAACCAATTTTGATCACTTGCGCACCACCCCCTGCCTGGCATAGAATCTCGGCAGGGACCTTGCGTCCAAAAATTACATAGCCAGGCAATGACCTGGCTTTTTTGATGGCATGAACGAATACACCTCCGATACCTGGCACAAACTGCGCAAATGGGCTGAAGCAGAGCTCGAACGCGCACGCGTGCGGAACGACGCCGTGGGACTCTCCGAACACGACACGGCTGCGCTTCGGGGTGAGATCAGGATGCTCAAACGATTTCTCGACTTGCCGCAAGCGGCAACTCGGGGTGTAGTGGTTGAGCCGGACTGAAAGTCCCGCACAACCTGTCTGAGTGACCGCCTTTGGGCGGTCTTTTTATTGGAGAGCGAAAAGTGGAACAACAACTATCCGAAGAGGAAACGCAGAAACTCTGGAACGAAGAAGCCGCAAAACTTGAATCCGGTGATAACACACCCGCATTCGAGGCCCAAGGCACTGTGCCGGTAGACCCGCCACAGGAAGACCCTCAACCCCAGGCCGCTGCGCCAGCTCAAGGACAAGAAGCTGATCCGCTGGCAGGACTTCCAGAACCCGTGAAGCAGGCCCTGGCCCGCATCACAGAACTGGAGACAGCCAACTCTCAACTGCTGCACCACGTAAAGACCGCCGAGGGTCGCGTGGCCGCAATGCAACGTGAGTTCCAGCAGGCACGACAGGCGCAACAAACCGTTGCCCCTGATGACGCGCCTTCGCAGGGACAAATGTCCGCAGCGGCCAGGAACCCCGAG
>Ga0209296_1003009_pt1 | contig 11666 bp, 5 predicted proteins | sample S_130206_EF_Meta_FD_187319 | JGI IMG/M metagenome (GOLD analysis project Ga0209296, IMG submission 187319) | Freshwater microbial communities from Lake Simoncouche, Canada to study carbon cycling - S_130206_EF_MetaG (SPAdes) (version 2) | ecosystem: Environmental > Aquatic > Freshwater > Lake ...
CGGGATCGAAGAAATAGCGAATCTGGGACGCCATCGGCCCCACCATCTGGTTGGTAACCCGGCCCCGCTCACCGCTGTTGGGATGAACGCGGAAGTAGATCCCGCCAGTCTCCGCGCAGAGCTTGGAAAGGCTGAACGGCCCGAAGCCTGAATCGATCGCCTCGTCCTCGCGGGCGCCACTGCTGACGCGCACCACTTCGGGATAGAGCGTCTCCGGCCCCTGTTCGATCACCGCCCACTGCTCGGGGTCGCCTTGGTCGAACTTGGGGTCGAACTCGACATACTTCATCCGCACCTCCCGCATCCCGAACGGCGCCGGAACACCGACGACGTAGACGGGGATGCCGAGCTTGCGGCAGTACTGCGCTGTCTGGTCGGCGAGTTGCTGGTCATTCCCCACCTCGTCGGTGAAGGCGACGACCATGACATTCTTCTTCGGTGCGGAGGTGCGGTAGATCCGAGCGGTGTCGGCCGCAGCCCGAATCGCCGCAAACGTCATCTCCACCCCGGAGTCGTCGACCGGCACCGCGTCGATCGCCTTGATCACCTCGGCAACGTCGTCGGTCGGTTTCTTGGTGATCAGCGACACGCTTTTCCCGAACGCGACCACGAGATTTTCGAGATCGGGGCGGTGTCGCTGGGTGCGGTCGGCGCCGAGCTCATGGAAAACGCGCTCCAATCGACTGGAGATCTCCTTGCGCTGTGCAGAGAGGCTCACCGACTGGTCGAACACCCACACGACGACCGTCGGACGCTGCCGGAGCGAAGCATCGATCTCGGCAGTCAGGCGGTCGACCGCGCCCGACGCGCCGCTGGTGGTCGCGCCGACCGCCCCCCGAACGACGATCGTCTCGTCCATCTCGGTGGCGGTGGGAAGCTCGTCGAGCGGATCGATCTGGATGTCACCGACGAGCTCCGGACTGGGCTCGACTGGCGTCATCGAAACGGTGTCGAGGACGGGGGCGAGCGACTGGGCCACGTCGGCTGACTGATCATCGCCGGCCGCACCGGTCTCCTCCGGCATGTCGCTGACGATCATCTCCTGCGGGGCCAGATCGACCTCTTCGTCGCGCTCGAGGGGCGTCTCGATGACGGTCACCGCCGGGCGCGCTGCCGGTGGCGTGGCTACGCCAACAAGGGCGAGCGTGAGGAGGAGCACAACATGGAGCACGAGGCTGGCAGCCAACGCCGGCAGATCGCGGGCGAGCAGCGCAGAGGTTGCCATCACTCCATCGTCGGGGCCGTCCGGATCCTCCGGGGCTCCGTCTGCTGCGGTGTGGCGTGCCATGGGTTCCCCTCTGCGTGAACGTCCTGGCCCTCCGCGGAACGGGGCTGGATCCAGCGTCCATTCTACCCAATCCGCCGGGGAAAGACCCGATCCGGACCATTTTCCCCGCCGCTGGCCGACTCCGTCACGCCATCAGGGGAGGCGAAGGTCCATTCCAGCCACGAGGAGAGCGGGGCTGCGGAGTTGGTCGCGATTGGCCTCCCACAGCCGGCCGGCCATGGCCCGGTCGCCATAGAACCGCTCCGCCAGGCTCTCGAGCGATTCACCCGGCCCCACTCGGACCCGCGCCGGGCGGCTCGCCGGCTCGATCGGCGCCCCCGCGCCGGCAAGTCCCCGCTGCCGTGCCGCGGGAGGAACCCAGGTGGGGGGAATGCGGAGCGAAAGCCCAATCGGCAAAACCGCCGGATCGGTCAGCCGATCGCGGTTGGCCGACCAAATCGCCTCCGCAGCGCCGGGATGCCCGTAGAGACGGGTCGCGATCGAGGTGAGATCGTCGCCGTCCCGGATTGTGTAGGTGCCCGGAGCGGCCGAAGGGGCGGCCACTGCCGTCGGCAGTCCGGTGGACGCCGAAGAGGCCGTGAAGGCCGGTGCCGACGGGATCTCGGCCGAGACGGTGTGGATCACCCCTGCCCCCGGCATGAGCCCCCCCGCCAACGTCGTCACACCATCGCGCGCAGGCGTGCTCACTGCCAGCGGAGCCGGCGCGGCGACGTCGAGGAGCGGGGGCGGCGGCACATCGAGGGTTGAGCGGTAGGTGCTGTTGAAGGCGGGAGGGGCGAGGGACAAATCGGCAGGCGACGCCGGAAGGACGTTCGGAGGGGGCGGAGGAGAATAGCCGGCCGAGGGAGCCTGGAGTTCGTCGGCCGGGAGGGGAAGGCTGACGGCCTCCTGGGGAGTGGCCAGATCAGGACCCTCGGCGACCGCAGAGCGGGTGTCGGGGATGCAGTATCCACCGGCCCCTGCGGGGCCCACAGCTGAAACCGGCCCCGCCCCCGCCCAGGCTGCGGGGCCCGCCGGCGATGATGCCGGCGCCGAAGCTGCCGCGACGCCGCTAACTCCTCCCAACTGGGCCTCGACGAGCCGGGTGGCCATCGGCGCCGCAAGAGAGACCCCGGTCACGACCATCACCAACCCCGTCAGGAACCTGGCAGTGCGCATCATTGTTCCGGTGTCCCCGAGGCCTCGTGCGGTCAGCGAGCCATCCGGAAAACTCTAGCCCCTCAAATGTTGGGACGTGGCCCGACCGGAGCGCAGCGCGACTTCAATCCCCGTCGGCCGGGGTGCCTCGACCCGCATCGTCGGTAAAGTCGCAGGCCCCGGGGGACAATCCGCCCCCCGGGGCCAACCGATCTCAGGCGGTGCCCGCGGCACGAGAAGCCGCTGCCGCTGCACCGGCGGGCGCCTCGGCAAACCACCGCTGCAGCCAGAGCACGATCGGGGAGGCGATGTAGATCGTGCTGTAGGTGCCGGTGATGATGCCCACGAGCATCGTGAAGGCGAAGGCATGGATGCCCGATCCGCCGAACAGGAACAGAATCAGGGTCGCCAGGAACGCCGTGCCGGAGGTGAGGACGGTGCGGCTGAGGGTCTGGTTGACCGCCTTGTCGATCATCGGGGCGGTCACGTATTGCGCCTTGCCCCGCAGTTCGCGGAGACGATCGAAGATCACGATCGTGTCGTTGATCGAGAATCCGATGATCGTGAGCAGCGCGGCGACGACATCAAGGCTGATCTTGAAGTCATCGACGAGCGCCCAACCGAGGAATGGCGCCACGTAGTGCGAGATCGCCAGGCAGGCGACCGCCACGAGGACGTCGTGAATGAGGGCCACAACCGCCGCCAGACCGAAGGCGACGTTCTGGAACCGCAGCCAGACGTAGAGCACGATCATCCCCAGGCTGGCCAGGAGCGCATAAACCGCCGTGACCTTCGTGTTCCCGGCCACCTTGCCACCGATCGAGTTGGCCGAAAAGTAAACCGGCGTGCCGGCTAGATCACTCTTCATTTTCCCGAGGACACGCGCCGTCGTCTCGGCATCCATCCCCGAGGAGAGCGTCCAGATTTCGTACGGCTTCGAGCGGGCCACCGCCCCGGGAGCCTCGATGGCAAACGGCACCGCCCCCACTCCCTCGGCCGCCAGGGTGGCCTCGATCTTCTCCCGCAACGTGGCCTGATTGATCTTCGAGGGGAAGGTGAGCGTCGCGGTCGTCCGGGCGGCTTCGGCGGCCTGTCCTTCGGCAGTTGGCGCCGTGGCGACATCCGCAAACGACATCTCATAGGTGAGGAGGCTGTCGGGGAACACCGTCTGGAGCGTCCGCTGCACCTCGGCAGTGTCACGCAGCGACGTGTCGACCTTGAATCGTGGCGACTCCCCGTCGACGGTCACCGCACTCACTGCCGCGTTGGGGAGCGCCTTGACTGCCTCCCGGACGTCGGCAATGTCGGGAGCCTTCCCCGGCTTGAAGGCCACCTGGACGCTCGTGCCGCCGGTGAAGTCGATGTCGAAGAGGCCCTGCCCACGCTGGGCCGCCGCGGCCAGGCCGGCGAGGATGAAGAGCGACGAACCGAGGATCGCCGGCCGCACCCAGCGGACGAACTCGTAGTTCGTCACCCCGAAGATCCGGCCCATGTTGAGCTTACGAATCCAGCCGTTCCGCTCGGCGAGATCGAACATCACGCGGGAGCAGAACACAGCCGTGAACAGGTTGAGGAGGAGGCCGAGGATGAGGGTGACAGCAAAGCCCTTCAGCTGATCGGTGCCGATGAAGAACAGGACGACACCGGTGATGACCGTCGTCAGGTTGGAGTCGAGGATCGTCGAGAAGGCCCGCTGGAAGCCGTTGCGGATCGCCATCCGCAGGGCCGCGCCACGGTCGGTCTCCTCGCGCATGCGCTCGTAGATCAGCACGACCGCCATGCCGACCGAGAGCACGAGCCCCGCGAGGCCGGCAAGGGTGAACGCCGCCTTGATCGAGATCATCAGGGCGACGACGAGGATGATGTTGAGGAGCACCGCGAGATCGGCCACGAGGCCGGAGAAGCGGTAGTAGGCGAGCATGAAGGCGAGAACGACGATCGTTGCCAGGAGCATCGCCCGGGCCCCGGAGCGGATCGTGTCGGCACCGAGCTGCGGGCTGATCCGCTGTTCGCTGATCGGCTCGCTGTAGAGGGCGGCTGGCAGGCTGCCGGCATTGAGGACGCCGACGAGCGACTCGACATCGCGCTGTTCGAAGTTGCCGGTGATCTGCCCGTTCGACGAGATCGTGCTGCGGATCGCCGGAGCGGAGAGGAGGACGCCGTCGAGGACGATCCCCAGCCGGCTGGTGAGACGGTTGGCCGGATCGGGGAGATTGCTGCTGGTGAGGACACCGAACAGGCTGGAGCCGGCCGAATTGAACGAGAAGTTCACGCACGGTGCGAGTGACTGGGGGTCGAAGCTCGACACGGCACGCGTCAGGTAGCCACCGGTGACATCAAAGCGGTCGAGAACGACGAGCACCTGAACGCTGCCGTCGCTGGCCCTGCGGGTCACAAGCCCCTGGTTTTCATCCGCGGAGAACTTCGTCGTATCGAGTTCAATCCACCGCCCGATCGGACCTCCGCCGTCGATGACCGTCTCGCCGACCGACCGCTCACCCAATTCGATGACGCGGCGATGGCGGGGATCATCCCGATTGGCGGTGATCCGGAACTCCAGAACACCGGCGCTCGACACGATCTTTTTGATGAGATCGACCTCCGACTGGTCGACCTCAGGAACGATCACCTCGAGTTGGTCGAGGCCGTAGCGACGGACCGTGACTTCCTTCTGGCCACCCGGATTGACACGGCGGGCCACCGCCGCGACGAGCTTGTCCATGTCGACCGCCGCCGACCGCCCCTCGACCTCAAACTCAAGGTCGAGCGCATCTGCGGCCACGGGAGCTTTTGCGAGCCGGACCTTCGCACCGCCGAAGTCGAGCTTGTCGACGCCGTCGATGAACGACGCCCGAGAGGCGGCGTCGGTGGTCTCGAGCTTCACGCCGATCTTGCCGTCGGCCGTGCGGGTGGCGGTGCCGAGGCGGCCTTCACGGGCCGTAAGAAGCGACTCGATCTTGCCAATCGCATCCTCGACCTGACCGCCGACCTGCTTCGAGCCATCGACTTCATAGACCAGGATCACGCCTCCCTTGAGGTCGATGCCGAGGCGGGGCGGCCACCCCATCGCGATGATCGCCACGCCGGCGACGAGCGCCGTCAGCACGGTGGCGAGTCGCCCCCACATGTCGGAGGCCCGCAGCGCCTTGGCGAGGAACCACGAGAGAATCGTCGGCACGAGAATCGTGAGCAGCGCCAGCAGCCAGACGCCATACCCCACCCGCCACCAAGGGAGAGCGGTGGCTGCCGTGGTGGCAGCGGCGACTTCGGGGGCGGCAGCGACGGCGGCCTGGGCGAGGGGAAGGACGAGGAGCGGAAGCATGGGTCGCAGACTCACTTTCGATGCGGATCGGGATTCGGGAGTGGGGTGGGTACCGGATGGAAAAGTCACCCGCTCGATGCGGCAGACTCCGTCGATCCGTCGAGCACCGACGCGATCGTCGACAGGGCCACCTGGATCTTGACGTTGGCGGCGTCATCCACCTTGAGGGTCACGCGACCGGATTCCCGGTCGACGTTGGCCACGGTGCCGTAGATGCCCGCCGAGGTGAGGACACGGTCGTTCTTCTTGAGCCCGGAAAGGAGATCCTGCTGCCGCTTCATCCGCTCGCGTTCCGGCTTGTAGAGCAACGTCCAGGCGGCCAGTCCCACAAGCAGGAACGGCAGGACCTGGAGGAGGAGTTGCGTCGGGGTCGCCGGCCCCTGTTCTCCGAACAACAAGACCACGGCTGTCGGAGGGGAGAAACTCGGCATGGTGAGAGGAGGACCCTGCGGGCGGACGGAACGGGGGCGCGGGACGCCACCGTGCGGGGGGAAAACCGCAAATGTATCGGTCTTGGCGCATGACCGACAAGAGCGACACACGGCCCGGCCGGACGACGGGCAGTCAGGGCCCCATAAAGGGCTCGGAACGACCGGGACCGGCAGGGACCGCCACCGAATCAGACCCTTTCTTCCCCTGCCAGCAGGCTGTCGAGCATTCCCCGGGCGACGGCCTCGAAACGCCCGGCCACCACCGCCTCTCGGAGTCGGGCCACGAGCCGTTGGTAGAAGGTGAGGTTGTGCATCGAAGCGAGCACCGGGCCGAGCATTTCACCGGCGAGGAACAGGTGGCGGAGATAGTCGCGGCCATGCCGGCAGGCGGGGCAGGGACAATCGGCCTCCAGCGGCTGGCGATCGCGGGCATGCCGGGCATTGCGGAGGCGGATCGGCCCGGAGAAGGTGTAGACGAGCGAATTGCGCCCGCAGCGCGTGGGGAGGACGCAATCAAACATGTCGATCCCGGTGCCGATCGCTTGGATGATGTCGGCCGGTTGCCCCACCCCCATGAGATACCGGGGACGATCGGCCGGGAGCCGGGGCACGGTGGCTCTGAGCGTCGCCACCATCGCCTCGGGGCCCTCTCCGACGGACAGCCCGCCGACGGCATACCCCGGAAAGCCGATCTCTTGGAGCCGGGCGGCGCTCTCGGCGCGGAGATCGGGATCGAGCCCCCCCTGCACGATGCCAAACAGGGCCTGATCGGGGCGCTGGTGGGCGACGCGGCAGCGCTTCGCCCAGCGGATCGAGCGTTCCATCGCGTCGGCGACGGCATCCCGATCGGCGGGGAGGGCGATGACATGGTCGAGTTGCATCGCGACGTCGGCGCCGATCCGCTCCTGGATGCGCATCGATGCCTCCGGCGTGAAAGCGATCGCCCGGCCGTCGAGATGCGAGCGGAAGAACGCCCCCTCCTCGGTCACCTTCACCTGCTTTGCGAGGCTGAACACCTGAAACCCACCACTGTCGGTGAGCATCGGCCCATCCCATCCCATGAACCGCGCGACTCCGCCGGCCGCCTCGACGATCTCCTCGCCGGGGCGGAGGTGGAGGTGGTAGGCATTGGCGAGCACCATTCCGGCGCCAGTGCCGGCGACCCGACCGATGTCGACCCCCTTGACCGTCGCCGCCGTTGCCACGGGCATGAACAGCGGGGTGGGCACCGATCCGCGGGGGGTGACGAGGGTGCCGGCCCGGGCCCCATCCGAGGTCGCCTGCTCCGTCCAACGCACCGGAGGGACGGGCCCCCCCTGCTCCGCTCGATCGTGATCGTTCACGCTTCCCTCGTTCACGCCCGCCCCAATCAGCCCGGGATGACCGGCGGCTTGCCGATACAGTGGTACGTGAAGCCGCGCGAACGCATCTCGGCCGGCGAGTAGAGGTTGCGGCCGTCGAAGATGACCTTCGCCCCGAGCCGCGAGGCCATCTCGTCGAAGTCGGGCCGACGGAACTCCCCCCACTCGGTGACGATCATGAGACAATCGGCCCCGTCGAGCGCCTCCATCGGCCGCTCCGCGTAGGTCAGGCGGTCGCCGTAGATGGCCCGGACGTTCGCCATCGCCTCCGGATCGTGGACGGCAACCGTCGCCCCACCGGCGAGGAGGTGGTCGATGAGATCGAGCGCCGGGGCATCGCGGATATCGTCGGTGCGGGGCTTGAAGGCCAGCCCCCACAACGCCACGCGGCGGCCAGCGAACCGGCCCCCGAAGTGGGCCTCGAGTTTGGCACCAAGCACCTGCTTCTGGGCGACGTTGGTGTCATGAACGGCGGAGAGGACGCGCGGGGAAAGCCCCTGGGCCCGGGCCATCGCCGCCAGAGCCTGAACATCCTTCGGGAAACAACTGCCGCCATACCCGGCGCCCGGAAAGAGGAAGGCGAAGCCGATCCGATTGTCATGCCCGATCCCGCGACGGACATCGTCGATGTCGGCATCGATCCGCTCGCAGAGATTCGCCACCTCGTTGATGAAGCTGATCTTGGTCGACAACAGCGCGTTGGCGACATACTTCGTCATCTCCGCGCTCTCCGGCGACATCGCCAGAAACGGATGCTCCGTGCGGAGGTAGGGGGCATAGAGATTCCGGAGCAGATCGCCATCGGCGGCGGAGCGGACCCCGACGACAACCCGGTCGGGCCGCTGGAAGTCGTCGATCGCGGCTCCTTCCTTGAGAAACTCCGGATTGCTCGCCACCCGACAGGGCCGGCCCGTCGCGGCAAGCAATCGGGCCTCGATCCCGGCACACGTCCCCACCGGGACGGTGCTCTTCGTGACGATCATCGCCGCCGGATCGAGGTGCGGTGCGATCGATTCGGTCACCTTCCAGAGGGCCGTGAGATCAGCCGAGCCATCAGCCGCCGGCGGGGTGCCGACAGCGAGGAAGACGATCTCAGCACGGCTCACCGCCGCCGCAGTGTCGGTGGTGAACCGGAGACGGCCAGCGCGGACGTTGCGTTCGACGAGTTCCTCGAGCCCGGGCTCATAGATCGGGATCTCGCCGCGATTCAGCCGGGCGATCTTGTCGGCGTTGATGTCGAGGCAGGTGACGACGTTGCCGCTGTCGGCAAAACAGGTTCCCGAGACGAGGCCGACGTAGCCCGTTCCCACCACTGCGATCCGCATCATGACCTCTCGAATGAGTCCGGGGATTGATCCTGCCAGGCTCGAACACAGCACGAACCCGGCGGAAGCCAGGCGCGCGGCCACGATTCATCTGTTTGTCCTGCCCGCGTCAGGTGGCCGGAGCGTCACCGCCGGTTGCGATGGGGCCGCCGCCCGCCAGCGGTGCATCACCGCCGTCGACCGGCCCATCCCCCTCAGTCGGATCGCCGTCCTCCTGCTCGCTCGCCGGTACCGGCACGACCGCCGCCAGCGTGTCGCCGTCATCCAGACGCATGATCCTCACCCCTTGGGTGTTGCGACCGATGGACTTGATCTCGGCGACGTTCACCCGCTGGATCTTGCCGCGCGAGGTCATCATCAGGACCTGATCGCCATCCTTGACGGCCACCACCGAAACAACTTCGCCGTTGCGCTGCGTGGCCTTGATGTCACGCACGCCCTTACCGCCACGGTGCTGGGTGCGGTAGCGCATGCCACTCGATCCGCCGTCGCCCCCCTCATCCCCGGCGCCGTCGTCGGCATCGGCGGCCACGACGTCGACGGATTCTCCCTCGCCGTCACCGTCTGGGCCGGGGCCGGTGAGTTCCGTCCCCGGGCCGAACGGCGTCCGCTTGCCGTAGCCGTGGGTGCACACGGTGAGAAGCGTCGCCTCGGGGTCGGCCACCACCATCCCCACGAGACGGTCGCCCGAGGAAAGCTTGATCCCGCGGACGCCGCTGGTGTCGCGCCCCATCGGACGGGCGTCGGATTCCGGAAAGCGGATCGCCATCCCCTTCGCCGTGGAGAGGACGAGTTCGTCCCCCGGCCGCGTGATCACGGCGTCGACGAGTTCGTCGCCGTCGCGGAGCTTGACGGCAATCAGCCCCTTCGTGCGCCGACGCTTGTATTCCTCGAGCGGAGTCTTCTTCACGACCCCGCTGCGGGTGGCGAGCATGAGAAACTGCCCCGAATCCTCGAAGCCCGAAACGGAGCGGCAGTCGGCCACCTTCTCCCCCTTCTCGAACTCGAGGAGGTTGACCAGCGCCCGCCCCTTGGCGTCACGGGCGAGTTCGGGCAACTCGAAGACGCGGAGCGTGAACACCTTTCCGTGCGTCGTGAAAACAAGGAGGAAGTCGTGGGTGCTGGCGACGAAGAGGTGCTCGATCGGATCCTCTTCGTCACTCCGGGCACCGGTCAGCCCCTTCCCGCCCCGGCGCTGGGCCCGGTAGGTGTCGGCGGCCGTGCGCTTCACGTACCCGGCCCGGCTGATCGTCACGACCATCGTCGCTTCGGTGATCAGTTCGGCCATGTCGCGGATGTCACCCGCCTCGCCACTGATCTCGGTGCGCCGGTCATCCCCGTGCTTCTCGGCGAGTTCGCTGAGCTCGGCACGGATCACGCCGCGGATGTTCGTCTCGCTGGCGAGGAGCCGCCGGAAGTCACCGATCTTGCCGAGCAACTCCCGGTGTTCGCCGGAGAGTTTCTCCTGCTCGAGATTGACCAATTGCCCGAGGGTGAGGCGGAGAATGGCATCTGCCTGGACGGGAGAAAGGCCATAGGCCTCCGACACTCCACGCTCTTCTTGGAGCACCGCGAAGCCCTCCTGCCCGAGGGCGCGCTCGAGGAGCGCCGCCGGCGCCTCGATCTTCGTGAGGCGTTCCTTGGCTTCGGCCTGAGAGCGGGAACTGCGGATGATCCGGATCACCTCGTCGAGGTTTGCCAGCGCCACGAGCAACCCCTCGAGGGTGTGCTTGCGGCTGCGGGCCTTCTGGAGGAGGTGCTGGGTGCGCCGGCGGAGAACTGCCGTGCGGTGACGGAGGAACTCCTCGAGGATGTTCTTGAACGTGAGGATTCGCGGCTTGCCGTCAACCAGCGCCAAGAAGATGAGCGAGAAGGTCGTCTGGAGCGGGGAGAACTGGTAGAGCTGGTTGAGCACGACGTCGGGATCGGCGTCACGCTTCAGCTCAAGCACCAATCGGACCGGCTCCTTGAGGTCGCTCTCGTTACGGATCGCCGAGATCCCTCGAATCCGGTCTTCGTTGACCAATTCGGCGATCTTTTCCTCGATCGCATCGCGGGACTGCTGGTAGGGCACTTCGGTGACGATGATCCGGGTCCGGTTCTTGCCGAACTCCTCGACCGTGGCCCGGGCCCGGAGGGTGATCGTGCTCCGGCCAGTGGCGTAGCCACGGGCCAGCGCCTCCCGCCCCATCACGATCCCGCCGGTGGGGAAGTCGGGGCCGGGGACGATCTGCAGCAGTTGGCCGAGGCCGATGCCGGGATCATCGATCAGCGCCACCAGCGCCCGGCAGACCTCGCCGAGGTTGTGAGGGGGAATGCTCGTCGCCATGCCGACGGCGATGCCGCCGGCGCCGTTGACGAGGAGATTGGGGAATCGCCCCGGCAAGACCACCGGCTCGGTGTTCCGCTCGTCGTAGGTCGGCACGTAGTCGACGGTGTCGAGTTCGAGATCGTCGAGCAGCATCGCCGAGATCGGCGACAGACGGGCCTCCGTGTACCGCATGGCGGCCGCGGGCAGGCCGGCAATCGAGCCGAAGTTTCCCTGCTTGTCGATGAGCACGTGCCGCATGTTCCATTCCTGGGCCATGCGCACGAGCGTGGGATAGATGACGCTCTCGCCGTGCGGGTGGTAGTTGCCGCTGGTGTCGCCGGAGATCTTGGCGCACTTCACCCGCGCCGCCCCGGGGGAGAGATTGAGGTCGTTCATCGCCACGAGGATGCGGCGCTGCGAGGGCTTGAGCCCATCGCGGACGTCGGGCAGGGCCCGGGCCACGATGACGCTCATCGCATATGTCAGGTAGC
>Ga0209296_1003013_pt1 | contig 11657 bp, 6 predicted proteins | sample S_130206_EF_Meta_FD_187319 | JGI IMG/M metagenome (GOLD analysis project Ga0209296, IMG submission 187319) | Freshwater microbial communities from Lake Simoncouche, Canada to study carbon cycling - S_130206_EF_MetaG (SPAdes) (version 2) | ecosystem: Environmental > Aquatic > Freshwater > Lake ...
TTCTGACGGCAACGGACGTATCGGCCGGTTCCTGATGAACCTCATGCTCGCATCCGGTGGTCATAGTTGGACTGTGATCCGGGTGGAGCGGCGAAGCGAATACATGGCGGCCTTGGAAAAAGCGTCGGTCCAAGGCGAGATTGCCGACTTTACCAAATTCGTGGCGGGAGAAATGAAAGCCTCGGCCAAGCTCAAGCCCTTTCGTCGTCAAACTGGTCCGATCTCCTGATGCGACATAGGTGCGGCGGACGATTTCTTTGCGGTGAAACCCTCTATCACGCCGCTGAGCCCAAGCCGGCACGCCTGCGGAATTGGCACGTGCGCGGCAGAATCAACCGCTTCATCGGATCGGTGATTTTAGGTTGCCACAAGGTTGTCAGAAACGGTGTTTTTGGCTTCACTTCTGCAAACGCAGGTGCCACTATCTGCCTGTTCTAAAACACTAACAATCAACTAAGTCTGCGACAACGTGTGATTTAGCTTCGATGGGCGAATTCCTTTCGAGTCCCGTCCATCCCGCCATTTAAGTCGCGATTCAATCGCCACTAGTTTTTTCGGTAAAGCTAGGTTGACCTGTGACGTCGCAACCTAAGCAGGAAACAGACTGATTTTCGAGCGGGCGGCAGCCGCGGCGCAGGTTGAGTCAGCAACCATTTGTTTTCAGGGAACAGCGGTCGTTGGTCGTTTCCACGCCTTTTAGGAGATTCCTCTGAAAAGTCTTCTACCCAATGATATCAGCGAGGCACCGAAAAAGACTCACTCCACTTCGCCGCACGAGCGTATTGAACGCGGGGTCATCAGGCCGGGGACGCGGGGGAGACACAGCGCCACGGCTCAGGCGACGACGTCCTTAATCACGGTGCCGTGCACGTCGGTCAGCCGGAAATCGCGGCCGCCATAGCGGTAGGTCAGTTTGTCGTGATTGATACCGAGCAGGTGGAACATCGTCGCGTAAAGATCGTAGAAGGTCGCCGGCTTATCGACGACATGGTAGCCGAGATCGTCGGTCGCGCCATAGATCGTGCCACCGCGCACGCCGCCGCCGGCGAGCCACACGCTGAACCCAGTGGGGTTGTGATCGCGACCGTCGCTGCCTTGAGAAAAGGGTGTCCGGCCAAACTCCCCCGCCCAGAGAATGAGCGTGTCCTCGAAGAGCCCGCGCGCCTTCAGATCCGTAATCAATGCGGCGATGCCTTGATCCACTTGATTGGCCATCGCGCCGTGTCCCTTCTTGAGCCCGCCGTGCTGATCCCACGGGTTCGCGGCCTGGCCAGCGCCGACTTTTTGCGGGAGGCAGCTCAATTCCACGAAACGCACGCCCCGCTCTATGAGCCGTCGCGCAACGAGACACTGCCGGCCATACGCGGCCTGGTTGGCGTCGGCGGCATCGAGTCCGTAGAGCCGCTTGGTCGCCTCGCTCTCGCCGCGGATGTCGCACAATTCCGGCACGGCAGCCTGCATCCGGTAGGCGGTCTCGTAATTGCGAATCGCCGCCTCGACCTGCGGCTCGGGCGCGATGCCAAGAAAGCCTTCGTCGAGATTGCGAATGAAACCCAACCGCCGGCGCTGCGGCGCGTCGCCCTCGCGCGGCTTGATGTTGTCCACCGCCTCGTCGCCGTCGGCCCTGAGGATCGACGCCTGATGCTGCCCGGGCAGATAGCCGTTGCTATACATGCCCACTCCCCCGTGCGGGGCTCCCGCGCCGCCGCTCTGCAACACGATGAAACCAGGCAAATCGCGGTTCTCGGTGCCGAGCCCATAGCTCGTCCATGCGCCGAAACTCGGATGACCCATGAACGGAAATCCGGTGTGCGCGAAATAATTTCCCTGCGCGTGCTCGTTCACCTTGCTCGTCATCGAGCGGATCACCGCGAGGTCGTCCGCATGGCCGGCGATGCGAGGAAAGAGTTCGCTAATCGGCAGGCCGCTGCGGCCACGCGGCTTAAACTCCCATTGGGGCGCCATGATGTTGCCGTTTTGATTGAACATCGTCGGCCGCACCGGCACCGGCATCGGCTGGCCGTGGCACCGCGTGAGCTCGGGTTTGGGATCGAACGAGTCGATGTGCGAGACGCCGCCCGACATGTAGCAAAAAATCACCCGCTTCGCCCGTGGGCGGAAATGCGGCCCGGGCGGTTTCTCGGCAGCGGCGGTCGCACCGAAGCCTTTGTCGGCCAACAGCCCCGCGAGCGCGAGCGAACCGAAACCGAGCGAGCATTGTTGGAGCATCGTGCGCCGAGTCGGTCGCGACGGCTGGAAGGGTTTAGCGGACATAGATGAACTCCTTGAGGTTGAAAATCGCGTGCGTAAAATCCTGCCACACCCGCACGCTGGCCATGCTGGCCTCCGGGGCCACGCGGTGTTCGCCGGCCAGTTCGCCGAGGTAGGCGGCGGCGGCGGCGAGTTCGTCGGCCCGCGGCGCTCGCCCCAACGCCGCACGGAAAATCCCCCCCACCCGCGCCTCCGCCGACGCGCTGCGATCCCCGACCAACGCCTTCGCCCACGTCGCCGCGCGGTCGGTCACAAATTGGGAATTGAGCAGCAGCAACGATTGCGCGGGAACGTTGGTCGCGTCGCGGCGGCCGAGCGTGGAAAACGGCGCCGGGGCGTCGAAGGTCTGGAGAAACGGATCGAGCCGCGTCCGGCGAATCTGCAGATAGACGCTGCGCCGCGGAGCGTTCGGCCCGACCGAGGGGCCATACCGCGTCTCCTGCAATTCTCCGGCGACCGCCAACAGCGAGTCCCGGATCGACTCAGCCTCGAGCCGGCGCACACGCAGGTGCGAGAGCCAAGCGTTCGCCGGATCGACTTCCCCCGCCCGGACGGACGGCGCGCTGCTCATTTGAAAGGCCCGCGTGGTCACGAGAAAGCGCAACAGGTCCTTCAGTGACCAGCCGCGCTCGACCACGCGCGCCGCGAGGAAATCGAGCAGCTCGGGGTGCGTCGGCGCCTCGCCCAATCGGCCGAGATTGTCGACGGTCGCCACGAGTCCGACGCCGAACACCCACTGCCAGGCGCGATTGGCCATCACGCGGGCCGTGAGGGGATTTTTTGCGCTGCCGATCGCATGGGCCAACTCCAGCCGCCCGCTCAATGCCGTCCGATAGGGCTCCGGATCGATGACCTGCAGGTAGCCGCGCGGCACGATCTCGCCCGGCTTGAGATGATCACCGCGTGCGAAGATCGGAGCATCGTAGCCGGCCGTTTCGAGCAAGCCGGGCGCGCGCCGGGGCACGGGAATCTCCGCTTCGAGCCGGCGATACTCCGCCACCTTCGGGTGCAGGTCGGGCAACGCCGCGAGCGCGGTGGGCAGAAAATTTTGCCGCGCGAAAAAATCGAGTAACGCCCGCTGAGGCTCCGTCAGCGTATCGGCCCGCCAGGCGTTCACCGCTGCCGCCAGCACGCGTTGATAATGCATCGCCAATTCGCCTACCGTCGCCGGAGCCGCGCCGTCGAGCAACGGCAGCAGGGCAGTCAGCTCCGCGCGCGGCGTGTTTTTTCCTTCGTGCGCGACGATCGCATCGACGCCGAAGAACGAACGGCCCTCGGCGGGCGCATGCTCGGGTTTCTTCGTCCGGTCGTCGATCGGGCGGGTGAGTTCATTGCGCGTACCGAATTCGAGGTAGGCGGAGCTGCCCTTGCGATAGGCGGTATCGAGTCGAATCCAGCCGGGCTTTTCCTGATTGAGGGTGCTCTTGGGGAAAATCGGATTCGACGGCAGCGGGTAGTGGTCGACGATGGTGCGGACCATCGCACCGCCGCCGCCGAGCGCGCGCACGCTGATACTTTCCGAATCGATCGTGAAACGCGGCGAGGTCAGCAGACCGTGGTGCTTAGTGGAGAGGCGCGGGGTGAACGCGCCCGCTGGCGCGAGTCCCTCGATGACGCGGTCGCCCACAATCGCGACGGCGAATTCGCCCGGGCGCGCAGGCCGGGCCCCGAGTCCCGTACCCGCGTGAAACCAGCGCTGATAGTCGTCGCTGGCGAGGTCCCACAGCGGACGGAAATTCTCCCGGTTAAAGCGCAGTGCGTCCGCTTGTTTTTCCCGCAGCGAGGTCGCCAGCGCGTGCCACGCTCCGGCAAACCGCGCGTCGTCCAGCGTTCCAAGCTTGGCCCAGAGGTGCAGCGGATTCGCCGGATCGTCGGCCGCCTCCTTGATCGCGTCGACGAAGATTCGATCGCCACCGGCCTCACTTTGCCCGGTCCGCAGATCGTTCAACTCACGTTCCAAGGCCGACCAGCGTGCGCGCTGGGCGGACGTGAGCGCTGCGAGCAGACGCTCCTGCCCCACCGCGGAGGGTGTGCCGACGCGATACGACGCCGCGACTTCGTCCGCCGTGAGCGCACGGTCATAGAGTCGCGCCTCCTCGATCTCGCCAGCGAAGAAACCGCCGCTGGCCTCGCGGTTGCGCTGCCCCAACAGCACGCGCGACCGGCGGGCGGCGTGTTCGAGCAAGTCGCCCTTCGACGAGACGGTGCCATACGATTCACCGTTGCGATAGACGGCGATCGTGTTGTCCGCCGCGTAAACGATGGCGAGGTGGACGAACGCTTCCCCGGTCGCCGTCTCGGGCTTGCCCAGCAGCGGCGCGGTCCGCTCGGAATTTTCGCTGCCCGCAGTCCACCGCTTCGAGTTATCCTCCGCGAGCGCGATAGCGTCGAAACGCTCGCCCCCCGTATTTTCCACCGCCATCACACCCCCACCCCTCTGCTCGAGATTCGCCGGTGCCACCCACACTTCGAGCGTCTTGGCCGACAGCGCAAACGGCAGCGGTGGCGTGCGCAGGTAGGCCTTGCGACCATCGAGCACGAGGCGTCCGTTTCTAATTTCCGCGCCGCCTTCGAGCACGCCGTGAAGTTTACCCACGACATCGTTGGCGCCCCGTTCGAAATCCCACGCCGCGACCGGCGCGACCCCCGCTGCGGGCAGGTTCTGGCGGGCCGGGGCGGCCTGGACGGCGTCATGCGCCGCCCGATCAAGGTCGGCCAACTCCTGCTGCACCGCACGAATCCGCTCCGCTCCCGCGAGCAACCCCGGGGCGCGCGCCGCCTGTTCGCGCAACCGCGACGCGATCATCTCCGCGGCGACGAGCCACGCCTCCGCCAGACCCGCTTTGATCTGCGAATGCAGGCGGTCGAGTTCGGACCGGTTTTTCTCCAGCACTTCGGCCGTGTCGATCGTGACCTGCGCGGGCCGGACGCTGGAAAAGATCCCGTAGAGCGCGGTGTAGTCGCGCTGGCTTACGGCGTCGAATTTGTGATCGTGGCAGCGCGCGCAGGAAATCGTGAGCCCCTGAAACGCCTTGCTCACCACGTCGATCTGGCTGTCCACCGCCTTGACTTGATCGTCGAGCGTATCGACGGGCTGGAAGCCATGCTCGACAAAGCGGAAATGCGCGGTGCCGAGGATCGACTCGTTGAAGCCGTCCACGTTCAGCCGCGGTCGGTCGAGCAAATCGCCGGCGACATGCTCGCGGATAAGTTGATCGAGCGGCACATCGGCGTTGAACGCGCGAATCAGGTAGTCCCTATAACGATACGCTTCGGGAATCGCCGGGTCGCCCTCGCTACCGTGCGTCTCGGCGTAACGCACGAGATCCATCCAATGCCGCGCCCAGTGTTCGCCGAAGCGCGGCGAGGCCAGCAGCAGGTCGGCCTGAGCCGCCAGAGCCGCAGCGCGATCCCGCGCAAAGTCGGTCGCGAACCGGTCTAGCTCCACGGGCGTGGGCGGCAGACCAGTGAGGATGAAGGCGAGGCGTCGCAGGAGCGCGCGGGGATCCGTATCGGGTGCGGGGGCGAGACCCTTCGTCTCCATTTTTGCGAGGAGAAAACGGTCCACCGGATGCGCCGACCACGCGCGGTCCGCGACTGCGGGCGGCACGTGATCTTTCACGGGCTGGAGCGACCACCACCCTTTCCGCGCGGCAAACAGCTCGCTCCAGTTGGGTTTCCCCGCGGGTTCCGCAGTGGCATCGTCGCGCGGATCCGGCGCACCCATGGCAATCCAACGTTCGAAATCGGCGATGACGGCGGCGGCGAGTTTCGGCGCTTTGTCCGGCATTTTGAGATCGGGATCGGTGTGGTTGATCGCGGCCAGGAGCGAACTCTTCGCCGGATCGCCGGGCACGATGACCACACCGGCGTCCCCGCCCTTCTGCCAGCCCGGCCGCGAATCGAGCCGCAGGCCGGCCTTTTGTTTCTGCGCGCCGTGGCAATCGTAGCATTCGGCGACGAGCACCGGACGGATCTTCCGCTCAAAAAAATCGCGCCCTTCGGCGGGGAGGTCCGCGCCGGCGAGCGCCGACCCTAGGAGAGGCAGCGCGAGACTGAGGAGGGCGGGAGTGATTGCCTTCATTCGGGGGACGGAAAGACCGTGGGGGCGAAAGCGAAAAAACGGGGAAAGCGGGAATCCGTCAAAACAACGTTGGAGTTAAGTCGCTGTCCCCGCCTCCCGGGCGAATCCCCATCCCTGCTCCCCAAACTCATGAACACCCCGCCTCGCTCCGACTCACCCGTTGCACTTCGTGCCGTTTCCGCGCTCGACACCGTTTTCGCTGTGCTCGCTGCCGTCGCTATTTAGGTTTCGTACGCGGTGGCCGCATCGGTGCCGGCCACCGCGCTCAACGGCACGATCGAGGGACGCATCTTCAACGCCCGCAGCGACACGCTCTTCGAGAACGCCCGGCTCAGCCTCGACCGCGATGCCGTCGTAGCCTTTTCGGATGCCGACGGAAATTTTCGCCTCGCGCCCGTGGCGGTCGGCACCGGCCAGACAGTGCAGCAGGACATCACGCTCCTGCCGCTGACGCGCGACTCGGTCAACACCGCCGCCGACACGGTCGTGAAGCTCGATCAGTTCGTCGTCGGCGAATCGCGCGAGATCGAGACCGCGGCCATCGCGATCAACGAGCAGCGTTTCGCGCCCAACGTGAGGAATGTCGTCTCGACCGATGAGTTCGGCGCCGTGGCCGAGAGCAACGTCGCGGAGTTTCTGTGCTAACTACCCGGGCTCACCGTCGATCTTAGCGGCGGCGATGCGCGCACCGTTTCCATCGAAGGCGCGCCGGCGGACAGCACGCCAGTCACCTTCGGCGGGCCGAGCCTCTCACGCCCACGGGTACGGGCCGCGCGGTCGAGGTCGGTTTCTTTGACCTCAATAACATCTCGTGCATCGAGGAAAGAAGCCTCGGCCCCGCGGAGCTGATCGTCGCTCAGAAAGGTGGCAGTGCCGCGGACGTTGCCGGCGGCTTGCGCAGCCTTCGGCCCGCGGGTGGCGATTTCGGCGGCGGCCTCTTCGCGGAATTTAAAGTTTTCACGGACGCGGAGGCCGTGGAGCCAACCGGAGACTCGCCAAGAAATGACACCGTTGCGGTTCTGAAACCGGGTAACGTCGAATCAGCTGTCGGGTAGATGAGGTTGCCACGTCAACGGGCAACCTAGATGACGATTCTTGGCCCGTCAGAGGTAAAAAATGGCGGAGAGGGAGGGATTCGAATCGCCTGGGACCCAACAACCGAAAAGCCTGATGATGCGAGCTTTTAGGTTAATTGTTAGTTAGTTGGAACGCGAAAGAACGTGCAAACAGTTGCGATAAAAACAAGCCAAAAACAGGCCGGCTGGCAAATCCGTGGCAAACAATTGGGGGTAATTTCGGGCGAACGTAATTTTAGGATACAGCGGCAAATTTCGGATGCCTAAATTTTGACTCTGGTTGCATTTATGACGCGTTGATTGGCACCATGAGTCCAACCCAACGCCGACTACTCCCAGAGCTTTCGGCGCTTGCCGCGCTTTGCAGTAACCTCGGTTGCCAAGATAGTCGCAACGCCGAGATGAATCGCGGCGGCGCGCTCCGCGGTGGCTGCGGGAAGCTCGGCCGCAGCGGCAAACTCGGGCCAACGCTGGATCACGGCCGAAACTTCGGCATCGATCTTATCGAACTCGTCGCGTCCGATTCCGGCGTCTGCCGCCACAGAGGCGAGCGTGGTTAGCCTGGGTGCCGAGCCGAAGGTGTTGGGTGTGAGCCCCTGATAATCGCGCCCCTCATCGGCATTGAGGGTCAGGTCGTAGGCCGGCGAGAGCGTCCATTGCGCGGTGGCCTCGTCGAATAGAAAACTGTGGTTCTTTCCGTGGTCGTCGGCATTCGCCGCACGCACATTGAAAATCATCCGCCGGACCGCTTCGGCAACTTCGGTTTGATCGCGGGTCAATTGCCGGGTCGTCAAAAGCAGGTGCCGGTAGTCGAGCCGGTGCGTGTGCAAAGCGCCCGCCAACGTCATGAGATGAAAGCCTCGCGACGAACCAAGGATAGTGTCGAACCGTTCGACAAACAGGTGATAGCGCGTCCGCTTGGCGGCGGTGTCCCGCATGATCTCGGTCGTCGCCGCCCGAATTCCGCAGGCCCGCGCCATGGCCATAGTGGCATGTTCCAACCGCCCGTCGGTTTCGCGCCCGGCCGAATCTCCGTCACAATCAAGCTTGAGCAGTCCGAGCCGCGCATCCGGATGCGCGGCGATGGCCGCGGCTACGTCGCCGCCGACCAAGACCGAGCCATCCTTCAGTCGGGCGATAGTTGCTTTGGGCAGCGCTCCCCCGGCTGTGCCGCCGCGCTGCAAGTGTACGAATGCGCGGGCGGGTTCCTCTCTTAAGACCGCTTGGGCTTCGCGCATGAGCAGCGCCGGGGTGACCGCTTCCCAACTCGACGCACTGTCGTCGCCGCCGAGTGCCGGTTCGAACGTCAGGGCGCCGATGCCACGTCGCCCCACCCAAGCCAGCATTCGCATGGGTGTGGCCCGAACATCGAGCGCGCTAAATTCGCGATCCATGATCCGCCGGCCCCACTGGTCGGGCAGGCAATCCGAAAGAAACCCGGGCAATTGATCGAATCCATCGACACGTTGGCGAAACGTCGCGTTCGTGAACGGCACCGTGATCGGAGACAGATTGTGGCCACGAGCGAGCCAGTCCTCGTCGTAGGCAAAATAGGTCGGACCGTTGGTGATCACTCGGCCAACGAGACGTCCATCGTGCCAACGGACGTTGAGCGCTGGGATTGCGGCGCGACTCATTTTGCGGCGGGCGACCCGACGGTTGGGCGCTGGCGCCGGGCGCGTTGGCGAACCGGCCTCGAGAGCGCGGCGAGCGTAGGTTCCTCGGTGATAGGCGGAATCATTTGGGCGAACCGGTCCGTCAGTCCAAGCACCCCGAGGATTTTCAGGAGATTACGCAGCGTAATATTGCCGTAGCCGTTTTCGAAATTCTGGTAGGCAGGCCGGGAAAGGCCAGCCCGCCGCGCAATTTCGACCTGAGACCAATTCTGTTTGAGACGGTGCTGCCGTAGCCCGTCCAAGAACAAGCGGACGGCTTCTCGGTCACTTTGCAGCAGTGGATCAGTAGACGCCGAGCTTACTTTCATCGCATACCATAAATGGCGTTAAACTCGTATTGTCGAACTAAAAGCCTCTTTTAGTAGGCTTTTGCTTCAGGCACTCTTGGTAAGCATCCCTTCCAAGACCGTCCCAAGCATAGAGAGAACCAAGAAGCGGTTGTTCTGCACGAGCAGCGGCAAGCGGCGCGCGCGTGCGGCCGTCCCACCCAAGCCACGTTTCGCGCGCCGCCAGTTTCCGGGCCGCCCGTGTCCACACCACGATCGCCAGAACCTGGTTGTGACGTAGTGCCAATTGCACCACCTCCCGATGGTTGGGCGTCACCGCCCCAAGGTGATGCTCCCGCTCCGAGGCCGCATTCACCGCATCCAGCTCCGCTGGCTCGGCCACCACCAAGGTGATCTTCCGCAACGCATGCGCGGGGAGGCTCTCCGTCATTGAGTTCCAGTTCATCCCACCCTCGCCTGGCACTCCGCGCGACGATTAGTCAGAAAAATCGGTAAACAGTTATGACTTCCCTACGCCAGTCGTTTAGCAGTGCGGAACCCTGCCTTGGCCCGTCATAGGTAAAAAATGGCGGAGGAGACGCGGTTTCAACGCGAACCAAAGTGGCGCCAATAAGTGATTTTCAGAGGAGAATTCCGCGAGGATTGCCGCGGTTTTGCCGCCTCCGATGCAATGCTCGGCGAAAAGACACGGGCGTTTCAGGGTCTGGTTGAGTATGGACTCTCGCCATTTCGGCCACCGGCCTGAGAGTGGCGGAAAGACGGATTCGCGAGCGAGTGACTTGCGCCTGCATGATCAACAGCTGGGATGAATGGACGTAGCTTGGACCGTCGCTTCACCAATAACGGCTTTTGCCCCTCTGCGGAGAATAACGCCCCATTCTCCGCATCAAAAGCGGAGAATATCCTTTGCAGCGCGGAGAATGCGAAGTAGGTTCACCGCACAAATTGCGGAGATTAGATGTATATCCACGAACGAAAGGACTGGCCGGACTTCACCTGGGACCATGCCACCATCACTCCGCTGTTGAGTGACGTGAGGCATACTCAGGGGCGCTTGCTAGGGAAGATGGAAGGCTTGGGCTTTCATTTGCGCGAGGAAGCGACCTTGGCCACGCTCACGCAGGACGTGATCAAGACGAGCGAGATTGAAGGGCAGAAGCTGGATACCCAGCAGGTTCGTTCCTCGATCGCGCGACGCATGGGCATCGAGATCGCGGCCCTTCCGCAGATGGATCGCAGCGTCGAGGGTATTGTTGACGTCATGCTGGACGCCACGCGCCACCATCAGAAGCCGCTCGATCAGGATCGGCTGTTCGGCTGGCATGCGGCACTGTTCCCGACCGGGCGCAGCGGCATGCGGAAAATTACAGTGGGCGGCTGGCGCACCGATGCATCAGGGCCGATGCAGGTTGTTTCCGGTGCCTTCGGGCGGGAAAACGTTCATTATGAGGCCCCGCCGCATGACCGGCTCAACGCAGAAATGAACCGGTTTTTGGCGTGGCTGAACGCCGGCCCTGCAAGCGATCCGGTCCTGACCTCGGCGCTCGCGCATTTTTGGTTCGTGACGATCCATCCATTCGACGACGGCAACGGGCGCATTGCCCGCGCCATCGCCGACATGATCCTCGCACGCTCTGAAAACAGCGCGCAGCGTTTCTACAGCATGTCTGCGCAAATTCAGCGCGAGCGTAACGCCTACTACGATATTCTCGAAGCCAGCCAGCGCAGCGACCTGAACATCACCGCATGGCTTGAATGGTATCTCGCATGCCTCAGGCGGGCGATAAATTCATCCCATGAGATTCTCGACGCCGTTTTGACGAAGGCGAATTTCTGGAAACGCCACGAGGGGGAGAAGTTCAACGACCGTCAGCGCAATCTCATCAACCGGCTTCTGGACGGTTTCGACGGCACGCTGACTTCCTCAAAATGGGCTAAGATCGCCAAATGCTCCCCGGACACTGCGCTGCGAGACATCACCGACCTGATGGACCGGAACATTCTGTTAAAGAATGACGCTGGCGGACGCAGCACCGGCTATCACCTGAAGTAAGACGGCAGCCTACCCGTTGACCATCGCGCTACTCCTCAGGGATGCTACTCGCCTGCTTGCCGGCAACGCTATGGCCGGCCGACTTGGAGACCTCCAGAAGCCTGCCTTTAATTTCTTGCCCGGGAGTTCGCGTTATCCAACCAATCGCCTGCTGTGGCAGGAGTGCAACTGGCGGATTTGCGGTTCGTTAGAAAAATGGCGGAGAGGGAG
>Ga0209296_1003014_pt1 | contig 11657 bp, 13 predicted proteins | sample S_130206_EF_Meta_FD_187319 | JGI IMG/M metagenome (GOLD analysis project Ga0209296, IMG submission 187319) | Freshwater microbial communities from Lake Simoncouche, Canada to study carbon cycling - S_130206_EF_MetaG (SPAdes) (version 2) | ecosystem: Environmental > Aquatic > Freshwater > Lake ...
CAAACAAACTATATTTGTGGTGCTGCATCAATGAAAAGTTTGTTTTGTAGTAATTCTTCAGATTGTCATGACGAAATGTTAGGCGAAAAAAGAGTCTAGACCCTCCACTTGAATAGAATGATGAAAACCACATTTTTTACAATCTACTTCTATATTCTTATTTAATTTTGGTAAATTATTAAAGAAGTTTTCTATTTTGTTAAATTGATCCTGATTCAATGATTCAATAAACTCAATAATCTCATCTGGTTCTGATTCGGCTGCGTAATAATATTGTTCACCATCAAAAATGTATTCAACGCTTTCAGCAATCATATCAAAGGCCATATCAGTAACACTTTCAAACTTATTGGCACGTTCTAAAATAGAAAACTCTGGGAATTTTAACTTAACACTAATTCTATCATTGACTTGAATAACATCATCTACAACGCCAGTCATATCTGGTTGTATCTCTAAAATATTTAATTCAACATCCATTAAATTGCCACAAGGTTTTTCTTCAACCTCATTTTCACATCGATATCTATTTTGAACTACCTCACCAACAGACCTAGCACGAAGATTGATGAAGTAAAATTCAACATCAATAATAGGCAATCTATCAATTTCAAGGCCTTCAGTTAGTGTACAATTATGTAAAACCTGGCGAATGTTTCTTTCAATTGTTTCCTTATCATCAGATTCCATGGCCATCATCAAATTACGTTGTTCTTTTACTAAGAACGGCCTAAATCGTATTTTCTTTTTTGATAATGGTAATTCAAGGTCATAGACCGGGGTATCAATTTTTGGTAAAGCCATTTTATTATCACTCCATTAAGTTAAATTACTACTTGACGCCAATATGTATATGCAAATACTACAGTTAATTTGTGATGCCCTTCGGTTGACCAATCTAAATCCAATTGATTAACAGCAATAGGATATGCATCATCTAATGCAATTTTATAAGTTGGAAAATCATCTACACCAAATTGTGTAACCCTAATTGTTCCAGCATAACCACCAGGTCCTATTTTATACTTTGGATTATAATTAGAAGATGGTATCACAGCTTCCATCCAAGCATCAAAAAACTTTTTTGGATTCATGTCATCAGTAACAACAAATGTGAGATTCAAATCATTAAATTGTACCTGATATGGATATTTTTCAATAGGATTTGAACCAAACTTTTGTTCAGCCGTTGCATACGTTCTAGAAGGCAATTCAGCAGTTTCACAACGTAATCTTAAATCTCTTGCCTGAATTCCATCATAATCTACTCTTGATAGATTAAGAGATATATCAACTTCAAACCTATTTGGTCTAGCCAAATCAGTTTTAAAACTATTTTTGAATTCTTGGAATTTACTAACTGCCATTTTAATTATTCCTTATTTCGTGTACCGAATCTTGCCATACCGTTTTGGCTGTGGCACCTTTAAACTGTTGGACAGGCAGAAAAGTTGCCACATCCCATTCATTTGGGTGAACGGCAAGTATCTTAGACCTAATATGACTGTTAAGATATCTTTTAATACAAGGCCGAAACGCTTTAAACCGCTTGGATGCGCTTAAAATGTCGTAACTGACTCTCAACCTTTTAATCCCGTCCTCGTCACCATGGACTGCGAAAGGCATTAACTTACCCAAAAATGCCACTCTATATTGTATTGGCAAATAATGTAGGTTAAGTCCCATAAACCCATCTGTATATTTTTCTAATGTCAATACCAAAGGGAATCTATCATAATAATCTAAATCATCTTTACCTTTTGGATCGTAATAAAAGTAATATAGATTACCTATGATAAACCGATTCATTTTTCTATACTGTTCGGCTTTAATTCCTGTTGCCATTTTAACTGGATTTCTTAAATCAGCAATTTTTTTCAACAACCAAGCATAAGATTCTCTTGAGGACATTTTAAGTCCTTCAGATTTTCTTGCGGCTGTTATTTCAGTTAATTTGGATATCATTCAGTTATTTAGTTACAGGCCTAGATGGTCTTCCGTAATCAATTTGAATTCCCATCCACGGTCTAAACAATATTCGTTGGCTGCTTTCCATTTTGCTTGATTAACACCCCATGTTTTAACTTCATTGATAAACTGTTTTGTTTTTCTTTTTTGGAGTTCAGGTTGTGCAGTTTGTTTCTTTGGTTTAACTTCTAGCATCATAGTTGATAACTTATTGTCTTTTGTTCTATACTTGACCAAAAAGTCTGGAAAGTAACGATGCCAACGATTATCCACAGGTGATATATAAGGAATAAAGAGTTCTTCTGATGCCCATGTTATAATAGAGTCATTATTGTCTAACCACGACATTACTTTAGCCTCCCAAGATGAACGATATACTATGTTGGTGGGGTCGCCAACATACTTTTCTGGGTGTTTTGGTTTGAATAGTCCTGAATATGCCATAAATAGTATGTATACCAAATTTAAGAGAAAAAGATGGCAGATATAAAAATAGACATGGTTAAACCGGTAGACTTGCCACAAATGGCAGGTCCTTTGAGTATTTTAGAAGCCAATTATAATGATATGTCCGTCGTTAAGTATCCTAGTGATTTAGGCACAACTCAGGGGAGAAATACTAAAAATCATTGGGTATCTTTTAGGATTTATGATATCGAACCTGCTGGTATTAGAGATGCGGAACAAGGATTAGCTAAAAATGAAGCTGTACTAGCAATTAGTGATACTTCTGCGGTGTCTACTGGAGTAATAGCAACAGCCGCAGGGCTTGTTGCAGGGAAAGGTGTAGCATTAACAAATGCCTTGGGTGCCATTGCTTTATCTAAAGGATTTTCAGTATCACCTCCAATTAGTAGTATAAAGTCCTGTATTTCACTTTATATGCCAGACACTTTAACTGCCACATATGATGCTAATTATGAAGAAATGAGCTTGACTTCTGATTTAGGACCAGCAATAACAACACTTAGAGCATTAAATGCTTCAATAGATTCTGCTAAAAAAGGAACTATAGGTAACACATTAAGTACCGATCCAAATGTGGTACAAGCTGCAGTTGCTGCGGCTAGTGCGGTTGGAGTTCCAGGTGTTAATGTGGAGAATATAGGAACTTTATTGCAACGAGCTCAAGGTTTTGCTTTGAACCCTCAATTACAAATGGTTTATCGTGGTACAGGGTTAAGAAGTTTTCAACTATCATTTACATTTACACCAAAATCAGCAACAGAAGCAACACAGGTAAATAATATTATTAATCAATTTAGATTTTATTCTTCACCAAGTTTAGCACAAAGAGTTGGTACGGTAGCTCAAGCGACTACAAATAGTATGTTTTTAGTACCTCCGTCTGTATTTGAGATTGAATTTTATGTTAATGGCCAACAAAGTGTAAATTTACCTAGGTATGGCCGTTGTGTTATGACGGGTCTAGACATAAATCATGCACCAAATGGTTTTGCGGCTTATGATGATAGTTCAATGGTACAAACAACATTACAAATGTCATTTAAAGAAATGGATATTCTCACAAGAGATAATATCAATGACAAATCCAATCCAAGAAGGTAAATATGTTATATTTCGATACTTTTCCTTTAGTCGTTGCTTCAGATTATAAAAAAAATGCCATTCTATTGACCAATCTTATGGCAAGAGTGCAAATTATACCGTCTTTACTTAGAAATCCTTTATTATTTTATTCATATGACTTGAAAGAAAGTGATAGACCTGATATAATAGCACACAAATACTATGATGATTCAAACAAATATTGGATGGTTTTGTATGCCAATGAAATTATGGATCCTTTGTATGATTGGCCTTTAACTTCTCAACAATTTGATGCTTATTTAAAAAGTAAGTATAGTGTGGCTGCCGGTGGTGATGAATTTGTTCTTACTTATACCACAAGTACTGTTCAAGAATATAGAAAAACAATTACAACTTATGACAGCACATCATTAGAAACTACAACAAAAACTGTTGTGGTTGATTTAACTACATATAATAGTATAACAACAGGTTCAATCACACAAACATTTAGTTCTGGTGCTTCTGTAACTAGAACAATATCAAAAACTCCTGTTAGCATCTATGATTATGAAATAGAATTAAATGAAGCAAAACAAAATATTAAATTAATCAATTCTTCATATAGTAATCAACTTGAAAAAGATTTAAAAACATTGATGGCTCAATAAAATGGCAGGTATAAAAAGTCAATTAGATTATTCGTTAACGAATCTGACGTTATTAACTTCGGTTACCACGTTTGACTTAAAAAATACTATGCAAGAAATATCTTATAATGAAGATATATTCAATAATGTATTATCTGGTTATGTAATGATAGTTGAAGCTTCAGGTTTTATTGAAACATTGGCTATAAATGGTACTGAGTTTCTTCGATTAACTTTTAGTAAGTTTGGTGATAGAAGTAATCAGATAGACAAAATATTTCGTGTTTACAAGTTAGGTAAAAGAAAGCTTGAAGGCACAATGTATAAAGAATCGTATGTTCTTTATTTCTGTTCAGAAGAATTGTTACTATCTGAACAATATAAAATTAGTAAAAGATACAAAGACCAATTAATTTCAGATAATGTTAATGATATATTAAATAATTATTTAAAAATACCAAGTAATAAAAAAGGCACTATCGAAACTACTTATGGTAAATATAATTTTATTATACCAACATTGAAGCCATTTGATGCTATCAATTGGTTGACAAACTATGCTAGACCTAATCCACAAAATCCTGGTGCTGATATGTTATTTTATGAAGATAAGAATGGGTTTCAATATAGGTCATTACAAAGCTTGATGAAACAACCATCATATTATACTTACACATATAAACCAAAAAATATTAATAGTAAAGATTTAAATAGTGACGTTCACAATGTATTAACATATGAATTCTTAGATTCTTTTGATACATTGAATGGTATTACTTCAGGTACATTTGCTAATCAATTAATATCACTTAATCCATTAACAAGGACAAAAAAAGTAACCAATTTCAATTATGATACTTATCAAAAAAGTGCCAAGAATTTAAATCCTTATGGTATTATTGATGATTCAACAAATAGAAATGGTGACAGTCTAAGCCAAACTCCACAAGCTATGTTAAAATTGATATTTTCTAATTTTGATAGTGGTACCAATTCGTATGTTGCTGGAGTTCCAGGTGCATCAGGAAATGATATATATGCTGAGACATTCATTCCTAATAGGACGGCACAACTAGGATTGGCCAATTATACAAGATTAAGAATATCTGTACCAGGTGATTGTAATTTGACTGTAGGACGTGTTCTTACGTTTAACTTAACATCAAGAAACACAAAGAATAACGGAGCTCTTGATAAATATTACTCTGGGAATTACTTTATCACTGGTGTTCGTCATATTATTGATTTAACTAGATTTAGAACTATATTAGAAATAACAAAAGAGAGTGTGCCGACTCCATACCCAGCAAATAGTAATAAATCTCCTTTGTGGTCTAATTCAGTAAAAGGAATTATATAATGAGTAAAGGTGTAAACAATCATAATTTTGCCGGACTTAATGGTTTTGTTTGGTGGATGGGTGAGATTGTAAATAGATTTGATGAATTAGGAGTAGGTCGTTGCCAAGTAAGAATATTTGGTTGGTATGGTGATGATATTCCCGTTGAAGATTTACCTTGGGCTTTTCCAATGAATCCAATAAACAATACAAGACATTTTGAAGCCCCATCATTAGGTGAATGGGTTGTTGGGTTTTTTATGGATGGTGATTCGGGTCAATTTCCTATCATGATGGGTGTTGTGCCTGGTATTAAACAAGCTAACGATTACGAATAAAGGATAAAAAATGGCGGCGTTCTCAGTAAAAGTACCTACAATGGTAGGTGTTCCAGGAAAATATGGAAAATTAAAAGAACCAAATCCACCAAAAATTGTGGCAGAAGGTGATAAGATAATAGCAGGATTCCCAACAGTTCCACAATTAGCTAGAGGTTCAATTGCAAATACTTCAATTGCACTATCAAATGCTGATATATGGCATATTTGTGATCCTAAATCATCAACGGCTTTTTTCTTAGCCACAAAAAATGCTGAATTAAATAAAGCTATACAAGAAATTAGAGATAAAATTGTAACAGCATTAGTTGGTGATGGAACAAGTCCTGTTATAACTGCAATTAAACAATTTATAAAAGATGCTTTAGCAGTTTTAAAGGTAATTAGTAATATATTGACTTATATTAATGAACAAATTCTAGCAGCAAAAGAAATTATTGCTGAAATAAATTTTTTCGTCAATGTTGTTAAAACTTTACCACAAAGAGTTGCTGCAACTTTGGCACAATGTTTAGCTTTACTTCAAAATGCTTTGAAAAAAGCAACAACATTTGCGGCAGGTCCTGAATTAACGGAATTAATAACAACAACAAAAACTATCATCAATCAATCAAATCAAGCTGTGGCTGGCGTTAAAGGATTAAGTACAGATTTAAATGGTTTACAATCAAATTTAGCATCTGTTCCTTCTGCTTTATCAAAAGGAGTTGCTTCAGCTTCATCAACACTCACGGCAAGTTTAGATAGTTTTAAAGGTAATATTTCAAATATATCAACAGCAATAACTGATGGTAATGGAACACCACTTGTTCAAATAAGCAAATCGAGACCTTAAAATGGCAGATAAAATTTACGGAAGTACATGGACTACAGCAGCAAATACACAAGTAGGATCATACCCATACATTAACCTAACTCAAACTGAGGCAGGTCATATGGATATGAAAGACGATACGCCTGGGAATGAGTCTATGAGGCGTCAGCATGGTAAATCAGGTACATATGAACATTGGTATGCTAGTGGTGATGCTGATGCTGTAGTTAAAGGTAATAATTTTACAGTTATTGTAAAAGATAATAATATTGCAATCCATGGAGTTTGTAACATTGAAGTATATAAAGATTGTAAGCTTGTTGTCCACGGAGACATGATATCACAGATAGACGGAAGTTTAAAAGCAAGTGTTGGGGGAAAATCACATATACATACTGCCGGCAGAGTAGATTTATCGAGTGATGGAGATATTAACATTACTGCTGGTTCCGGGGATGTTTTGACTGGCCTTGGTGGTGGTACTATATTTTTAAATAGTCCAGCAGATGTAGTTGTTAGTGGTGACCTTCGTGTACAAGGTGCAATCACAGCCACATCCATATCTTCTAAAACAAATGTTACTGCTGGTTTTAAAGTTTTTGCTACTGGTGGATTAGAAACATTAGGTGGTGTAAATGTTGGTTGTGTAACACCAGGTCCTTATGTACCAACAGGAATTCTTACTGCCACAGCATCTATGAACGCACCATTGTCAATTCAAGGTATTTCATCATCAATTTTAGGGTTTGATGTAATGAATCTACTTACATTTAATACTCATGTACACCCTAAAACAGCACCTCCACTAACTCCTATGATTGGGGCTTAATATATTATGGAACCTTTTTTTAGTGATATACATATTCGACATAAAAATACTCGTTATCCAAGCATAAAACATTTAGGTTATAAACTATTCAATTACCCAAAAGCCCAATTTTGGCAAGGTGGTATACAAAAAGGAAAAACAATTTTACTCTGTGCTAATAATAATACTATGGGTATGGGAGATGAAATTATTTCAGTTAGATTTATGAAACAGCTTAGAGATTTAGGAATGTTTCCAATTTGGTTAACCAATACGCCACAACTTAGAGAATTGTTTAATAGAAATGGGTTTAAAACAGTAAACGAATTTAAAAAAATTCAATCAAATTGGTTATGGACATATGCCATGCATTTGGCAGTTTATTTGGATGTGAATGAAGATGATTTATGGTATGGAACATATTTAAAATCTTCAAACAAAGCGGATTTATTACCAGGAAAGAAAAAAATTGGTATTAAAACAATGGGTAGTCCTGAGGCCGATAGGACAGGGGGTAGGTCTATTCCTTTTAATGAATTGATTAATTGTATTCCAGAAGATTATGAAATATATTCTTTTCATGTTGATGAAGATTTATACCATCCTAGGGTTACAAACCTTAAAGGCAAAATTAAAACGTGGGACGATACTTTTGACTATTTAAATCAAATGGATGTGGTTGTTTCTAGTTGTACTTCTTTAATTCATGCGGCTGGTGCTATGGGTAAAAAATCTTATGCTTTGGTGCCCATGTTAAACTTTTTTGTGTGGGCTAAAAATGTTTATCATTCAAAATGGTATGATAATTCATTAACAATATTAAGAAAAAAAGAAGAAAATAATTGGAATGCTCCTTTAAATGAATTGAGAGAACTCTTATGCCAACAGTAAATAATGCTACGGGTTTATATACAATCTTAGGTTACAATTTTGATGACCCAAACGGGTATGTGCAAGTAATGAGTGCAGATACTCAATCACATATGAATTCTATGCCGGCTTTCATTACTGAATGGCAAGCAACAGACATTAAAAATGATGATGTTGGAGGTTATTATTATAATTCAGTTGCAAATGTAACACAAAGTGTATGGAATACTGCAAATTCAATTATATCATTAACCGCAGATATCTCAAATTTAAACACAAATTCATCAATTTATATAGCGGCAACAACTTTAGCAGCTACTTCAAATACTTTTCTGATACACACAAATAGGTTATCAAATATTGAACCTTTTACTGGTTTAGTTGAGGATCAACCCTATTATTTAACGGCTTTAAATTATGGTAGAATGGCGTTATATATTACCAATCAAACAGATGCAATAACAAATACTTCACCAATAATGGGTAGTTTTACTAGTCTTTTAGTTACTCCACAGATAAGTGCAAATGCTAATACAATTAGTTCTTATGTAAGTTTAATATCAGCAAGTATTGATCCTGTAGCAAATACGTCTAATTTATCAAATTCACAAATTACTCAAATTTATAGTGATTTAGCAAACACAAACAATTTGATGGGTGGTAGAAGAAATGCTGATGTAACTTATTATAACAATGTAAAGAATTTCGTAAATGACTATAATACCGTAAAAGCCATTGGTAATATGAGTGAAACAGAAAAATATTTGGCAAACAATTTTATAGGAACAGCAAAACTCATCACAAGAATTAATTCCTAAAATTTCGAAATTTTGCGTTCCGGCTCAGGATTTCTCCGGCGCCATCTCAAAACTTAAAAAAGCGAATTTACTTTTGCGTATAAATAAAGAATGGCAAACTTACAAAAAATATACTCTGATTTAGATTTAACTTTTAGAAGGTTACCTGTAACCAATGATGTTGCTTTAAGTTATGATGAACAGGCCGTAATTCGTTCCGTTAGGAATTTACTATTGACTGGTTTCTATGAGAGACCATTTCGACCAAATTTAGGTTCAAACTTAAATAAATTGTTATTTGAACCTGCTGACCAGTTAACCTCAAATTTAATTGAGAGTGAAGTCAGAGATGTGATTTCTAATTTTGAACCAAGAATTACAGTTAATACAATCAATGTGACAATATCACCAGATGAAAATTCATTCAATTTAAGTATGACTTTTTTTGTGGGTAACAACACAAGAGCAACCACAGTCACTTTACTTCTTCAAAGGTCAAGGTAATGGCTTCAAATACAAATATAAACATCACACAATTAGATTTTAGTTCAATTAAATCTAATTTTATCACTTATCTACAATCTCAGGACACATTTAAAGACTACAACTTTGAAGGTTCGGCAATGTCCGTTCTTTTAGATGTTTTGGCATACAATACACAATACAATGCTTATTATTTGAACATGGTTGCCAATGAAATGTTCTTAGATTCAGCATTACAAAGAAGTTCTGTTGTTTCTCATGCCAAATTATTAAATTATACACCAAAGTCTGCTATTGCACCTTCGGCTGAGATATCTTTGACTTTTAGTGGTACTGCCAATGCAGCCTTCACACTACCTAAATTTACCAATTTTACATCTGAAGCAATTGATGGTGTAAACTATAACTTTGTAACAGTAGATGCTAAAACAGTTAATGCAACAAATAATACTGCAACTTTCAATGATGTTATAATCAAACAAGGTATTCCGGCTTCATATAGGTACACAGTTAATTCTACTGGTAATCCATCATATACATTTCAAATACCAGATGCAACGATTGATACAACAACTATTGAAGTTTCGGTTCAAGTTTCATCAACAAATAGTTCATCTACTGTATACAATTCAGCTTCAAATTATTTAACTTTAGATTCAACTTCTACTGTATATTTCCTACAAGAGTCTTTAAATGGAAACTATGAAATATACTTTGGTGATGGTGTTCTAGGAAAATTGTTATCTGATGGTAATATAGTTAATATCTCTTATGTTGCAACTGATGGAACATTATCCGCTGGTGCCAACAACTTTGTATTAATGGATTCTATACCAGGTTACACAACATTACAAATATTCCCTGTTGCTGAAGCATCTGATGGTGGTTCTAAAGAAGGTATTGATTCTATTAAATTTCAAGCACCTAAGGCTTTCTCGGCACAAGGCCGTGCAGTAAGTAAAAACGATTACATAACTGCCATTCAACAGAATACATTAGGTTATTCATTTGATGCTGTAAATGTTTGGGGTGGTGAAGAAAATGATCCAGTTGTATATGGCCAAGTATTTGTTTGTTTAAAACCAGCAGGTAGTTATAATCTAACTCAGACACAGAAACAAAGATTAATTGCTGAAGTAATTAAACCAATTTCGGTATTGACTGTTGTACCAACTATTGTTGATCCAGATTACACATACATTCAAGTGAACGCTTCTGTTTATTACACAGCAGAAAATACAAATTTAACGGCTGCACAATTATCTTCAGGAATTTCTTCGTCAATTCAGACTTGGGGTAATGGTGCTTTAAACACCTTTAATTCAACATTTAATTCATATGATTTATTATCAACAATTCAAAATTATAATCAATCAATTATCAGTAGTGAATTCAATGTCAAATTACAGAAAAAGATTTTACCAAATTTAAGTGGCAGTACAACATACAAATTGTATTACAACACTCCTATCGAAATAGGTAAATTTGGTAGTGGTATAAGAAGTTATCCTGATTTACAATATAGAGACCCAACTAATCTAACTACAATCATTGATGGTATTTACATTGAAGAAGTGCCAGCATCGACATATGGAATTGATACAATTGTTGTTATTAATCCAGGTTATGGATATCAATCAACCCCAACAGTTACTATTTTAGGTGATGGTTCTGGTGCTACTGCTACAGCCTCAGTTGTAAACGGAAGTATTTCAAAAATTACAGTAGTCAATTCAGGTAATAACTATACACAAGCAATTGCAACAATAACACCAGCATCTGGAGATACAACAGGTCAATTAGGTGCTGTCGTAGTCAATCTACAAGGTAGGTTTGGTACATTAAGAACATATTATAATAATGCAAGTCAAGTAAAAACAATATTTGATTCTAATATTGGTACAGTCGATTATCAAAATGGTATTATTACATTAAATAGTTTTAATCCTTATGGTGTCAATGATCCATTAGGACAATTAACTATTTCTGTTACTCCAACCACAAACATTATATCATCCTCATATAATAGAATTATTACTATTGACCCATATGATACAAAT
>Ga0209296_1003016_pt1 | contig 11644 bp, 2 predicted proteins | sample S_130206_EF_Meta_FD_187319 | JGI IMG/M metagenome (GOLD analysis project Ga0209296, IMG submission 187319) | Freshwater microbial communities from Lake Simoncouche, Canada to study carbon cycling - S_130206_EF_MetaG (SPAdes) (version 2) | ecosystem: Environmental > Aquatic > Freshwater > Lake ...
CATTTGATAATTGCCCCCCACCACCTCCACCTTCTGCTACAATTTTATTAGCAATATTATTTGTTTTAAATATTTCACTATCATTACCCTTTCCACCTAATCCATTAGCACCATTATTTCCACATACGCCACCTTTACCAACCTTAATAGTATAACCTCCAGTCATATTAACATCTTTCATAAATATAACTGCTCCAGCTCCTCCACCTCCTCCGTGTGCTTGAGAACCAGAACCACCTCCACCAACTACTAATATATCGCAATTAACTCCTTCTACAGGAGCACTAATAGTATATAGACTTTGTCCCGAACCTGCCCCACCTGTTTCTGTTGTATATGTAAATGCTTGATATGTATAAATCCCTGTAGTTCCTGTTGATGTTGGTGAAGCAGTTATACCTCCTGCTGTAAATTTATTTTGTATAGTTAATGTTGTTGTATTAGCGACATTATCAAATATGTGTAATTTATTTGAAGGGTTAGTTGTTCCAATACCTACATTTAAAGTATTATAATATATCCCCGAAGATACATCAGTCCATTGACTACTAACGCGATTTGCAAAGAAATTACTTGTTGATAGCACATAATTGCTCGCATTTGCTACTTCAGCTGCTATGCTAAATGGAGCACCATTTAATAAATATGAAGTAGCATTAACGCTACCGTTTAGTGTTAAATTGCCACTTGAACCAATAACTAACCTATTTGTATCATTACCCAATAAAGAAGATTTAATTTGAAAATCACCTCCATAATTACCTAATTTATAATTAGTATAACCAGCAGATACTGAAGCTCCCTTAATTAATTGAATTTCTGCATTACCCTCCCTATTTCTTTGCCTATATCTTATAATAACCACACCGCTGCCACCATTAGCACCTGCAGAAGCTATAGTTCCTCCGCCTCCTCCTCCTGATGTCGCTGTTCCATTCTCACCTGCTGTAGTTGATATAGAACCTTTGCCTCCTCCTCCTGCCCCCCCTGCTGGTGTTGTTGTTGTAGTTCCTGAATTTATGCCACCTCCACCACCTCCAAACCACCCTCCAGCTCCTTGCGTAGAACCAAATATATCTGATAAATTAACACCATCACCTCCAGCAGCTACAGTATTATTAAAATAAACTCCAGTTCCTCCTACATTACCTGCACCACCTCCTCCACCTGCATAGTGATTAAGATTGCCACTACCAGGATAAAATGACCCAATACCTCCATTATACCCAAATGATCTCCAATTAGTATAAGTATTTTCTACTGAAACACCTCCAATAGCTGCTGGTGCAATATCTCCAGTGCTACTTCCACCTCCTGAACCTCCTGAACTTCCAGCAATCGCATTAAAAGGTGATGTGCCACTTCGCGAACCACCGCCACCACCACCATTTGCTGTAAATGATGTCCCTGCTATTGTTATTGAAGAATTGAACCCATTCTGTCCATTTATTCCTGCAGTATTATTTCCTACTCCTCCGTTTCCTACATTAACTGTTATTGAAGTTCCTGCTGCTATATTATAATTGGTTGTAAGTAATACTTGACCACCTCCACCTCCGCCTCCAAAAAACCCACCAGCACCACCTCCTGCAACAACTAATATATCAACATTAATGTCTTCAGGGATTGTTAAATTATATGATGTTTGCCCTGTAAAACCGAAACTGTCTATGCTGTTTATATCATATCCTAATGCTATTTGCTTGACAAATGAAGAAGGTGTTGTATTTATTACACTTAATGTAGCTGGCGAAACTACAGATGCTGTTAGAGTTGTTGGAACTATTGATGTAGGCACTGATGTATTATCTTGAATTGTAAATATTGCATTGGATGTGCTATCATATAAATGTAATTTACTCGTTATTACATTTGTTCCAATGCCTACATTTGCAGTATTTTGTATTATAAGAGATGTTGTATCCACATTTGATGTTGATGTTTTTATTTGGAAATCTCCATCATAATTTCCTATCTTATAATTACTACCACCAGATGCTATAGTATTACCTATAACTAACTGCATCTCTGGCGTCCCTTTCATATTAATTATTTGCCTGTATCTTATAACAATTATTCCTGATCCTCCATTGCCGCCATTAGAAGGATAATTTGCAGTTCCTTGTCCAGCCCCACCACCACCACCTGAACCTGTGCCTGCTCCCGCATTCATACCAGATGCTGCGCTATAACCGGATGCCCCTGGTGTTCCTGTGGAGGTAGTAAAGAATGTTTTTGTTCCAGCACCTCCTCCTCCAAGCCCTCCATTTCCCGCGCTTGCTGCAAAATATCCTGCTCCTCCTCCTCCTCCTGCCCAATATACATTAGTTGCTGGTATATTAAGAACATTAATTAATATACCATCTCCTCCTGCGCCCGTTCCAGATGAATTAGTAAAAGACTTACCGCTTCCTCCTACAGTTCCTGCACCACCACCTCCACCTGATTGAATTGTATCACCATTATTTAGCTGACTTCCTGCACCTCCTACATTACCATTATACAAGGTTGCTGATACCAATAAGCTGCTCTTTGTAGAAACTCCTACAGCACCACCAGCACCTGCTGGGCCCCCATTAATATTATAAGATTTACCTCCTCCTCCACTACCACCCATATTTCCATTGTTTGCTCCTCCTGCTCCCGAGCTTTCCCAAACTTTATTTTTTGCACCTCCGCCTCCTAAGCATATTGAACCAAAGCCTTCTGTGCTATATCCATTTTGTCCTGTTCCACTTCCTCCTGCTCCTACTTTGATATTATAAGAGCCTGCTGGTATTATCATATTGCTACCATACAATACTGCACCACCACCTCCACCGCCTCCTATATCACCTCCACCACCTCCACCACCCCCGACCATCAAAATATCACAGCTATAATTTTCAGGCAATGTTATAGAATACTGAGTTTGCCCTGTTCCTGTATTATCAGTTGTATATGTGAAAATCATATATTTATCTATTGTTGATGCAAGGGTCGTTGCTGCAGTAGCTGTAGGGACAGATAAAATATCATTTGGATATGCTGAAAAAAGGTTAGATGTATTCGCTTCTTGAATTGTTAATTTTGCACTTGCTATGTTAGTATTATTACAACTATAAATATGCACATTATTTATTGGGTTTGTTGTGCCAATACCTATATTTCCACTGTTGTAATATATAGTTGATGAATTTGTAATCCATTGACTACTTACCATTGCAATATCATTTAGTCGTTTTGTATAATTACTTGTAAATCCTGTTTCTGTTAATATACGCCCTACTAAGATATTGCTTGTTGATAATATATAGTTGCTTCCAAACCCTCCTACCCTGTCTGTATAGTTGCTCCCGAATATACCTACCTTATCTGCATAGTTGCTTCCAAACCCTCCTACCTTGTCTGTATAATTACTTCCAAAACCTACCTCTGCTACCACGCGATTTACCAAGTTATTACTTGAAAATATTGTATAATTGCTCCCTCGCCCTACTTCAGCTACTACGCAATTTACCAAATCATTACTTGAATACAACACATAGTTGCTTCCTCTTCCTACTTCTTGAATTACGCGATTTACCAAGTTATTACTTGAAAATATTGTGTAGTTGCTTCCTCTACCGACTTCTTCAACTACGCGATTTACTAAATTATTACTTGAAGATAATATGTAGTTGCTCGCTCTTCCTACTTCTTCAATTACGCGATTTACTAAGTTATTGCTTGAATATATTGTATAATTGCTTCCTCTACCTACTTCTTCAATTATACGATTTACTGCGTTGTTGCTTGTATATAATACATAATTGCATGTATTTGCATTATTAGTAGAAACAGCCCCATCAGGTCTATTTATTAAATTATTGTAATCTATTAAAAAACTTGTTATTCTTGATACATAATTGCTTGAATTACTATCATTAAGGTTAGCTTTGTTAATCAAGTTATTACTTGCAGTTAATATGTAATTGCTTGCGTTGTTATCATTTAGGTTTGCTTTATTTATCAAGTTATTACTCGCAGTTAATATGTAGTTGCTTGAGTTGTTATCATTCTCTCTAATTTTATTTATCAAGTTATTGCTTGCTGTTAGATTGTAGTTGCTTGAGTTGTTATCATTCTCTCTAATTTTATTTATTAAGTTATTGCTTGCAGTTAATACATAGTTGCTTGAGTTGTTATCATTCTCTTTAATTTTATTTATCAAGTTATTGCTTGCGGTTAATATGTAGTTGCTTGCATTACCATCATTTAGATTTTCTCTTCGTATCAAGTTATTACTTGCAGTTAATACATAGTTGCTTGCATTAGCGTCATTGAGATCTGCTTTGTTTATTAAGTTATTACTTGCTGATAATACATAATTGCTCGTTAAGCCTATTTCAGTTCTTATGCGTCCTACTAAAATATTACTTGTTGATAATACATAATTGCTTGTATTCTCTACACGGGTATTCAATTCGCTATTAATTCTGCTTGTATAGTTGCTGCCAAACCCCGTTTCTAATAATATTCGGTTGATTATTATGTTGCTTGTTCCTGAGATATTCAGTTCTATATTTGAAGAGGTATTTGATGTATCTCCTCTTAATAATGCGAGTGTTGGAATAAGTTGAGGAATACCATCTAAAGGTATGTTTGTTAAATTATCTCCGCGCCCTGTAAAACCAGCGCCTGTAGAGGTTATCATACCAGATGATTTAATAGCACCTATGACATCAAGAGGTGTTGATGGATTTTCTAATCCAATACCTATATTACCTGTGTCCATTATAGTCATTCTATTCAATCCTCTTGTCTTAAAAACAAGGTTGCTGTTTGATAATAATATTGAATTACTTGAATCCAAATCAAAATCTATATTACTATTATATATCGTAATCATTATTATTAAATGTATATATAAAAAAAAATAATTATTTTACTTGCCTTATAGGGATTGCTAATATGCTATATCAGTTCAATAGTGATATATGATGGTTTGTATAGATATCAAGATATCTAAGTTATCGCTTCAATATATATAGCGGGGGTGAGATTAGGTGTAAGTAAATTTATACCATTTAAATTGGTTATTGTATCATATGTTAAATATATATTGTTATTTGACTCACAAAATATGTCTTTTATTGGCACATTCTTTAATATAGGTGCGTTCATAGGCTTCTTCTCATTATAATTAATCGCTTTGATATTATTAGATAAATTGTCTATTTTTATTATTTCTTGATCACCAGTTATAGTTGTAGAAGAAGTATCAATGTGGGTTTGTAATTGTCTTTGAAATTCTTTTTTTTCTGCGATTAGTTTGTCTGTGTTAAAATAATCTACTTTATTATTTAAATATGTAGCTAAATATCTATAGTTTACTTTATTATTCCCTGTGTAATTCATTATAGAGAATATATCCATAACTGTAGTATCTGTATTTTTATAATCATTATACAATGTTAAACTATAATATAAATAATCATTCATTGATGTTTTAATATTATTAGTAATATTATTTGAAACATACATATTTTCAGCATCATTCATATTATCATTTAGGTCCTTTAATTGTATACCGGATGTTTGTTGACTTTGTAATCTATATCTGATAATAACAGTTCCTGAACCACCCTTTCTACCTACATTTGGAGACCTTCCTGCGCCTCCTCCACCTCCTGTTCCATTCACACCATCTACATTTTCATTTCCACCACCACCTGAACCGCCCATTCCTCCTGTTCCACTATGCACACCTCCTCCACCACCACCAGCAAACCATCCTGATTGACCTACTGATGTTCCAAAAATTGAGCTCATATTTCTACCTATACCTCCGTCTCCCGCTCTGGTTGTTGAAATACTTGCCTGCCCTTCTCCACCTGCACCTCCTCCGCCACCTCCTGTTCTTGTATAACCACCTGGAATTGTTCCATTACCCCCTTTAAATCCTTGACCTAATGTTCCTGCTCCACCTAATCTATTGCCTGACTGTATATCAGTAGCATTACCAGAGCCACCTCCAGAACCACCAGAATTACCATTAATACCGCCGCTATTTACACCTGCGCCACCACCTATTGCTGTGTAAGTTCCAAATATAGAATCCTTACCATTTGAAGCAATTGTTGCGGCTGCCCAGGTTGTCCCTCCATTACCACCATCACCTACCCTAACAGTATAAGTTCCTGTTGATAAAGTAGTATTTTGTAATAATACAAGACCACCCGCGCCACCACCTGCACCTGCATTCATACCACCACCACCGCCACCACCAACAATTAATATATCACATATTAATTCTTCAGTAAGTATTAAATTATATAGGGTTTGTCCTGTTCCTGTATTATCACCTGTATAAGTAAATATCATAAATTTGTCGGTATTACTAATTGTATTTGATGAAACACTTGGAGATGATACAATATCCTCAGGATATGTTTGTTGTTGAGGCGCTGCTGAATAATCATAATACATTTTAAAAGGTGAGGTAACGGAAGTTTCGGTAGTTGCAGTTGGATTATGTGATATATAAAAATATGCTATTTTGAAAAATTTACTTGTAGGTATATACACATATTGTTTTAAATATGTAGGGTTTAGTTGTTTATATCTAAATACTGGTACACATCTGTATTTTGATGTTGACCTATCAAAATTACTTTCATCATATATCATTAGATGTGCATATTTTATACTTGGATTAGCACCATTTGTATTAGTACCCAGATCAGCCCTAAATCTATAATATCCTTTTTGTAAAAATACAAATGCAGTTATGATGTCAGTTTGAATTGTATTAGAAGCTAAAGATATATCTGTTATACTATCAATACTATAATATATATCAATAGCTGAGTTAATATCTGGAGATTGTAATATATTTTTAATTCTAATAATAACAATACCTGAACCACCCCTACGACCTGCACCACTACCATTCCTTGCTGCACCTCCTCCACCTCCTGTTCCATTTATACCTTCTACATTTTCACTTCCACCACCACCAATTCCACCAGTTCCTCCTGTTCCACTATGTACACCACCTCCACCGCCACCTGCAAACCACCCAGATTGACCTACAGATGTTCCAAATATTGAACTCAAGTTTATACCTACACCACCATCTCCCGCTCTGGTTGTTGAAACACTTGATTGTCCTTGTGTTCTCGCTCCACCTCCGCCACCTCCTGTTCTTTCCCAACCACCTGGAACAGTTCCATCACCTCCCTTAAATCCTTGTCCTGCTGTTCCTGCTCCTCCTGATCTATTACCAGTCCAATCATTACCCGCACCACCACCAGAACCACCGGTATTACCATTAGACCCCCCACTATTTACACCTGCACCACCACCTATTGCTGTGTAAGTTCCAAATGTAGAATTAAAACCATTAGAAGCAGCTGTTCCTACAGCACTTGTTGTTCCTCCAGCACCACCATCACCTACTTTAATAGTATAAGTTCCTGATGATAAAGTAGTTTTTTCTAATAATATAAAACCACCTGCGCCACCACCTGCTCCAGCATTCATTCCACCTCCACCACCTCCACCAACTAATAATATATCACATGTATAACCCCTTTCAGGAACACTGAAATTATAAGATGTTTGGTTAGCTCCTTTATTTTTGAATACAAAGCATACATCACCTGAATTCTCCATAATAACTTCGCAACCTGTAGGTATAACTAATTTACTTAAATTAGTATTATTATAGCCATTATTATAATTAAATATTTTTGTATTTGCCTTTGTTAAATCTATAACTTTCTTAAATGTTCCTTCAGGTATATAATATGAGTTCCTTGTTGTATCTGCTGTGAATATCTCAGCATCTTTATCTGTAATCTTTTTATCTAATGCATCTTTCGCTGCAGATGATACGCCATTAAGTGCAGTTACCCGTTCATCTCTTTTATCTGCTAACTCATTAAGCATCGCTGTTTTATAATCAGTATTAGCAGTTGTATATTTAGATGCTGTTAAGCGATCTATATCATCTAAGGTAAATGGATTATTTGCAGAGATTGCATTTGCATTTGCTCCGCCAAATCGTATGAAATTAGTTATATTTATTTTGGTGCTTGTCTTAAGAAAACTTGTAATTTGAGCCTTTGTAGTTGATGGGCATATATATGAAACATAGCTAAATCTATATACATTAACCGGTCTAACAATATCAGCGGATGTAATAAATACTTCAAGTTTATCTGAATTTGCTGATACAAATTTAAGTCCGTGAGACCCTAAAAATGAGAAATCAAGAACCGCGTTGTTGTTAATTATAGCAAATGTTGTCTGGTCGCTATTCAATTCCACTTTCAAAATTTGTGTAATATTTTTATTGGCATCTAATACAAACTTGTAAAACTTCTTACCTACAAGTTCCTTAATAGGATTATAGCGAATTGAACAGATACTCTCAATAACATTGTTTAAATTGTCGCCGGAACTTGTGCTATTTAAAAACTGCATTGAAGTATATTTTTTGCCTCCAAAAACATTTGTGTCAATCTCTGGGTTATTTGTAGATCCTTTTGAATCATACTTAACGAGATTGTTTTCTATATATTCAAATGGCTGAGCTCTTCCATCTCCATTATTGTCAAACTTTTTAAAACATTTGCTCGTAAAGTATGAGTTGATTAACGCATCTGTATTTGATGCATCCTGTGTATATATCTTCTTAGGATATTCTATTTTATTACCATTCTTATCCGTATATGTAGCAAATTCCTGCCAGCCATCATACTTATAACTACAAGTCTTTCCATTATCTCCCTTCCCATCGCACGCTCCTGTATCATTTGTAAAATATACCTTGCAATCTCTTAATTCATAATTGTCGGTGGTCGTTGGAGTTGTAGTTGTTCCTACTAAATCATAGCGCGCACCCGGATATTTATCTTTTGGGAATGTACTTCGGTTGCCTGCTTGCAATTCACCTGGAGTTTTGTATATAACCGCTTCATATTTCTCCGTAATGCTACTATGACATACGCGCATATAATAGAATCCCGCGATTATCATAATAATAACGAGAGATAGCAAACCGACTATTTGCAAATATATATTAGAATCCGATAATGAACATTTTGGATACATTATTTAATTTTTATTCTCCTCCTATTATTATTTATTATATATATTATTATAATATATAATATACTCAAAATACTCAAACAAATATTAGCGATTGAAGGAAGCGCAAAGAGATGCATCGGGGTTGAATATATTATCAAATAGGTTATCAATAATAAAGCTGAAAGGCTGAAAGACTGAAAGACTGAAATACTTAGAGAGAGAGAGAATGACTGTTTGTGTTTATATTGCTGGCTATCGTTATCAGTATCGTCGCAAATATCAATGCATATAACTTTATTTTGCTAATTATATTGATAATCTCCCGATATTAGCAGCGCGTAATGTATGAACCAGGATTCTCCGGAGTTTTATTGGGAAATTAAAAAGGGGTTCTTTTATGTATAATTTACTGTTTCAAGGTATTGCTGAGTGTATGGAAAGGGAATAAAATTTCAAGAAGACCTTTTTGATGATATTGCAGGAGCTGGAGGAAAGAAGAAGGTTGGTAAAAAAATAATATGAAAGCATGTATTATTTATTTTTATCATATACTACATATACCAATGCTTATGTTAGTTAGTATATCATTCAATTATATATTTTTAATATTATATATTTATAGATTATGTCTGGCTATTCATTTGGTAGAAGGGGAAGAGCTGTAGCTGTAGCTCCAACGGACGATTTTGATAATTTAGGTGTAATAACTGAAAATGATGAAAATCGCGCTACGAGTGCTACTCGTTCTACTCTTGCTAATCGCGCTATGAGTGCTATGAGTGCTATGAGTGCTACTGAAAAAAAAGAGCGCGTATATTTTAAAAATTTACGAAAAAGAGTAAGCAATTTAATGATGCCGTTTCAAACAAACCCTCCACAAAATGTGCAACAACCGCCGATTGCCGCACAGGGAACTACAAGGCAACCGCCTTATTATATTTCTACAGGTGACAATACTTACTTCACTTATGTACCCCCCAGAAGAGATCGTGTAATGTCAAGAGGACGATTAGCAGCAGAAGCGGAAAAAAGTAGGTCTGGACAAACTATTGGTGTGCGTGTGCTACCTACGGATATATTTAGAAAAATATTTAAATATAGTGTCGCTCACGACAAAATAGTTCTTGATATAAAATTACTTAATACATATATTAATGAGCATAGAAATGGTGTTGCATTGTCTGGTGTAAATAATGATGAATATAAATCTTTCTTACAGAATATACTTACTGTTCATTTAGATAAAGTGGAAATAACTGATGCGATTTTAGAGATTTTGAAAAATACTATAGTGCATTCAAATATATCAACTATCATATTACGAAAAATTACTTTTAGTAATGATGAAATATGCAAAAATTTCTTAGAGTATTTAAGTGAAAATACTAAGCTTAAAATTTTAATATTAGATGATGTAGGTATAGATCGCGATAATTTTAATAATTTTTTAAGTATCTTAGAGAATTTCAAAGACCTTGAACTGCTTGAATTTAGCAACTTCAATATTACAAGATTATTTAAAGTTTCTGTTATTAATAATGTTCAATTTCATTATTTCTTTATGAAAGTAATAATAAATTTACATGCACTCAATTACTTGATATTTAATAATAATACTGTTACTAAAAAAGATTACACATATTTGTTCAATAAATTAAATGATGTAAACAATTACTATGTTATTGACCTTGGGAGATACGGTATATATTTGAAATATAATGATAACAAGGACGATAAAAATAAAGTTAAATCAGGCGAGCAATTTATGCATATTATAGAAATAGATACAGCTGGCAGGAAAATTTTAGAAAAATGCGTTGATAGGTATTATATTGAGTTTCATACACATGGGAATAAGGATGCGGATGCGGATGCATTAATAAAATTGAACGATTTTCGCCATAAATATATTAGAGAAGATGCAACAGATTTATTTGAAGAATATAAAGTTCCTCTAAATCTATTGTCAACCTTCTAACAATTATTCATAATATTGCTAAGTGTTCTTATTATCTATTACCCTGTATATTATTATTTTTTTACTCTTCTATAATAGATAGATAAGCCGGTTTTTACTTATTAGAATGCATTATTTTTTACTATTTAATAAATCAAAAGTATCCAGAATATATCAATGTTAAGATGTATTAAAATTATAATAAAAATTCTTTGTATAATATTTTTTTATATTCTATTTATAGAGTTTAGATTTATATGCCAATACAGACAAAGAAGATAAATAAGCCTAAGCCTAAGCCTAAGCCTAAGCCTAAGCCTAAGAGTATGAATAAGCCTAAGAGTATGAATAAGCCTAAGCCTAAAAGTAGAGGAGGGACAGTGTCAGGGAATATTCCTTCAGGGTCAGTGTCAGGGAATATTCATCCAGGGATAGAGAGTATAACATATACAACAGAAGATCAAAAAAGAATAGAAAATGCAAAAATGTTAGTAAAACCAGCTAATTTAGCTGAATATATTGCTAAACGGACCACTGAAGCTCGTGAAAGAATGACATTAGAAGCTAATAAACAGAGTAGCAGAACATCACGAGCTAATAAACAGAATAGCAGAACACCACAAATCC
>Ga0209296_1003017_pt1 | contig 11638 bp, 8 predicted proteins | sample S_130206_EF_Meta_FD_187319 | JGI IMG/M metagenome (GOLD analysis project Ga0209296, IMG submission 187319) | Freshwater microbial communities from Lake Simoncouche, Canada to study carbon cycling - S_130206_EF_MetaG (SPAdes) (version 2) | ecosystem: Environmental > Aquatic > Freshwater > Lake ...
TTGTTGTTTTGGTCAATTTAAATAAGGACTTGCTGAAAATCCAGGTGGCGTTGTCGCGGATTACACCGGGGGTGTCTTTGCCATCTGCATTCCAGTCACCAGCAATGGGAATATCCGTCGGCAAACCGAATGCAAAGTTCGCGAGGGCGTATTTTTCGGCTGGATGCAGTTCAAGGGTTGCCCCACGATCAAGTTTGATGTCTTTCTTCTTAATGATTCCTGGAATCTTCAGCGACCACGTGCCATCGACATGAACCACACCGAGATCATCGATACCGTCGCCGTTCCAGTCACCGATAATTGGCTTATCGCCTTGGACGCCGAACTGTTCAGTCTCAGCTTTATCGCCATTGAATTGCCAAAGCCAGGTGCCGTTGCGAAAAAAGCCAACATCAGTCTGTTTATCTTTAGTTCGATTACCAACAACAGGAATATCTCCCGGCTGTCCGGGGAACATCGAGATTGCCTTCCACTGAGGCGTTTTACCGATCACTGTGTCAGTCGCATACCAAACCCCAGCGTCATAACGACCCGGGGTTGCGATGCCGTCACCGTTCCAGTCCGCCATCAGCGGTGTGCCACTGGACGTTGCTGCCATCTCATGAACAGCAGCTGCTCGCATACCAGGGCTTGATCCCACCACAAAGGCACCCGTGCCCAGATTTCCCGCTGCCGGCACAGACACGACGTTTTTTCGTATTACATATTTGGACACGGTTTGAGGGGTGGGCAGCGTAGGAGCAGGCTGGATACGAAGAGTTGGAGCCGCATCTGCTGGAGCCAAGGAAGCGAACAGCGCCATCGCAGAACCAAGAGCTACAACAGTGATCGGTCCCCGCCTAGTTCGACGGTTGTAGGAAGAAGTCATTACAGCGCGCACTCCTGACACAACAATGAAGAGCGCATCGGTACTTTGACCAAGGTCACTTGATTAGGTAGTTGGTTTTTCAATTCTGCAAGTTGCTGTCCACTGATTGATCGAAACCACATCATGGCTAAATTAACATTTGGCCGGCCCGCTAAATAGTCGAATACGTATTGCTGAGCCTGAGCGTCATAGGGAAAGGCAGGCAAACTCAAGTAGAAGGTCTGCTGGTCTTTACTCATCACACCACTGAGCGATGCAAGCCAAAGATTTGGCAAGTTACCCGCGCCATCCCACATCATTGGCATCGCAGTTGCATATGGCTTTGCGGCCTGCGCAGAATTAACAATTGCTTCACCAACAAGTGAGTTCGTCACGCTTTCACTGCGCTGTTGCCCCGCGGTAATGCCGGGTGTTCCACTAACAACCCACACGAAAGCCACCACAATCGCGGTTACGGCAACCGATATGCCTGCAACTCTTATTTTTGTTTTTGCAATGAGGGTAACGATCAAAACCAGCGCAATCGCAGTTAATGCTGCATATTCCGGCGCAGCAAACAACAAAATCGCATCAAGAGTTTTCAGCACGTAATAACTGTCAAGCCAACCCTTGCCGGCTTGAACAGCCCCAAGAATGGTGATGGCCAGGAACGGCAAAATAGCAATCACTGTTCCTGCTGCAGCGACTGCAACTGCTAGCTGTCGACGCTTGAATAAATACGTAGCAAGCAAAGCCAAAATAACTGGTGCTGTCATCGCCGCGATCAAGTTGAACTCAACCATCCCGGAATTCACCGCACCAAGATCTTGAGTGAAGCCGCCTGCGTCTTTACCGGACACATTCACGATCGCCTTAGTCTGTAAATACGTGGTGCCGCCAATGAGTAACACCGTTGCCACCGCCCAGGCAATCCCGACCCACTTGGTTTTCTTACTCAAAGAAATAAGCACAACCACACCGGCCGGCGCGATACCAAGCACAAGCGGTGTCCATAGTCCGATAACAGCCAGGGAACCCAGCGGCACAAGCAACCAGCCAATGCGCCGGGCGTCATCCATACTGCGGCAGCTGAGATAAGCAGTGGCGGACGTGATCGTGACTGCCATTGCAAAGTTTGTGAACCCAGCATTGAACAAGCTTGTTGGGCTACCAAGGAGCGCGAAGAGTGCAAAAACCGCAACAGCAACCAGCGGTGCAGCCTTCATGACAACGACGCTCGTTGGAGCAAGCACCTTGACTAATCTCTTGCTGAGATCTTGAGCTATCCAGGCCAGCGTGCCCATACACAATGCAAAACTGACAGCCATATTTTGCACATACGGCGCAAGCACTTGAATGCGATCAAGCTTGGCGGCATGAGTTGCTTCGGTAACCAGGGCCCAAAGTGTGGTGTGCAAACTTGGGTACCACTGGTTCCACGCTATCGAACCGTCAAGGGTTGGCCACGTGGTTTTCCCAACCTCATAAGTGTTGGCAAACGGTACGAAGTGCCCTTGGTTATCCCAGCCAGTGAAAAATAGGCCGCTGACAATTCCATACGGACCTACCCCTCGATATGCACTCATTAACCACAACGCAATCACCGCGACCAGCGCAGCTACAGCGATATCGATTGTTTGTAGTTTTGGAATAGCGGCGTACTTCTTCAGCTTTGGTAGCGATCGCAGAATGACTGCGACAACCAAGAGTGCTGTGAGCCCAACACGCGCGCTTGTCTGTGTGACCGGCACTTCGCTGCTGCGCGGAATAGTCAGCGCTACAACGCCAGCGACCAAAACAACGCTGATGATGGCCCGCTCAGTGACACTTCTACCCCAGGGTGGCAACAACGCAAGAAGTGCTGCCGACAAAACAAAGCCCGCTGGTGGCACCAGCCATAACGCGACTATCGCAATCAGAGTTACGCCGCCAAGCACCAGTTCAGATCGCTGTATTCCAAGGATTCGATTCATTAACGATCCTTCGAAAGTGCAATCGAGACCTTGACCGTTCGGTCTTGCACAGCACTAACCTCTGCGGTTTTTCCGTTCACAACCATGCCGTCGGTCTCCACTGGTGAATAGCCAGCAGGTGCAGTCACCCGAACTGTGACGGTAGATGCCTTAAACAATGATTGAGGATCAGCCTGCAAGGTGTAGTTCAGGTTTCCATTTTTACCAAATGTTCCGGCAGGTAAGTCATAACTTTGCGAAACAGTTGATGATGCTTGCGGCGCAGTCCAACCGACCACCCGCACAAGTTTTTGTCCGAAACCGTCATCAACGTAACCCTTACCGAGTTGTTGGTGATTCTTAAACGGTCGTACTGCAAATCCTGCCGGGTAAATCGTCTGCATATTGGTTGCTGCGTTTGGCACATACATGACGTACGCCGCTTTTAACCAACTTGTTTCATAGCCAATGCGTTCAGGTGGACCCTCTGGGCGGTCCTTGGGCGTGGCATTCGTCAAGATCACATCTTGGGTAACGTGCGCCGAACCGTCAGTGTGGACCGCCGCATTCACCACGACCTTGCGCTCTTGGAAGACATCCACCTTGCTCTGATTGCCGTTTTGCGTATAGACAGCAGACCAGTCGCCAGTTCTTGGTGCATTTACGCTGCCACCAGCTCCACTGCGCAAAATTACGGATTCAAACTCAGGCTTTGCCATCCATACTTGGAAGTGACGCCCCGGTGCAGTCTTAGCCATTGCCTTTGCTGCAGTAACGAGTTCATCACCGCTCAGGAGTTTGGCGAGTAACTGATCCAGGAGCTCCTGATTTGCCTTCTGGCGAGCCACTGCATCTGACTGACCAAATTTGGCGTAAGCATCGATCAATAAAATTTGCCCAAGCTTGTCGCCAGTAACTTCACCATATGCAGCCGACTGAATTGGGCCCATCGCATTAAGCACAGAACCAATCGCCGTGAGGTCAATGGTCACAACGCCATCAACAGCGGGGTAGCTTCCACCTTCCCAGGCACCAGCCATTTCACGCGCGCTGAATTCCAGATTCGGGTGAGTGTTTGCCACAACCATTGGGCTGTAGCGCGGATTGATATCGAAGAATGGGTTTGCTGATGGACCCCACCATTTCACGGGGGCATTCAATGGTGGAAAGAGTTCGGTACTCGTTTGGCCTTTTATTGGAATCGTGATTCGGCCTTGGTCGAACTCAACAAGAATCAGCGTGAGCGGAGCGCCGCCTGCTGCACGCATCTCGGCTTGGTTACCGATCGCGATGAGATATCGACGCGGACCGTTGGCACCTAGCGCATCTGGCAATTGAGGAGCCAGATCAACAAGCGCCTTCATCGCATCTTGAATAGGAGCGATCGTGGTTAATGCCTTGGCTTGAACTGCAGCCAAGGGGCCAGACAGTGGACCATTGGCCTGCACCGCTAGAAGATTGTTATACGTCGCTGAAATACCAAGATCAATCGACTTCACTCGCGGTGGCAGTGCTTTCAAGGCATCCACGTCAATCGCGCCATCATTGAAAATCTTTGCAGTGCCGGACTTACCCGAGAGATCACCAAACAAGGTGAGCATGTCATCCGTGCTCGCGGTGATGTTTTCGACTGCGTCAGTCAGGCGTTCCCAGTTATGAACGGCAGATGAGATCCCGGGGATGTATTCCAAAACCGTCATATTGAAGCCGTGCGCGGAGTCGATGATGTGAGTGGAGGCACTCTGCGCTTGGGCCAGATCTGCCTGAGCGGCGGCATATTCGCCCGCTGAAATCTGATTAGCGACACCCGTCAGGCTGGTTTGGTAACTCCGGGCGCCAATGCCCAGGGAAGCCAACGAGGTAAAAATCGACACCTGAAGCCAGATCACGAAGATTCCGACGGCTACGCCCGCACTTATCCCAAGCCAGATGCGGGGAGTAAGTCGGGACACTTAGTGAGTATAGATAAGAAATCGCCCCATTCTTTGAGGCCAAGCCCACCTGTAACCGGATCGATACCCAAAGGGTGCACCCCGATCGGGCTAGTACGCGCCATCCCCGACGAGCACAGCCTTCACCGTTTTGGCCATGATCACCAGATCAAGGGCCGGTGACCAATGCTCGACGTAGTCCAGATCAAGGCGCATTCGTTCGTTCCAGTCCACTTCCTTGCGGCCAGAGACCTGCCACAAGCCCGTGAGGCCGGGTTTTGTCAGATGGCGGCGATGGTCAGCATCACCCAAGAGCGGCAACTCATCAACAAGCACTGGCCTAGGTCCCACCATCGACATTGAGCCAATGAGCACGTTGAATATCTGAGGTGTTTCATCAATAGACCAGCGGCGAAGAAATCTGCCGAACGGGGTAATTCGTGGATCTTTGCGATAACGGGTGGTGATGTTCTCATCAGGATTACCGATGATCGATTCACGATGTTTATCTGCACCGACATACATGGAGCGGAACTTCGCCACTTTGATGAGTTCGCCACCGCGTCCGATTCGTTCCTGCATGTAAAAGATCGAACCTCGGCTAGTGAAGCGCACACCGATCGCAGCAACAATCATGAATGGCAAGAAAACAAAGAACATGAATAGGCCAGCAACTACATCAAAAGCTCGCTTAATCGCACGCTTTGGACCCGTGAGATGCGGCTCATCAAGATGTAACAGCGGTAGGTCTGCAGCCATGCGCATACTGACACGCGGGCCAGCAACATCGCCAACAGCTGGAGCTACCAAAAGATCAACTCGAGGGCCTTCTAATCTCCATGCAAGGCGTTGGACAACTCGAGGGCCAATCGCCGGAGACCCAGCAATAGCAACGGTATCTGCGTCACCAAGTGCAATCAGCGCCATGATTTCATCGAGCCAAGCATCCAGTGCATCTTCGCTGATATCTGCTGCTGGTTCTTCAACATCATCCACCACAGTAAAGCCAGCAACAGGGTCGCGATCAAGCATGTCGATAACTTCGGACTTTTGCGGTTCGGCGCCAATAACCACCGTGCGATGTAGGAAGTGACCGTAACGACGTTCATGGCGAAGCCAAGCGCGCAATGACCAACGCACGATGAGCAACAATGAAAGACCGACAACAAACGTAATGAGAACGAAGCCACGAGAAAGATCAAGTTTCAGCGCGAACACCACAATGGCAACAGCACCAAAGACCGTCGCTGAAGCAGAAACCACTCGCTTAAATTCCTCGGAACCTACGCCAAGAATTCGGGTGTCATACGCGCCACGCAGTGCCATTACTGCCATCCAAGCAATGACGACGATGACGACCAGCGAGACGTAAGTGGGGTCGTTAATTTCAACGTTAAACGGAATCGCCCAGCGCAAAACAAAGCCGGTGACGCCGGCAACGATGATCGCAATAAAGTCCCAGATCACAGCGCGCGTGGCATAAACCCGAAGGGGGTCTCTTCGCAAATGCGGACGGTCGCGGCGCGAATGGGCGCTCGACCAGCCAATGCGAGCTGGGGTGCGTAGGTGGGAAGTGGCAGCGGAAGGCACCGAACCGTTTTCGGTTACTTCGTTACTCATGACACCTCCTCTTGATGGGACTGCATGCAGGTATCGAACTTTGTAAAGGGAAGGCTAACAGCGACAAGCAAAAGCGGGCATCCCTTGTGAGGTGACGCCCGCTTTTTATGCTTTTCTAGGACTGCAGATAAATCCGAATAGGAATCTCAGTCAAGGTGATCTGAGCTCCACCGGCCACCTGTGAACATTTCGCTGAAGGATCACAAAGAAGGCTGCTGCCTTCAGGAGCGGTGTAAGCAGCCGTTCCTGTTTCAGCCCATGCAACCACTGATTTTTGTCCGGCACGGGTGAAATTACAGACCACAGTGTCTGCAGTCTGAGTGCAACCTTCAAAGCTCGAGCCGACAACCCAATTCTCAACCGCGAAGAAGCCCTGCTCGGCCGGGGCGCCTGGGTAGGCCTGAATGCCAAGAAGGCTGTATGGCTTCTGGGTCCAGATGTACCAGTACGAACGCTCAATGCCATAGCGAAGGTTGTCGATGTAGGTGCGAACGACCCAACCCGCAGCTTTTGCACCCTTGATCTTGTTAGCAGGGAGTGCACCTGGACCGGCAAGTCCATAGTTCAACTCGGTATCCCACACCGGCATCGTTGCCGGAGCACCCGCTTTAGTAATAGCTGCCTTGGCCATCTTGATCAAGGCCCCACGAGCAACTGGATCACCATCAGCTTTTGGATACGTGTGCATGGCCAGAACATCAACTGGCCACTTCAGTTTTGCGAGTTCAGCAAGATACTTCACATAGAAACCATCAAAAGCCGACTGCAAACGCAATGACGGTGAAGCTGAAACAACAATTGCAGCAGGATCATTTGCTTTGATGATGTCGTAAGCGCGCTTGGTCATGTCCGCCATTTGTGCAGGTGTTCCGTTGTAGAACATCTTCAAGTTAGCTTCGTTCCAAATTTCATACCCTGAAATACGGCCTTTATAACGTTGCACAACCTGCGTGACCCAGTTATCCCAGTCGGCCATATTTTTTGGTGCACTGTTTGCACCTGGGTATGGCGGATACACCGGTGTGGTTTTTTTGGAAGCAGCCCAGGTTGGTGTGGTTCCAAGAACCATCAGCACATCTTTCATGCCTTTGGACTCAGCATTTGCTAACGCACCGTCAAGGTTTTTCCACTTGAAATTGCCCTTGCTCAGTTCGATCTGAGACCAAGCAGTGCCGTTGTCCCAGAGGCGAAGCGCACCAAAGGGAGCTGAGGACCAAGCCTCAACTTCTGCACCTTCAATTTGCATACCAACTAAAGAAGGCTTGATGGCATTGGGATCAACCCCTGTTGATCCTCCGCTGTTGGTGCCAGAATCGCTGCCCCCACCGCAAGCGGTGAGGACTAAACCAGCGGCAAGGGCTAGAAGCCCAAGCCTTGCTGATTTGTTTTTGCGCGTGCGGCTGAACCGAACCATAGTGGGCTACTTCCAATCGTGACTGAGGTTCCTGGGGCAATTGCAGAGCATGAATTCATCACGTCGCATTGAGTGGTTGCACTGGCAGGAACGGTGAACTTCGCGGATCCTGAAGATACCCATGCAACTATTTCTGGATTGACGTTATCTCCTAGTTGACAAGTATTCGCTGCGCCGTTTGTGCCGCGATTACAACTATGGAAGGCATTGCCGATCCAACGTTCAATTGTTGCGAACGCGGTTGCCGCTGGTGAACCATCGTATGTAACGATTCCAACACGGCCATCCGAAGGAGCCCAGAAGTACCAGTACGAACGGGCAACACCAAGGGTGACGTTGTCCAAGTAAGTCGTTGCGAGCCAGCCAGCGCCTTCGGCAGGTGCAATGTTGCGCTCCGCAATACTTCCCGGGCCCTTAATTCCGAAGTTCACTTCGGTATCCCAAAGTTCAATTGCTGCTGGAACGCCAGCCTTCGTCATGTCTGCCTTGGTCTTATTGATGTAGCTCACACGCTCTGCTGGACCTTGATTTCCTGCAGGGTAGGTGTGAATCGCAATAGCATCCACTGGCCAACCCTTCTTTTTCAACGCCGTCAAATACGCAGGGAAAAACTTGTCGTATGACGCAGTCAAGCGAACAGTGCTCGACGCAGAAACAACCTTGGCGGTTGGATCGCCGGCTTTAATAATTTTGTAGGCAGCTTGGGTCAGATCAGCCATTTGCTGTGGCGTACCAGCAAAGAAGGTACTCAGGTTGGCTTCATTCCAGATCTGGTACGAGTCAATTGACGCCGCGTAGCGTGTGACAACTGCTGAAACCCAGTCTTTCCAATTCGCCATTCCTGGCACCGAAGCCGCACCCTTATTTGGGTAAGTGCCTTGCTTCTTATTTGTTGCGGCCCAGGTTGGAGTTGAGCCAAGAACGTAGAGCGACGACACCTTTTGCGCGTTCGCATTTTGAATGGCTCCGTCTAGCCCATTCCACCAAAACTTGCCCTTTCCCTGATTGACCTGGCCCCAGGCAACGCCGGCATCCCACAGGCGGACAGTTCCATACGGCACGGTCGGCTTGGTGCCGTTAGCGATGCCGGGAACGTGCTGGCCAAACATGGTCGGCGGCAGTGGGTTACCCACTGATGCAGCTTGGGAAGGAACGGTCATAGCTACTGAGCCCAGAGCGATTGCTCCAGCTACAGCTGCAATAAGGGCACGACGCATGTAGAAACTCCTGAGCGTGGAAGACAAATGTTTTTCGACTTTAACTGACGATTTCCGGTTTGTCCGCCAATGACACCGGCCTCAAGGCAGTCAAGGGCAGTTGTTTCCTCAATCGTTACCAAAGGATTGCCTGTGGATAACTTGCCGCGACCGCTCTGGCTTGCTTCGCGCAATTAGCGCTTACGCAAGACGTACAGGCTCTGACCGTCGGTCTCTTGCCCATACTCAAAACGATCAACTGCAAGGCGAGCTGCATTGACATGATCCTCGAAATGCCCGCGGGCAAAGCGAGTGCAATGGAGACGACCCTTCCAGTCCAATGGCCCGTAACCCTCTGGGTTTTCTACCCAGCCGGGTACATCTTCTTCGACGAAGCAGGTGACAAAAGCCCGGCCGTTCGCGCTCAATGATTCTGCGATGAGTTTCAAATAAGCCTGGGTGTCTTCATCATTCATATGGGAAAACACTGAGTAGGCATAAAAGACATCGACCGTTCCTGGATCGGCAGCCAACGTACGCTCAGGTGAACCATCTGGGTTGTAACGCTCATTACTGACGTTCACGTGCGTGAAGCGAAACCCCGGACCTGTCAGATTCTCGTTGGCCCAATCGATGAGTTCTGCCTGAATATCAACACCGTGATAGTCACGGATTTGGCCAAAATGCTCACGCACACCAACGGCGAGACGACCAGCGCCACAACCCCAGTCCAATAATGAAGAAGAGGTGTCCAGACCGCAGTACTTCTCTAAGCGCCGCACATCGCCGACGGCAGTTTTGATGAATGCCTTGTCGTTCTTGAAGTGCTTGCCACCCATCCGGTATTTGCCTGGAGGTAACGGTGTCTTCTTGCCGCGCTTAAGCATGGCAGCACCATAGTTGAGAGTGAGCGAGCTTGCATTGTTTCGCTCTGAGCCCACGCAAGGAGCATCAAAAGTCAGTCAACCTTGTGACAGACTGAGTCAATGCTTCCTGACTTCGCCTGGGGCGACCTCAAGGTCTACGTCGCTGGACATAACGGGCTCGTGGGATCTGCCATCGTGCGAGCCCTTGAGACCGCCGGCGTAGGCGAAGTCATCGGTTGGCGCTCATCAGAGCTCGACCTTCGTGAACGAGATGCCACCTTCAGTGCCATCAGCGAGGCTAAGCCTGACATCGTGATTGATGCAGCAGCCAAAGTTGGCGGCATCATGGCCAACTCAACGTTCCCGGTTGAATTCTTGCGTGACAACGTCTTGATTCAGACCAACATCATGGATGCCGCACACGCGATTGATATTGATCGGCTGCTGTTCCTGGGTTCGTCTTGCATTTACCCTCGTGCCGCAACTCAGCCGATCCGTGAATCCTCACTCATGACTGGACCTCTCGAGCCAACGAATCAGGCTTATGCCATGGCAAAGATTTCAGGCATCTTCTACATCGAGGCGCACCGCACTGAATATGACCGCCACTGGATTTCGGCTATGCCAACAAATCTCTACGGTCCGGGCGATAATTTCGACTTGCAAAGTTCACATGTGTTGCCAGCCTTCATTCGCCGCTTCCACGAAGCAAAACTCTCTGGCGCGCCCTCGGTCACAGTGTGGGGCACCGGCACTCCACGCCGCGAGTTTCTGCACGTTGACGATCTAGCGGATGCGTGCCTGATGCTGTTAAAGAAATATGACTCGCACGAAACAATCAACGTTGGGCTTGGCGATGACATGCCAATCAAAGAACTCGCAGAAACGGTTGCAGCTGTCGTTGGCTACGAAGGAACAATTGAATGGGATTCCAGCAAACCCGATGGCATGCCTCGCAAGTTGCTCGACACCACACGCATTAATGAATTGGGTTGGCAGCCAAAGATTTCGCTGCATGACGGCATCACGTCAACCTACGCCTGGTACCTAGAAAACTACGCGTAACCACTACTTCGACCTCTGGAGGAATTGTGGGCGGAAATACCAACGCGACCCCACCCGTGCAAGTACTTCTTGCCGGGCGCGCAGCAGTACTCGTTCGGCTGACGTGCAAGCCTGGGATGCGCCCAGCACTTCTGGAAGTGTTGAATAAATATGTTGATCGCCTAGACGAGGAACCTGGCACCGAGTTCTACACCTTGTCGATCGATCCCGACAGTGACAATCTGGTGTGGTTGTATCAAGTCTATGCAAATGACGAAGCCCAGGTAGAACACCAACAAGCGCCTGCCCTTGCTGAGCTTCTTCCAGCAATGCAAGACTTGCTTAACGAACCACCTGCGATTCTTCGGATGTCGCCACTTCGGATGTCTTTGCAGGAAACTATTTTGAGTGACAACTTCGAGCTGTAGTTACTCGAGCTGTAGTTACTCGCCGTTCGTTTGAATGCTTTTCATGGTTGCTATCTCTACGCTCTGACTGTCGATGACGTTCTGCGCAAGTGTCTTCACGCCTGAATCCTTGGTTGTTACAAGTACCGCACGAGCCATCGAGACTGCGCCTTCGTGATGTTGGATCATCATCTGCAACCACAAACGATCAAAACCTGGTCCACTTAAACTCGACAGGGTTTCCATGTCTGCAGCGGTCATCATTCCCACCTCTGACATGTTCATGTGACCCATATGGTCGTTGTTCATAACCTCTGGTGCTCCCCATGAGGTGAGCCAGCCGCGCATCGTCTTGATCTCA
>Ga0209296_1003018_pt1 | contig 11636 bp, 9 predicted proteins | sample S_130206_EF_Meta_FD_187319 | JGI IMG/M metagenome (GOLD analysis project Ga0209296, IMG submission 187319) | Freshwater microbial communities from Lake Simoncouche, Canada to study carbon cycling - S_130206_EF_MetaG (SPAdes) (version 2) | ecosystem: Environmental > Aquatic > Freshwater > Lake ...
GCGTTTGTTAGCCTTCAAACCAAGTGCCATGGGATTAAAGCAGGCTGCATTACCTGAGGCTCAAAAAAAAACTTCACTGACAGCGCAAACTCAACAAACAGCCACGCCCGTTAGAGCTGTTGCGCAGGCATCACCTGTCAAGGCGCAACTTGAAACCTCTGCTCCTCCCATTCAAGTTAAAACCCTCGCGGTTCGAGATGCCAGTGAGCCCTCGCAAAGAGCCGCGCCACGATCACTTGTGATCACTGAAGAGGGGCAGTTTTGGGCAGAAACTGTGGCTTCTTTGGTGGCGGCAGAAAGTATCAATGCGCTTGTTCGAGAGTTGGCGTTGCAGTCTCAACTCGTTGCTCGCGATACTGATCAGTGGCAGCTTCGAATTGAAAGTGAATCGCTGAATCAAGGCACTGCTCGAGAACGCTTGCAGGCAGCGTTGAATGCCGTGGGCCATTCCGTGAAACTGGTGATTGAGATCGGCAAGGTTTCAGATTCGCCAGCACTTAGAAATGCAGCAACTCTCGCGGAAAAACAAAAGGCCGCAGAAGATCTGATTCAGTCAGATCCGTTGGTCCAAAAAATGATTCATGAATTTGGCGCGAAAATAGTACCAGGCAGCATCAAACCCATCTCATTTATTTCTTGAAGGAACACCATGTTTAACAAAGGACAACTCGCAGGCTTGATGAAACAAGCGCAGGCAATGCAAGACAACCTTAAAAAAGCGCAAGATGAATTGGCTTTCGTGGAAGTAGAGGGCGCAGCAGGCGGTGGCATGGTCAAAGTCCTCATGACTTGTAAACATGCCGTTAAGCGTGTCACCATTGATCCCAGTTTATTGACAGATGACAAAGACATGTTGGAAGACTTGGTGGCAACCGCATTCAATGATGCGGTGCGACAAGCAGAGGAAGTGTCACAGCAAAAAATGGGCAAACTAACAGCGGGTTTACCACCAGGCATGAAGCTGCCGTTCTAAATTTATCCCTGCAAAATCACTCACATGCAAAAGCCAACTGCTCACGCATTAGACGCATTGATTCAAGCGCTTCGCGTATTGCCGGGGGTTGGCGCCAAATCTGCATCGCGCATGGCCTTTCATTTGATGCAACATGAACGAACGGCGGCGCTGCAATTGGCCCGCGCTTTAGAACATGCTTGCGATCATGTCAGGCACTGTGCAACCTGTCATACCTTGACTGAAAACGAGGTTTGCGCCATGTGTGCTGACCCTGAAAGAGATCGATCGCAACTTTGCGTTGTTGAAACCCCTGCAGACCAAGCCGCCATTGAGCGAACCTCAACTTTCCGGGGCCTGTATTTTGTACTCATGGGGAAACTCAGCCCATTGGATGGCATTGGCCCGAATGATCTGGGCTTTGCCAAATTGTCTGAGCGATGCGCCGATGGCTTGGTCAATGAAGTCATTCTTGCAACCAACTTCACCGGCGAGGGAGAAGCCACTGCCCACGTGATTGCTGAAATGCTCAAAAAACGTGGGCTGCGTGTGACACGTTTGGCCAGGGGTGTGCCTGCAGGTAGCGAATTAGAGTATGTCGACCTGGGTACGATTGCCCATGCATTGGTCGACAGAAGGTGAGAAGGGCGCCTGCTTAGCGTTCTTCATTACGTAATTACCCGCTTGGGATGTTTCCTAATGCGCAAAACTGAATCACTTTGTATCCTGATCTTTGATTGGCAGGTTTGATCAAGGAGTGTGGAGGTGATTCAAAAAGTGCATCGGCGGGATTTTTCAGCATGGGCTATGGCATCGATGCTGCTGGGCCCTACTGCGCTGATGGCATCACCTGTGCAGCAGCGCGTGAGCATTGCATTGGCTGCAAAAGGCTCGCTTTTTCATTTGCCCGTGATGCTCGCCGATCAACTCGGAATTCTCAAACACGATGGTATTCAAATTGACTGGATTGAGTGTGAATCGGGATTGCAGGCCGTCAACGCCGCCATCTCAGGAAGTGCAGATGTGGTCTCTGGCGCTTTTGAACATATCTTGGATTTGCAAGCACGAGGTTTGAATTTTCGTGCCTTTGTGATGCAAAGTCGAACACCTCAAATTAGCCTGGGTTTATCCCATCGTCGCGCGCAAGCCATGAAGTCAATTTCAGATTTGAAGTCTCTCAAGATGGGTGTTTCCTCCATGGGTTCTGCAACACATTGGGTGGCCCAGCACTGGATGCGTCAGTCGGGGGTGAGTCCAGAGGCCGTTCAATTTGTGGAGTTGGGGGGCAGCACCTCTGCTGTCATGGAAGCCATCAAAATGGGATCAATTGATTCACTATGTTATGTCGATCCGATTGTTCATTACTTGGAGCAAAAGGGTGATTTGCGGGTGATCGCCGATACCCGAACATTGAGCACTTCTCAAAGAATGTTTGGAGGTGCCATGGTGTCGTCCTGTCTATTTGCGAAGGACGACTTCCTTAAAAAACGCCCTGAAGCTGCACAAATTCTTGCGCAAGGTGTCGTCCGGGCCTTACATTGGCTGAAGACTGCTGGACCTACCGATATTTTGAGATCCGTCCCTTCACCTTATTGGATGGGCGATCGCGCGGTGTATTTGGGTGCCTTAGACAAGGTTCGAGAAAGCTACAGTTTTGAAGGTGCGTTTTCAAAAGAGGCCTTAGAAAATGCGTGGCGCGCGCGTGCCAATCGAGTCACCACAGACAGATCCAACTTCACCACACTCGGTCAAAGTTACACCAATGAGTTTGTGAAGATGGTCAAACGTAAAAGCAATGCCTAGGGTTGCTTGGCTTTTGATTTAACCGCAGTCGTACCCTTTGATTTTTGGGCGTTTTTGCCAGCGCCACTGGACTTATTGGCTTGTACGTTTTGTTTGCCAGTTTTCTTGCCAGCCACTTTACTGCCCTTTGAACTGGCAGTGGTGGGTACCAAAATGGCGATGGTCTGACCTGGCTTGAGCGCCACGGGCATTTTGAGTTTGTTCCAGCCCGCAATGCTATTGGGCGAGACGTCATAGCGATTCGCCAAAGTTAACAAGGTGTCGCCTTTTTGAACCTTGACCATGATTCTGCGCAACACAATTTCTGGTGCAAATGAAATCTGGGCATTGTCTGCAAGGTGCTCTGTGACGTCCGAGTCCAATGCACCTTGTCTGGCGACCAATAGCGTAGAACCCTGCTTCACTTGCATGCCGCTTGGGATGGTGTTGACGCTTTTCAGTTCCGACTCAGTCATTTTGAGCATCTTGCTGACGTCCGAAACCTTCATGGTTTTGGGAACGGTCCAAGCAGTCCAGCTGGCCAGGGGTTTGTTGCTGTGCTCATCAAGCCTGCGTATAAATCGCTCGGCGTTGTCCCACGGAAGTAAAATTTCTGGCGTGCCTGCCGCCAAAATAACAGGGCGGCTCATTGAAGGATTGAGCGCTTTGAAGTCATCTAGGCTAATGCCTGCAAAATTGGCCGCCAACTTCACATCGATGTCCCGAGTGATATTGACTGATTTGAAGTAGGGGTGATTTTGAATGTACGGTAATCGGGCGTTGTAATTTTCCGGATTGGCAACGATGTTTTTGACGGCCTGTAATTTAGGAACGTAATAGCGCGTTTCATTCGGCATTTTTAACTCGGAGTAACTGAGTCCCAATCCGGCCGCTTTGTTCTTCGCCAATGCACGTCCGACACTGCCTTCGCCCCAGTTGTAAGCCGCCAATGCCAAGTGCCAATCTCCAAACATGGTGTGGAGCTTTTGTAAATAATCCAGGGCAGCGCGCGTCGACTCCACGACACCGCGACGCTCATCTCGGAAGATGTTTTGTTTCAAATCAAAGTATTTGCCAGTCGCTGGCATGAACTGCCACATGCCTGCAGCTTTGGCACTCGATACGGCTTCTGGGTTGAAGGCAGATTCGATGAAAGGCAGCAATGCCAATTCGGTTGGCATATTTCGACGTTCTAGTTCTTCGACAATGTGAAACAAATATTTTCTCGAACGTTCAGTCATTCGCACGATGTAGTCCGGCCGAGCCGAATACCAGACCTCTCGATCCTTGACCAGTTCGTTGTCTAGATCAGGCATGGCAAAGCCCTGTCGAATACGGACCCAAATGTCGGCTGGAGGTTCGGTAGAAACGGGCAGTGGTTTGGGTGGCGCAGCGCTTGCCTGTTTGACTGGGCTGCTTGGCTGCACTTCCGGCGTGCTGATAGCTGTGGTGGTGGTTGAGCTGAGAGTTGCTTCTGCTTGAGGGGCCTCTTCGACTTTGGGAAGCTGGACGCAAGCCGTCAAACTGAAGAGCCAAAAAATAAGACCGAGAAGTCCGAAAGACTTTCGCAGGATGGGGCGTGTCATTTGAATTCGTTTTTCCACAATCGCAAGTTGCCAAAAATATCGGCCTCTTCGATGGATGATGTTGATGCGAATTTTTGAACAGCATCAATCACGGTTGGTTGACGCGATCTCAAAAATGGATTGATTTCTAATTCTGTGGCCAAAACAGCAGGCAGTGTGGGGATATTGTCGGCCCTTAATTCTTCGCAATGTGCTTTGTACTGATGCAGAGACTCATTATGGGGTTCTACCGCAATTGCAAATTTCAAATTGCTTAAGGTGTATTCGTGGGCACAACACACGCGAGTTTGGGACGGTAACTGAGCCAGCTGATCCAATGAGCGAAGCATTTGTGCAGGCGTTCCTTCAAACAATCGGCCACAACCGCCAGAGAACAAGGTATCGCCACAAAAAAGCAGGGGATCTTGTTGGGGGGGATGAGCCCAAAAGGCAATGTGCCCGGCGGTGTGACCTGGAACCTCCAAGGTTTGAAAGTCAATGCCAGACCAAGTGACACGATCGCCTTGCTGCAGGCGATGAAAACTAAAAGGCAAGTTTTCGAGCGCGGGGCCATAAACCTTGGCATTCCATTTGGCTTGAAGGCTTGCAACGCCGCCCGTGTGATCACCGTGATGATGCGTGACTAAAATGCAATCTAATTGAAGCTTATTTTCTTGGAGCCATTGGGTGACAGGGGCGGCTTCGCCGGGATCGACCACCAAGGCGCGGCCTTCGTGATGCAATAGCCAGATATAGTTATCTGAGAATGCGGGCAATGGAATTAGGTTCATGAATCTCCCTATTATAGAAACCACCTCGATGACACAAGCTTGGCGTCAGTGGTTAAACACGCCGGCAGGTGCTTATTTGTTAAATTGGGAGCAATCCCAGCTCGATCGGTTGGTGGCAGACTTGTTTGGCTATCACGCGCTGCAATTGGGCATGCCAGAGCTGATGGGCTTACGGTCCAATCGAATGCCGCATCAATGGATGGCCTTGTCGGAAGAACCCCCGAAAACACCCGAGGAAGAGGTCTTGGAAGATCGCGCCGAAGAAGTGGCGCAAGAGCTAGCGAAAGAGCCTCAACCTCAATTTGACTTTGCAGCGCACAGCATTGCATTGCCGTTCAAACCTGCTAGCCTAGATTTGCTGGTCATGCCACACACCTTGGAATTGAGTTTGGATGCGCATGCCAGTTTGCGTGAGGCGGAGCGCGTGTTGGTGCCAGAGGGTCATTTGGTGATCACGGGCTTGAATCCTGCCAGTCTTTGGGGTTGGCGGCATCATCGAGCGCAATGGTACAAGCGCTGGGGCTATGGCGGTTTGAGCGCCCCCCCTTGTGACGAGTTGATTGGCTATTGGCGTCTGAGGGATTGGTTGCGGTTACTCGGATTTGAAGTCAAGTTAGCGCAGTTTGGGTGTTGGCGGCCCGCTCTGGACAAACCCAAGTGGTTTCAACGGTGGTCTTGGCTGGACAAATTGGGTGCCAATTGGTGGCCCATTTTGGGAGGGGCTTATGTCATTGTTGCCGTGAAAAAAGTCCATGGTGGCCGTATTTTGGGTGCTACTTGGAAACACAGCCGGTCGCACGCCAAATCTGCCGTCACGATTGCGCACAGCCAAACAAACTCCCAAAAGGGAAAAGTGGATCTTCAGAGAAAGCGTGAATGTGAACCACGTTGAAATACACACGGATGGGGCCTGTAAGGGTAATCCCGGACCTGGCGGCTGGGGCGTTTTAATGCGTTCGGGTGAACATGTCAGAGAGGTTTTTGGCGGTGAGTTGGACACCACCAACAACAGAATGGAGTTAACTGCCGTGATTGAGGCGTTTTTGGCCCTGAAACGCCCCTGCAAAGTGACCTTGTACTTGGACAGTGAATATGTCCGAAAAGGCATTACCGAGTGGATTCACGGTTGGAAGGCCAGGGGTTGGCGCACGGCAGCCAAGCAACCTGTCAAAAACGCAGATCTCTGGCAAAAACTAGACGCCTTGGTTACTCAATCAAGCCACCAAATTGAGTGGCGCTGGGTCAAGGGGCATGCGGGAGACCCTGGAAATGAGCGTGCAGATGCCTTGGCAAACTTGGGGGTAGACAAGGCCTTGGGACGATAAAATTTGACTGCTGTCACATGGGCGATAGCTGCCATTTTCAAACTGGCCGCAAAGCGCGTGTTGTAAGGGCCGCAATATGTGGTTTTTGCCAATGTGGCAAGTCACGGATAACTGTTACATTCCAACATCGTTTTGCATACTGTTCGGAATCCTTGATGTCTTTCAAAAAACCCTATCTCTTCATGGCCCTTGTTGGCGTTGCCGTTGCATCTGGTGCAGCTTGGTGGTTTCAAAATAAACCGGCAACAGCGCCCACAGAAGCAGCATCGGGAGCCGCACCTGCAGCACCCGTTGGCGCTGGCGGGCCACAACGCCCCCCTTCAGTGGAAGTGGCTCAAGTAGAGAAGACTCGAATTGTCGACGAGACCCAATCGGTTGGAAGTCTTCGGTCTAATCAGGGAGTTATCTTGAGACCTGAGGTGGGAGGCCGCGTCAGCCAGGTCTTGTTCAAAGATGGTCAACGCGTTAAAAAAGGTCAAATACTGGTTCAATTTGACGATCAGTTGCCGGCGGCGCAGCTCATGCAGTCCAAAGCTGAGCTTTCGATTGCCCAAGCCAACCACACTCGAAATCAAGAGTTGGTCGCACAAAATTTCATCAGCAAACGTTCATTGGACGAGAGTGAAGCCTCTTTGCAAGTGGCGCAGGCCAAATTGGCGCTGGCACAAGCCACTTTGCAGCGTTTGAAAGTCGTTGCGCCTTTTGACGGTGTTGCAGGTTTGCGTCAAATTAACGTGGGTGATTATTTAAAAGATGGCGCCGACATGGTCAACGTCGAAGACATCGACGCTGTCTTGCTGGACTTTCGTTTGGCAGAGCGTTTTCAGGCAAAAATTAAACCCGGGCAAAAAGCAGAAGTCTCATTCGATGCTTTGCCGGGTCGTAAATTCACAGCTGTGGTTCAAGCCATTGACCCTTTGATTGATGCCAATGGGCGCTCTGTGGGTGTACGCGGTTGTATTGACAACCGTCAAATGCAATTGCGCCCTGGCATGTTTGCTCGCGTGAGTGCTGTTTTCGGGGAGCGTGAGGACGCTTTGATCATCCCAGAGGAGGCCATCGTGCCTCAAGGCGCTCGCACATTCGTTGTCAAGGTTGTACCCGGCGCCAATAAAGACGAGCAAATGTCGGAGAGAGTTGCTGTCAAAATTGGCTTGAGGCAACCCGGAAGAGTTGAAATTTTAGAAGGCCTTTCATTTGGCGATACGGTGGTGGTAGCAGGCCAGCAGCGTTTGCAGAAAGATGGGACCGTATTGCGCGTTCTTGATTTGTCAAAAGCGCAAGGTGCCAATGCGGCTAAACCGGTGGAGGGCGCCGCTGGAAAACCATCTGACAAACCCGCCGAAAAAGCGGGTGACAACAAAGCTGTATCTGTCGCCAGCAAACCAGCCTCTGCCAAACTGGCGGCTGGCAACCCTGTGTCAGGCGATAACCCTTGCCTAAGAGGTCTGAATGCAACTCGCTGAAACATCCATACGCAGGCCGGTCTTTGCGACCGTTTTGTCCTTGCTGATCTTATTGATCGGTGCGGTCAGCTTTAACCGTTTGTCCTTGCGGGAGTACCCCAAGATTGATGAACCGACTGTCACAGTGAGTGTGAAATACCCCGGCGCTTCTGCCGAGGTCATTGAATCTCAGGTGACCAAACCTTTGGAAGATTCCATCGCAGGCATTGACGCAGTAGACGTCATTACTTCCATCAGTCGCGCGGACCAATCGCAAATTACGGTTCGCTTCCGATTAGAAAAAGACGCCGATACGGCAGCAGCGGAGGTGCGAGACAGAACCTCCCGAATTCGCGGTCGTTTACCCCAAGCCATTGAGGAGCCTGTCATTGCCAAGGTTGAAGCCGATGCCTTCCCTATCATTTGGTTGGCATTTTCAAGTGACTCTTTGACGCCGCTCGAAATCAATGACCTGATCAATCGGGTCGTCAAGCCCCGCTTGCAAACTGTCACAGGCGTGGCCGATGTGCGAATTTATGGCGAACGCAAATACGCCATGCGCGTTTGGTTGGACGCAGAACGCATGGCTGCTTACCGCCTCACATCGCAAGATGTAGAGGATGCCATTCGCCGCAGCAATCTGGAATTGCCGGCGGGTCGAATTGAGTCGCAGCAACGCGAGTTCAGTGTGACCTCGCAAACTGACCTCATCAAAGCGGCACAATTTGGTGACATTACCATTCGCAATGTGAATGGATTTCCCATCAAAATTCGGGATGTCGCCAAAGTGGAAGAGGGTGCAGCAGACGACCGCAGCCGTGTTCGACTGAATGGAAAACCTTCCATTTCTGCAGGTGTGATTCGTCAGGCCACCGCAAATCCCTTGGAATTGTCCAAGGGTGTGCGCGAAATGATGCCGCGTTTGAAACAAGACATGCCGGGCGATGTCTCCATTGATGTTGCCAATGACAACTCTGTCTTCATTGACAAGTCCATCAAGAGCGTGTTCAAGACCATTTTGGAAGCCGTTATTTTGGTGGCCTTGGTGATCTTTGTATTCTTGCGTACTTTCCGAGCTTCCATCATTCCTATCATCACCATTCCAGTCAGCTTGATTGGTACTTTTGCCATGATGGCACTGGCGGGATTCACCATCAATACCCTGACTTTGTTGGCATTGGTATTGGCCATTGGCTTGGTGGTGGACGATGCCATTGTGATGCTCGAGAACATTTACCGTCACATTGAGGAGGGGCTTGACCCTTTCTCTGCCGCGATCAAAGGGGCCAAAGAAATTGGCTTTGCCATTGTGGCGATGTCCATGACCTTGGCCGCCGTGTTTGCGCCCTTGGCCTTCACGCCGGGACGAACGGGCAAGCTTTTCAGTGAATTTGCTTTGGCGCTGGCGGGTGCTGTTCTGGTGTCGGGTTTTGTGGCACTCACGCTCACACCGATGATGAGTTCTTTGCTGCTTCGCCACAACCCCAAGCCCAGTCGTTTTGATCGATTCATGGAAAATGTTTTGACGGGGATGTCGAACGGCTACGAACGCCTTTTGATTCTGGTGCTGCGCAAAGCGCGTTGGTTGGTTGTTTTGGTCATGGTGTCTTGCGGTGTGGGCATTGTTTTGGTTTATCCCACCATGAAGCAAGAACTGTCGCCCCTTGAAGACCGCGGCACTGTCTTGGCGACGGTCACAGCCCCTGATGGTTCAACTTTGGATTACACCGACAAATATGCACAAACCTTGGAAAAAATAGGCAGTGCTTATCCAGAGTTTGACCGAATTTTTGCCAATCTTGGTAACCCAACCGTAGCGCAAGGTAGCGTGATTTACCGAGCCGTTGATTGGGATGAGCGCAAGCGAACTACGCTTGAAATTGCGCGTGAACTTCAGGGCAAATTCAACGGTATTGCGGGTGTCAATGCATTCCCCATCACGCCGCCCTCCTTGGGACAGGGTTTCCGTGAGCGGCCAGTCAATTTCGTCATTCAAACTTCCGACAGCTATCAAAATTTAAATGCTGTGACGCGGCAGATGCTGGACGAGATCGCCAAGAACCCAGGCTTCATTGCTACTGACGTTGATCTTCGTTTGAACAAGCCTGAACTTCGAATCGATGTGGATCGAATCAAAGCCACAGAACTTGGCGTGAGTGTGGAGGTGGTCGCAAGAGCGGTTGAAACCATGTTGGGTGGCCGCGCTGTGACCCGATACAAACGTGACGCCGATCAATACGACGTGATTGTTCAAACGCAACAAAGCGGACGCAACACCCCCAATGACATTGACAATATTTATGTGCGCGGTCGCAATGACAGCGTGATTCCCTTGTCTGCCCTGATCAAGGTCAGGGAAAGTGTTTCTCCTCGTGAACTTAATCACTTTGGACAAAGACGTTCAGTGTCCATCACCGCCAATTTGTCGCCAGACTATGCGCTGGGCGATGCACTGAAGTTCTTGGACAAGACTGCCGCAGGCATTTTGAAAACAGGCTACACGACCGAATTGAACGGAACATCGCGTGAATTCCGAAATTCACAAGGCGCGTTGGTCATTGTGTTCGTGTTGGCCTTGTTCTTTATTTTCTTGGTACTTGCAGCTCAGTTTGAAAGTTTCATTGATCCCTTTGTGATCATGCTGTCGGTGCCTTTGTCGATGTTTGGTGCGCTGATCACCCTCAAACTAACGGGGGGTAGCTTGAATGTGTATTCTCAAATTGGACTCATTACCCTGGTAGGCTTGATTACCAAGCATGGTATTTTGATTGTCGAGTTCACCAACCAATTGCGAGGGCAGGGCGTCGACACCTTTGATGCCATTGTGAAAGCGTCTAGCCAGCGCCTTCGCCCCATTTTGATGACAACGGGCGCCATGGTGTTGGGGGCTTTGCCCTTGGCTTTGGCAACAGGTGCAGGCGCTGAGAGCCGCATCCAAATTGGCTGGGTGATTGTGGGTGGCATGTCCTTTGGAACTTTGCTCACCGTGTTTGTGGTGCCCACCATGTACACCTTGTTTGCTCGTAAAGCAGTACCGGGCCCCAACAAATCTGATGCCAGTGATCTACCCTCGGAAACGAGCCACGCACATACCTAGACTGAGAGCAACATGACATCCACCCAATCGCCAATTAGGGCGCTTGGGTGATTGTGAGACAGCACGATCAACCCATTGGCTTGAACCATTGAGCTTAAAACCCCTGACCCTTGGTTGCCGGTGGTCCTCACTTGTAATTCACCTTCGGCGTTTTTGCTGACGATGCCCCTTAGGTATTCCGTGCGGCCTGCTTTTTTTCGCAACACTTCTTGGGTTTTTGCGCGCACCATGGGCGAGGGAATCTTCTGACTTCCCATCATTTGTTGCAGCGCAGGTTGAATGAAGACCAAAAAACTCACCATGAAGGCGACTGGGTTGCCAGGCAATCCAAACAAAAGAGCCTTTCGATGGCTTTGCGTGATGTGACCCACCGCCATAGGTCGTCCAGGCCGCATCGCAATCTTCCAAAAGACAACATCGCCTAATTTTTTCATCATGGCTTGCGTGAAGTCTGCATCGCCCGCACTCACCCCGCCACTGGTCACAATGACATCGGCTGACAGGGCGGCCTTGATCAGTGTTTGTTCCAGCATTTGCGGGTGATCAGGCACAACCCCCATGTCAATGGTTTCGCAGCCAAGTTGTTGCAGCAAGCCCATGACCGTGTATCGGTTGCTGTCGTAGACCGCGCCTTCACGCTGGGGCTGACCAATGCTCAAAATCTCATTGCCGGTTGAAA
>Ga0209296_1003020_pt1 | contig 11629 bp, 5 predicted proteins | sample S_130206_EF_Meta_FD_187319 | JGI IMG/M metagenome (GOLD analysis project Ga0209296, IMG submission 187319) | Freshwater microbial communities from Lake Simoncouche, Canada to study carbon cycling - S_130206_EF_MetaG (SPAdes) (version 2) | ecosystem: Environmental > Aquatic > Freshwater > Lake ...
TGGGCCAGATGAACCCTTATACTCAGGACGAACTGACATACGAGTCTGAGAGTCAATCTGTGTTACACGATAGCTCTGACCACGCATAACAACAAAATCACCAACAACTAACTGCGCTTGGAAACTTGTTCCAGTTCCAAAAATAACTTCGTTACCTTGTAGAGCAGATGCAGTGCCACCTAGTTGCTGAGTTGAAGAACGACGCACTGCATAAATCTTCTGTCCATCAAACTCAAAGAACATACCATTTTGGAAGTCATACATACCAGTACGAACTGCTCCACCAGACCACTCACGGACATAGAACTGAGGGAATCCATAAGCACGATTTTCTGGGATACCGCCACCCTTGCTAATTCTAAATGTAGTTAGATCTACTACAGATACTTGGAAAGTTCCGTTATATACAGTGCTTGTAACACCAGCTGAGTCTTTTGCTTCACTGATAACTATAAATAAGTCTGTTTTTAACCCGTGAGGACGACGAGTTTTACATGTAATAACGCTATCGCTAAATTTAACCATACTTTCAAGATCAATTGAAGGTTTAAAGTTAATACCGCAGGAGGTCTGTAGACCTTTACCTGACTGGTAACGGAAATACTTACGAGTTTGACGAACAATAGAACCCCATGAAGTACCACTTCCTACTGACATTTCAACTCCACCATCGAATGGACGATGCAAGCTGTAGCCTTCAGGACGAACATAAATAAATGTTGGGTATGAGTAAGACACCGCTGTGTATGCAGCTCCATATGGGCGATCTACAGAAATCTGTGTATCAGAACCGATAGCTGCAATACGACGAATAATTGGTCCGACTGGCACTGTACTCACAAACGTAAATAAAGAACCAGTTCCTGCTGCGCTGAAATCTGTTGGGCTTGTATTAGATGTTGCATCTGCTGCAGATCCGTGTAGAGAAATTTGAGTATCGCTAATTTTACGAACAAAATAGTAGTAACCATCAACTAACGGGCTAGGTGATACTCCACCATTTGCTGAAAATTTAACTGTATCTCCAGTTACAAAGTTGTGTGTGCGTGTAATGCGGTTAGTTGTTGTATCAACGTTTGCTGCAGAAATATCTATTTGATCCGCATATAATCTAAATGCTAAACCAGTACCAGCTGCAGTAATGTTAACTATATTTGAGTTAGCAGAGGCATCTGCTTCTGTTGGATGCAGTGTTAAAGTTGTACTACTTATTCTACGAACAAAGTAGGAGTCATTACTTACTAACCCTGTTGGAGAAGTTCCTCCTCCATTATTAAATATAACTTGAGTACCTGTAGAAAAATTATGTGCTTTAGTAATTATATCTGTGCCTGTGTCAATATCTCCTGCTGCAAAAATTATTTCTAAATTAATAGTATTTGCACTTATTGTAAAAGCACTACCAGTACCAGCAGTTGTTATGTCTATAGTGTTAGTTCCTGCAATAGCATCTGCAAGAGTTGTATGTAGTGCAATTGTAGAAGAAGATGCTGCACGAACAAAGTAAGTAGTTCCTTCAACTAAAGGTGCAGGAGCTGTTCCTCCACCTGCGGAAAAGACAACTGCTTGTCCTGTAGGTAATGTGTGAGCCTTACCAATTACATTGGTTGATGTGTTTACATCAGCTGCTGCAAATGTTAAAGTTCCATGAGTTTTGATTGTGTTAGGTGGGAATAAACGGAATCTATCTCCCACTTTAAGAATTTTTGTAAATTGAGTACCAATTCCTGTTACAAGAACTGAACCAGAACCAATTGTTACGTTACCTGCACCAGTTACGTTACCGTTAATTTGATTAGAGGTAAATTTATGCCCAACTCCTGTACCAAAATTAGTTACGGTAAGGACAACGCCTGTTGCTGCGTTTGCAGCAGATGATGCAAGACGTAAATAGTCTCTGTTAATAGCAACTACATAGTAGTTTGTTAAATCTGTTAGACCAGAGATAACTGTTGCTGCGTCACCTTTATCATATAAAACTTTTGTTCCAGTTATAAAGCCATGAGAAGGAATATAAAAAGCGTTTTGAATAATATCAATAGAAGTTCTTGGGTTAATTATTTTTTGAATTTGCGGAACTTGACCTCGTGCTGTAACTGTAAATGTGTTTGGAGCGCCGTTAGGCAAGCTTGTAATATTGTAAATACCGTCTGGAGTCTTTGATAAAGATTGTAGACTATGACGACCAACACCTGCTGGTGTATCTGTAATATTTATCGCTGTTCCAGCAACAGCATTTTCTGGTGTGGTTGCAAGCTTAATATTGTCTCCATCTACAAATATAATGTAGTAAGGAGTTGCAGTTGTTAAACCATTAACAACTGTCTGGCCCTTAGCATCATACAAAACCAACTCGCCTTGTAAGAATCCATGCTTTGGAAGAGTGATTGTATCAGTTGCATAATCAAGTGCAGTAATTAAAAGCTGTTGAGTTCCAGTTCCTGCTGCAGTAATATTAGCAAAAGTATTTAAAGCAGCGCTAGTAGCAAGTTTCACAATACTGTTATTAATAAATTTAATATAGTAAGTACTATTGTTTGTTAAACCTCCAATTGTAGTTCCACCATTGTTTGAATAACGAACAGCTTGCCCTTCTACTAACCCGTGGTTAGCAATATACAAAGTATCTTCTACAAGGTTAACTGTTGCAAATATAAAGCTATGTGATGTTCCAGTTCCTGCAGAAGTAAAATTAATATAGCTTACAGAATTAAGTTCAAGTTTTAATCTAATTCTATTTGCATCAATTACTTCTTGAACATAGTATGTAGATCCATTAACTAATGGAGAAATTGCAGTTCCGCCACCAGTACTATAAATTAAAGGTTGATTTACTTGAAAACCGTGACTACTAATTGTTAAAGTATCTTCATTTATATTTACAACAACGCGACTAATAGTTGAACTTGTTGCAGTTTCTCTTGAAGAAGGTTGAGTTAAATTAATTGTTGTAAAAGTAGGGCTAGGAGTAGTGCTTAAACGATATGTAAAATTGTTTACAGTATTTATATAATATGTAGTTCCATTTGAAATACCTACAGGTGGTGTATTGAAATTTGCAATAACAGCTTCACCATTTACAAGTCCATGAGCTGAAGCAGAATGGATTAAATCATTTTGAATATCAAAGTTAATTGGAACAAGTGCGTGATATGAGTTACCTGCTGCAACAATATTAATTTTATTTGTTCCTGCTTCTGAATCAGCAGCAGTCGGGTAGACTTCATTACCAGTTGTAAATGTAGAAATAATAGATACTACAACAGAACCCTCACCACTATTATATGCACCAAGATTTGTTATAGCAGCACTGTTAAATGTACTTTGTCCATCGTATAAACCTGTAGAAGTTGCTACGTTAGTTGCAGTTGTAGTAATAAATGATCCACCACCACCACCTGAGTGATTTGGAGTTCCTGTAAGAGCACCGCCACCTCCAGAATAACCACCAGCACCACCTGATTGACCAATTAAGTTTCCTTCAGACTGTCCAGCACCGCCAAAACCACCATAACCACCAATACGAGCATTTGTTCCCATGGTGAGTCCTTCTAGGAATGAACCTCCACCTAAATCATTTTGAGATCCGTTTGCTCCACGACTGGTAAACCCTCCTCCTGCTGCAGAACCAGAACTAGAACCAGCAAAACCACCAAAACCAGGAGATGTTGGTCCGCCAACTTTAGTTTGATCTGTGGGACGACCGCCTATTTGTGTAAGAACACCATTTCTACCTGCACCAGAATTAGACTCAGCAGAACCACCACCTGCAACAAACAAAGGCTCTTGACCAGTTTTACGAACAACAAATGTTCCACCACCAGAACCACCCCAAGTAGTTCCTGAAGAAGGAGCTGCGCCGACTTGACCGACAGCAAAAGTTATAATTTCACCTTTTGTAAGCGCTACTCTTCCTTTTACGGTAGCTCCTAAACCTACTCCGCCAGCACCAGATCCGTTATAACCAGACGCACCATTGGCTGTAAACTCATAAATACCAGAAACTGGAACTACCCAGTCTTGGTAGCCTTGATAAATACCTTGTGTTAAATATGTATCATCCCATGTTGTGCTATATGCAGCACGCATTTGAACTTGAGTAGGGCCTACTCGACCTGTTTGTCCGCAAGTAGTAAATGTATGAGTATCAGAAGCAAGTGTGTATAGTGCTTGAGACCCAGAGAATGCTGAAGCGGATACGTTTTTTAAGAAATAAGTATTTCCACTAGTCAATCCTGTAAGTGGTGTTCCAGTTGTATAGTATTTAACAGCTTGGTTTGTAGCTGTTGAAGCATCTATATTTAGAATATTATTATATACTGTAGGAACATTAAGTGTTGTACCACCAGCAGATTCACTAGTTAAATTTATAGCAACTCCACCAGAGGTAAGAGAGAATTGCAATTTATTTACAGTTAGTATTTTTGCAAAAACTAAAGTATTAGTGGTAAGTCCACCTATAGCTCCTGCTCCATCTCTATAAATAAAGCCAGTACCATTAGTTATAGCAGCAGGTATTCCATCGTTTGCACCTAGTGCTTTATAGTAAATAAAATCTTCTTCTCTATTAACATTTGTTCTGGTAAAAGAGTGAGTCCCAGCTTGACCTAAAGTAAGAAAATTAATTGCCATGGTAGCTCCTAGTTCCTGTACCTAATAATAACAATTCCACAACCACCATCTCCACCTTCGGAGCGCTCGCCACCGTTACGTCCGTTACCGCCACCGCCGCCGCCAAGACCGTCGGTGCCATTTCCAGCTTTTCCAGTGCTTGAAGCAAGCCCGTTACCACCACCGCCAGTGCCACCAGCTCGTGGCGTTCCGTTTGGATCGTGAACTCCACCACCGCCACCGCCACCGTAAGTTACAGATGACCCAGTGCGAATTGAATATGCAAGCCCGTTACCACCACGACCAGAAACGTTGTTACTTTGAATTGCTTCGCCAGCTTCACCAGCTCCACCACCACCACCTGCTGTGTGAGGAGGTGGTCCACCAAATCCATTTGTAGGTCCACCGTTATTACCAAAACCACCAGATGCACTACTTGGTTGTAAACCTAATAATGTTGTTGGAGCACCTGCAGCAGCTCCGCCACCTGATCCACCATTAGCGCCAACTGCTGACCATGAAGTAGCAGCTCCGCCACCAAGTGCGGTTAAACCAAATGCTGTTGAGTTACCACCATTTGCAGTACGAGGGAATGGAGCGTTATAGCTACCTGGGTTAAGACCACCGATACCACCACCACCAACAACAATTGGATATGTTTGAGGAGTAACTGCTACTGTAGCACGATAAACAATTCCACCTGCGCCACCACCGCCGCCTACCCAGCTTCCTCCGCCGCCACCACCAGCGACAATAAGAACTTCTACGTCTCCGCCACTAGTTACAACAAAGTTAGCGTTAGCTGTTGTAAGTCCACTTGTTGTAAAGCTGTGAACTTTATAGCTAACTCCGCCATCTGTAATAGTTGTTTCTGTGCCACCAGTTGCTTGAATGCCAAACTTCTCGGTAATAGTAAAATTATGAGTGTTTAAAACATTTTCAACATAGTAATAATCTAATGTTTCTGGTCCAGAAGCTCCAAAACGTCCACCTGCAGGGTAATCGTAACGTAACATATCTTTTACAATAAAGCCGTGATCTTTGATGTGTATAATATCTTTATCTAGAGAAATTCCAATTTTTGTGAGAGTTTGAGTAGTAGCAGTTCCAGAACTTGTAAAACTTATAGCTGCCCCTGAAGTAGTACGTTTAATTGTCATTACATATGTAGCTGACACTCCTACTTGAAAAACAGTATCCACCCAGTAAGTTTCATCATTATTCATTTGACTGCCTGGGTTTGTTGCTGGGGCAGAACCACCAGAAAAGTTAAATCTTAACATAGCGTTAGGGTAGAAATCTAAAAGACCTGCACCAGAGTTAGATGTAACTGTAATTTGACTTCCACTGTATCCAGTAATTGTTGCAACAGTTCCTACCGCGGATAAGCCTCCATTATTTGCACCATCAAAAATTTTTGCTGCATCTTCTTGAATTATTATTGTTTGTTCTGTAGATGGACTTATATTGTTTCCAGCAAATGTACGAGCTTGATTTGCTAACTGCATTGTTCCAGACATACTAGAGACAATGTCAATTACATCTCCATCTGGAATAGCGCTTACTTGAAAAGTAGAAAAACCTGCAGGATTATTAAGAGAATTTGTTGTTTTTAAGAAAACAACTCCTCTAGGGTTATCAAAGAAATAACCAGAAGATGCTGGAACCGATAGACTATAATAAATAGGAGTTCCTAATGCTTTGCCAGCAAAAGTTTCTGATCCATGTGTAACTGTAATTGTGTCGTTAGTTGTGTTTGTGCCTGAAATGTTGCTGGTACTTCCACCAACTGTTGCGCTGTTAGACCAATCAATATTAAAAGTTGAGAGAGTGTTAGAGCCGTCAAATGTCTGAGCTGTTGCAGAGTTAGATGAGTCAAAAGACTTTGCTGCAGTATTAGATGCTTCAAACTCCTGAGAGATTGTTGAGTTGAGATTTAAAAAGTAAAAGGGAGTATTAAGACCGAAACCGTGTGTTGAATCTGTTTTTACTGTAAGAGTGGAGACTGCCTCGGCATCAGTAATAATGCCTTCTGCATCTGCAATACGAATCTGTGAGCCTTGAAAGAACTCGCCAGTAATAATAGATGTATAAAGATCTTCAATAGCGTTATTGCCGTTCTGAATATCTTTACAAAGATATGTAAAAGTAAATGTATTCGGAATAGAGTTAATAACATATGAGCCGTCTGCTGTAACTGATTTAGTTCCAGTTACGTTAATAGGGATACCTACAGCTAGTCCATGATCTGTGGCTGTTACTACAGTAATTTCACGAGTACCAGTGTTTGTTGAAATAGATAGAATACCTGGAATAGTGGTATCACCACTCTTTGAGAAGAAAGAGGGGGTGTTATTAATAAGCTCAACTGTTTCCCATTTGGTTGGCTGTAGACCGTATTCAAAGTCTGTATCAATGAGGTTTTCAGGTTGCGAAATACGCAGTTTTGTTACTGGATCGATAAACTCTTTTGGAAAACGAATCTCTCCGCTTGTACCGCTGGAGCCACTACTGCTACCGCCTAAAAAGCCTGGCATTAGTTAGCACCTCTCTTTAGCTTCAAGATATTTGTCAATAGAATAACAGTTTTTACGCACACTGATTTTGGATTCATTTAATTATACACCTAACCACCAAGACATAGATGTGGAAAAAGAGCCTTGAGGTCCCGTTGGTCCACTTGGTCCTGTTGACCCACCTTGAGTTTCAATAAAAACACCGTTGTTATATACATAAGTTTTTGCGTTAGATGTATTAAACCAAGCGTCACCGTTAACAGATGTTTCAATATTAGGTTGCTGAGCACTTGCAGTAAATTTTCCAACAGGTCCAGTTGGACCTAGTGGTCCTTGAACTGTTGATACAGGTCCAGTTGGTCCCGTAAATCCTGTAAGTCCTCTAGGACCTGTGGGTCCTTGTGGTCCTGTAACTGTAGAAGCTGCACCCGTTGGACCTGTTGGGCCTGTAGGCCCTGGATTTCCAGTATTACCTTGTGGTCCAGTAAGTCCTTGAATACCTGTAGGACCTGTTGGACCTTGAGGTCCTGCTACATTAGATACGGGACCAGTTGGTCCAACAACTCCAGTGGGTCCAGTTATACCAGTAGGACCTAGTGGACCAGTTGGTCCTTGAATACCTTGAGGACCAGTAGGACCTGTTGGTGTTACACGAAGTGCTTCCCAGTAAACACCAGTCCAAACCCAGGACTGACCACCTACGGTAAATACTTCTCCATTAGCCGCTGGGGTTGGGAAGTTAATAGCTACCATGTGATCCGTCCTCTCTTTCTTTGATTTATATGTATTTTATCAGTGATTAAATTTGTGGTTCTTCTACACCAGAATTTTTCATACCGACATAAGCTTGCGCCCAATTCGCTGCTGAAGCAACTGACTCCCATGGGCCGCTTTCGTCGATGACATTGTCACCATAAAGAATCTGTACTAGGGGTCCATTTTCAGCAAAAGGACCACTTTCTATAAGTAAATACGAAAACATAATAGATTTTTTCCTTTACACCGAATAGGTAATTCTTCCAGCTGAACCTACAGCTAGACCATTGTTATTGTCGATATATACACCATTAATATTTGATGTATCAAAACCACTAGTTCTTTGAATCCAAGTAATTCCATCAAAAGATGTAGCTAATTTACCGCTTGCTCCGCCAGCAATGTATGTTCCATCTGAAGATATATCAACTGCTCTAACGGTAGAAGCTCCAAAACTACTTGTGGGAAATGCTTGAGTCCATGTAGTTCCATTATCTGAAAATGCAAATTTACCAGCTTCTCCACAAGCAAAAAATCTTCCACCAGCTGTAGCTGTTACTGCAAAGATGCTGCTTGTTCCAAAGCTAGAAGTCCGCTGAGTCCATGTAACTCCATTAGTAGATGTTGCAAGCTTTCCATCGTAACCAACAGCAACAATAATAGAGCTTGAAGCTCGTAAACCATTTATATATGTTGTACCAAATGATGAGGTTCTAAGTACCCAGCTAATTCCATCAACAGACGTTGCGAGTTTTCCAGAACCACCTGCTGCAATCCATAGAGAGGCAGATGGAGAATATGTAACTGCAAGAATAGGCGTTGCACCAAAACCAGAGGAACGAGCTGTCCAATTTATTCCGTCTGGAGATGTTGAAATTTTTCCAGAGCTTCCTCCAGCAACATACAAATTGTTTCCATAGGAGACACAGAAAATACTATTCTCTTCAAAATTACTTTCTCTCTGTACCCAATTTTGAGTATCAGAAGATGTAGCAATCTTTCCGCTATTTGCAACAGCAACATATCGATCTAATGACTGATTGTAATTTATTGCATTTATATTTGACAAAGCAAAACTGGTATCTGCAACAGGTAACCATGTAACAGGGGTAAATGGAAAAGCTAAAGTAGCGTGCATAGCGTGAACTGATATCAGCACATTACACCGTCAAGTTTCCACTTAGCAGCCACTCATTAGCAGCAAGCTTAATTAATGAACCTACAGCATATCTTGCTTTAGTTGTAAGTCTAGTTCCTTCTGACCTAATAGTAACTCCAGCTTGCCCTCTTACAACTACCTGACCTACTCCAAGTTGAGTAAATACAACTTGAGTTCCAATAGGGAATGTATATGCATTAAATCCATCTAAAGGAATCGTTAAATCTACTGCAGTTGAACTATTCATTTTAACAATTCGTGCAGCATCACCAGAGGTTAAAATAATTGAAGTTAAATAATTAGACCCAGTTAATTCAAAATTAGCTGGTCCAGTCGGCCCAGTTCCACCTGTAGGGCCAGTTACCGCTGCTCCTGTCGCACCTGTTGCGCCAGTAGGACCAGCAACTGTGCTTGTTGGCCCTGTCGGTCCAGTAACACCTGTTGGTCCAGAAGCACCTGTCGCACCAGTTGGTCCAACAATTGGACCAGCGTTAACCCAGCTAGAACCATTCCACACATAAAGATTTCCATTTGCAGAAACTATATATGCATCATTTACAGTATTACCAACTGATGGAAGATTCCCTACATTGGCAACTTGTCCTTTAACAGTAATAGAAGTTCCTTGTGCACCTGTTGGTCCAATTGGTCCTACTTCACCAGCTCCAAGAACTAAAACCCAAGAAGCGTATGTATTGCCATTTCCATTAACTTTATCTACAAGAATTGTCACAGAAAGTCCGACAATTATTGTAATAACGCCTTCCATAAAATTACTTGGAACTGCAGTACTTGCTAAACGAGCTCTTGTTCCAACTGTAAAAGCATCTACTTTATTTACAGCAAAGTTTTTAGTAACTGAGTTTTCAATAGTTAAGTTACTTAAAGAAGTTACTCCTAAATAACTAGGACCTTGAGGACCAGTTTGCCCAGTTGGTCCTTGAATACCTTGAGGTCCAGTAACACCTTGCGGACCAGCAACAGTGCTCGTTGCACCAGTCGCGCCAGTTGCTCCTGTTGGACCAGTTGCTCCAGGAATTGTTGACGCCGCTCCTGTTGGACCAGTAGGTCCGTCCAAACCACGAAGACCTGCAGGGCCTGTTGCACCAGTAACTCCCGTAGATCCAGTAGCACCTGTCGGACCTGTAGGTCCACCTGAAGGTCCTGTTGGTCCAGTTCCACCTGTAGGTCCAGTTACTGAAGGGCCAGTTGCTCCTGTTGATCCTTGTGGACCCGTAAAACCAGTAAAACCTCTTGGTCCAGTAGGACCTGTAGCACCCGTTGGGCCAGTGACAGATGGACCTGTTACTCCTACTTCACCTTGCGATCCAGTTGGGCCAGCAGCACCTGTAGGACCAGTTACACCTTGAATACCTTGAGGTCCAGTAATACCTTGAGGTCCAGTTACACCTTGCGGTCCTGTCGGTCCTGTTACATATAAACCTTGTGCACCAGTCGCACCAGTAGCGCCAATACCTCCAGTTGCACCAGTTGGGCCTTGTGGTCCCGTTGGTCCAGTAACAGTTGAGTTGGGTCCAGTAGGTCCAGTTGCACCTGTAGGTCCAAGAGGTCCTACATTTGAAGAAGCAGATTCAACCCAATAGCCATCGTAATAAACAAATAATCTTCCTGTATCTGCATTAAACCAAGCATCGCCTTCATCTGGAGATCCAGGAGGTGTTGATGCGGCAACTGAGAATATACCTGTTGCTCCAGTTGGACCTGTTACGTTACTAGCTGCGCCTTGCGGACCTGTAGGTCCAGTTGCTCCAACTACTGTAGATATAACTAAGTTCCAAGAAACTCCGTCCCAGCGCCAAGTCTGGACTCCAGATGTAAAAGTTTGATTAAGTGAGGGTGAGTTAGGAAAATCAATAGCTGCCATGTGTATTTTCTCCTAACCTATAGTTGTGATTCATATGTAATTTGAATAAGAATTTTATCGTTTGCACTAAAAACAAAAGGTAAGCTGTCAGTAACAGCAATACCTTCATCAAAAGTACCTACCTGAGAATGCATATAAAGTTCAACACGATCAGTTACACCGCTGTTAAAAATAGCAGTGCCAAAGTAGTTAGTTCCTGGACCTTCATCTCGCATAACAACTTGACCTACAGGTTGAAAATTTTCAATAACTCCTGAAGTAGGTAAGCTTACACGATAAGTTCCTAGACCACGACTAAATCCTACGGTACCAGCAATAATACGAATTTCACCCATAATTGTTGCACCAATACTTACATAGCGACCTGTAATGCTTCCGTTACCTATAACTGGGTTAGTAGTGCTAGCAGAAAGTATTGGTGTATAAGTTGTCCAAGGAGTAACAGCAAAAGAACCTGTTGGGCCTGTAGATCCTGTAGGTCCCGTAACTGTTGAAGCTGCTCCAGTCGGGCCAGTAACTCCTGGACCTGTAGGGCCAGTTGGTCCTGTTGCACCAATAGCAGTCGAGTCACGGCCAGCTGCTCCAGTTGGACCTGTAGGGCCAACAGCACTAGTGCGAACTAAACGCCAAGCAGTACCGTTCCAACGATATGTTTGAATTCCATTTGTATATGTTTGATTTAGCGTTGGGCTATTTGGAAAA
>Ga0209296_1003023_pt1 | contig 11628 bp, 26 predicted proteins | sample S_130206_EF_Meta_FD_187319 | JGI IMG/M metagenome (GOLD analysis project Ga0209296, IMG submission 187319) | Freshwater microbial communities from Lake Simoncouche, Canada to study carbon cycling - S_130206_EF_MetaG (SPAdes) (version 2) | ecosystem: Environmental > Aquatic > Freshwater > Lake ...
ACTTATAAAAGTAATTGCATTTGAATTATAAATTGCTTGTACTCTTTCTTTGGTATAAAAATAAAAAGTAACTTTATATTTTCTCATTAAGAGTAAAATTTACATTTAAAGAAATAATTTTCTTAAAACAATACAACTTTCTGTTACTACTAAATTATAAGTAGTTATATCAATTTCATTTTCGTTGCCTTCAATTGCAATACTTCCACCTGCTGGTATTTCTAAAATATTATTTATTTTTATAGGGTCAGTTGCACCATTATTAATAAAAGTAATAGCATTGCAATTACTAATTACTTGTATATTTTGATTTACATATTCAATAAATTCAACTTTATATTTTCTATCCATATTTATTTTTTTGTGTACCCAGAAGGTAAATTATTAACGTATTGTATAATTGTTTTACTAGTTGTATCATCGATTCCTGTATTTCCCCAAAAAAAAGTATAACCGAATTTTATATAAGTAAGAAGATCAACTTTTTCTTTTTTTAAAAAATAATCTGCAAAGAAACTTACTTGCGTTTTAGATTTTAAATTTTTAAATACAGATAATATTGCGCTGTCATTTGTCATAAAAGGAACTCTTGAAACACTATCAACTATTATTTTTCGCAACCTTTCACATTCTGATATAGTAATTAATTGTACTTTTCCACCACTAAAACTTTTCCAATAATTAGAACTCCAAGCGTTGTCATTTTTTACAATTTGTTGTAAAGCTTGTTTGTCTTCTTTACTTTTTGTAATATCAAATAGATCTGTTGTCCCTCTAACTGCTTTATATAAAAAATAAATTGCAACACCACCAACACCAATTAAGGCATAAGGTAAAATTGGAGAATCTTGTATTTTTTTTAAATTCATTTAAAAATATTTATTATTCATTAAATAAATGGAACTGGTTTTTTTAATTGAGAAGGTTTTACAAAAGTATTTGGCAATGTTTTATTTTTGCTTTTCTTTTGTGCTAATTTCTTTTTAACTGCTTTTTGTACAATTTGACCTCCTTTGCTATTTTTTAATTTAGATACATTTGTAATTGCTTTGTTTATATCAAAACTTTTTTTAGCTGGTTCTTTCTTTTTAGGTTTTGTAGTAAATGTCGCCTCTTTTGTTTCGTCTATTTCTTCAACAGGACTAACCTCTTTCTTTTTTCTCATTATAAAAAAGATTACTGCACCTGCACCTGCTAATAATATGGGTATTAAATTTTTTTTCATTTTTTATTGTGCTTTTAACATTGAAACCAAAAAAGAAAGTTTTTCTTTTGGCATTTCCGATAATTTTTTTAGATCTTCTTCTGTTACTCCTTTTTCTAACAATACATTTATAATATCATTTAATGACGTTTCTTCTATTCCTGCCATTGCCATTGGTTTTGGTTTTTGTGTAAATAAATTTGTTCCTATGTTTGTCGCTAATGTTGTAAGTACATTCATAACTACTGGATTGCCTAAAATAGCACCTAAATAATTGTCTTGTGCTTCTTCTTCTACTTCTTCATCTTCTAAACTATTTTCTGCCAATTCATTTTTAGTTTTTAAATATTCAATCTCACGTTGTAGATCGTTTATTTTTTCGGAAAGATAATGTGTTCCACCGCCACCACCATAATATAACATTTTATCTTCGTTGCTATATTCTATTTTCTTTTCAAATGGTATAATTATGTAAGCTTCTGTTTTTTCAGTAATACCACTTTTAGGTATATTTTTAAATAACTTTATTTTAAAGTTTCCTTTTTCAACTCCGTTTAAATACGTCTCTAATATTTCCTGCGCTTCCTCTTGATCGTTTAATTCATTTATGCAAACTCGATCTTTTCCGTTGTATATAGAAAAGAAAGGAGTGTTATATTTTTTAAATTGATCTATAATTGTTTGAACTTTTGACATATTTATTTATTTAAAAGTGAATTTTACAAATAGTATATTCCGAATGCAAATGATAAAGGAGGAACCATTGCTGTCGTTCCAAAAGATTGTTGAACGTATGACTTAGAAAAATCAATTGTAGTTGGTGTTAAAAATAAACTTCCACTATTTGAAAAGTTATTTTTTGGGGCTTGTATTGTATTAAGTAAATTCATATCTAATGATTTTATCTTTTCCATTCCGTTAATATACAAAGTTAGATAATAGTTACTATCTGTATTTGTATATGGATTTGAAGTATTTGTATTAATACCTACTACCGTTGTATTGTTATTGTCTTTTGGCAAAGTACTGGCAAAATAAGTATTTATTTTATAAACTTTTCTATCTCTCAACATTGGTATATCGGGGAAATAATATTGGTTTGCTATGGCTGTAAATTTTATAGCTACAAATTGAAAATTATATAATTTATTATATTGACTATTCATTTTTTTTAATTTTAATTTTCAAAAAATACTGTTAATTGTAAAGAATAATTTGCAGCACCTATTCCTGCTGGTACATAAACAAAAGACTTTGTGAAATCTATAATGGTAGGGTTTATCTCAACCATTCCGTTTGTATTATTTGCCAATAATAAATGATTTGCTCCTGTAACTGTTTGTAAACTTGTATAACACAATTCTACTAATGGTAAATTTTGTATAAATTGAAACCCTTTATTATCTGAAAATGTTAAAAAAACAGATGTAAATGTACCTTGTTGATCTTGTACTAACGCTGTTAAATTTAAATTTCCTGTTGCCAAACATTTTTGTGCTGAACTTCCAACGATTGCTGTTATTTTTTTACCTCGTAAATAAGGTACGTCTGGCATTTGAAATTGTGTACTTGTTGCATTTGTGCAAGGTATTTCAATTACCATACAATTTGATACTGGATTCATTTTATTTTATTTTATGTTTAAAAATAAAGGGAGTATTTTGTTATACTGCGCTCCCTTAAATCGCTGTTTATAAATTTTAGTTTACTGAAGTTGTATTTTGTGCTAAAATACCTCTAAAGATACAAACTAAACGACTATTTGCCGTTACTGCTGACAAACCAGCAGGAATTGTTACAGTTAAATCATTCTTTTTAGATCCTACTAAAACAATATTAGGCTCACAAGGGAAAAATCCAAAGTCGTCTGCTTTGTTCATATCTTCTGCCAATAATCCTGCACCTGCCGTACTAGCAAATGTAGCTGTAACCATATTTTGTTGAGTTTGTGGAACATCTAAATGTTTATATAAATCCCAATTAGGTATAATTGTACGTTGATTAATTGTCAACGACATATAACCATTATAAATAGAATTTAATGTACCAGGAGTTCCAAAAGCTGTTTTATTTGGGTAAGTCAAAAGACGAAAGTCTGTCGCTGTTGCTGATGACGGAGCTGCTAAAAAGAAACCAATTTGAGACACAATAAATGAATCTTGTAAATTCAATTTTAATTGTGTATTAAAATTTGTTGTTTGTGTGTTTTCATTTACAAGTACATCAAATTTATACTGTGTATTTCCTGCAACTAATCCTGTTTCAAATCTTAAATAAGATTGTGATAATACTGCATTTGCTGGACTTTGTCCTGCTCTTTTTACTGCGTTTGAGGCATTTTGAAACGCTAACCTTTGCCCGATTTGTGAAGCCATTTTTATTTTATTTTATTTGTTATTAATTAATTACTAAAAGTGAATTTTACATATTATCTTCGTCAATACCTGCTAAAACGGAAATTTCATCTCCTGCCATTGCAAATTCTGATTCATCTCCTGCCATTACAGAAAACTCATCATCTCCTGCCATTGCAAAAGCGTCATCATCTCCTGCAACTACTGAAAGATCATCTCCACTTATTTGAAAAGTGTCTGTGTCATTCATTCCTGCTACACCAAAAGAAGATAATAATTTAGATCCACCGTATGCGATCATACCTAAACCTAAATTTTTTCCTAAATCTGATTTTAAAAGCATTGGCATAACTGCACCCAATCCAATTGGTGCGCCAATTTGTACTTTACTATTCATACTTGAAAGTACTGTTTTGTTTAAATAACCTGCAATTGCAACTCCTCCTAATACTCCTCCGATTGTCATCAAAGTAGATTGTACGTTAATTGCGCCCATTCCTCTTTTAGATGAACGTCTGCGTGTTGTTTTTTTTCGTGTTGTTTTTCTACGTGCCATTTTTATTTTATTTTGTTTGTAAAAATTTTTATATATATATTTCTCCGTTTTGAAATTCTTCTAAAGTTTCAATAGCAAATTCTTGAGCAAGTATTTGTCTGTCATTAGTACTTAATAAATCATACCAATTACTATTTTTGCTTCCAAATTCTTTATGATAAGATCGCATTGCACTATCAATAAAATAACGATATAATTTTGTAGCTTTTGCTACATCGTACATATCTTTTTTATATTTTTTGTATAAATTTTTTAAAATAGGTAATCTTTGAGAATAATATAATTTACTATCATTTTTTGCCCATAATTCAATTTCACGCATTGCAATTTCGTCTTTTGCTGTTGGCATTCCTGTAATTTTACCTAAACCCAACATTTGACCTTTTTTTGTAGTCAATTTTTTATCTGAATGATTATCTCTATATTCATAATAAGTTTTTCCACCATTTGACCTTATAGAACCATCTTTAAAATATGAACGATTTGAAATTCTTTTGCCCGGCAATAATGCAGGTCGAACACTATCTAATTTAATATTTTTTTTAACTACTTTTTTACGAGGTGCAATTACTTTTTTTGTGACTGCTTTTTTAGGTGCTACTTTCTTTTTTGCAACTGTTTTTTTAGGTGCAACTTTTTTAACTGCAACTGCTTTTTTAGGTGCTGATTTTTTTACTGGTGCTATTTTAATATTTTTAAATTCTAAATCAAGACTATCAACAAATTTTTTAATTCGTGTATTGTCTTTTTTTTGTTCTGATTCATCTTCATTTAAAATTTTATTAACAATATCTTGAATTTTTTTTGTAACTGCAATTTTATCTCCTTTTTTAAAATTTATTGATTTAGTACCAACATCAATAATAATTAATTTATCATCAATTTGAACTGCATTCAATTGTATACCTTTAAATTTTCCTTTAAAATTTACTGCTCCTATATTATTATACATAATCTTTTATTTTTTATATTAGCAATAATAACCCATTTGTCCTTCTTCTGATTGATCTTCTGATTGATCTTCTGATTGATCTTCTGATTGATCTTCTGATTGATCTTCTGATGATGTATCTTCTGATGTAGTTTCTTGTGGTGCTTCTTCTTCTTCTTCTTCTTCTACTTCTTTTTCTGCTTCTTTTGTTATTTTTTTATCTACTGCCTTTGCAATTACTGGTATAACTGCTTTTTTTATAGCTTTTATTTCTTCAGGTCCAATTCCATTTTCTGCTAAAAATTTGGTAACTTTTACTAATATTGGAGTTGCTGTTGCAACTGTTGTTGCTACTGCTACTGCGCCAATAATTGCTTTTTTATTTTTACCATTATTAACTGCTGATTGTAAAGAACTAAATTTACCACTTAACCCTGTCCAAAAATTCATTAATTTTTTAGGATTTTTTACTAACATAACATTAAGACGTTTTGCAAGATTAAACACATTCAAATTAACAAGTGCTAAAAAGGCATTTCTAGCTGTTGCAACTAATGGATTATATTTTATTGCAACTTTACCTACTTTTTTAATTTTAGCTAAAATTACTTTTTTCTTTGCTTGTACTTTTGCTTTTTTAACTGCAACTTTTTTAACTGCAATCGCTTTTTTTTGGGCTTTAGTTGGTTTTGCTTTTTTTCTGCCTATTCCTGATATGCTTATTAGTGCCATTTTTTTTAATTTAATTTTTTACGATCTACTTTATAGTAATATTGTTTTTTATAGTCAAATGCTTTTACTACTGGATCAATCCATATTTCATTGTTTGTGTTTGGATTTACCACTACAAAAACGTGGTGGGGTAATTTACTACCTGCGTTATAAGAAGCAAAACGAAAACACCAATTTATTTTACACCCTCGTCTTTCTAATGCTGATAAAATACCTGCAATAAATAAAGAATAACTTTTGCAATCTAACCCTATATTTTTATTTTGTCCTAAATATAAAATTGCGCTGGGACTTCTCAAAGTTTGTTTGTCGTCTGATTCAATTTTATAGTGAGTATTATTTTCTAAGTAATAATAAATATTTTTTAAAGTTTGTAACAAAGATTTATTATAAAACATCATACAGATATTGTCATAATCTGTTTGATACATTTTATTGGTTTGTAATATACCAGTAATAATATCCCCAACACTTTGTGAGTATTTAAGAACTTTTTTATTACCTTGATATTTTGACAAAACTCCTAAAACGTTCATACTATCCTAAATAAAATTCTAATGGTAAATTAACTCCGTTTGCATTTGCTGTGCCTACAAATTTAATTTTATAATTTTTAAATATTTCTTTACTATCTTTTTTAGAAAAAATACTTTTTAACGAGGTAAATATTCCGTATAAAGTTGGCTTCATTGTTAAATTTAAAGAGGTTTTTGCATTTGGACTAACTAATAATCTGCTAAACGTTTCTACTGTTGCAACTTCATTATTATTCAAAAATAAACTTCCCAATATTGATGAAATTGTAATTTGTGAATTTGTCGGGTTTAAAATACCCATACGAACATATACTTCTCTTTTATTCCAATTAAAAGCGACATTTTCTAAAGAAAATTTTGCATTATCAACAAAAGATTTTTTTCTTAAAATGTAGATCACTGCAAGTGCCAATATTCCGAATCCTAAATAATTTTTCATATATCTGCTAATTTACGACTATTATTTGAATTAAACAAATAATATACAATAAAAAATATATTTTTTTTTTAAAAAAAAAAATTGTAACTTCGCATAACTCCCTACAAGAGGTTATGCGAAAGGGGGATTTTACACCTGTAAAATTCACTTTTAATAAAATAAATAGCATTTTTCTTAAAAATTATTGTATTATTGTCGTCTAAATTTTTAAAAAATGGAAAATGTACACGCAACAGCGTACCCAACTACACCACTTCAAGACAAACTAGGTCAATTGATTGTTCAATTTGGATTATCTAAAATTGAACTGGCTACTATTATGATCGCTTCAAACATGGAGCATAAATCTGCTTTACTTCCTGAAACTATCGCAGAAGAAAGTTATAATTTAGCATTGGCAATACTAGAAAAATGCCATGAAGAATTTTTAAAAACTGCAACAGCAAACAATAAATCTGCATTTTTGTAAAAAATAAATTTAGTTCCTAAATCCTAAATTTATGATAATACAACACGATATTATAAACGTGCTGAATAGTCGGCACTTTATAGAAAATTACGAACCTCCACAGGAAAATATAATTTTATCGATCAATGAAAAAAACATTGGTAGTGCGGGAAATTTTGTGATAATTTCAGGATTGCCAAAAGCAGGTAAATCTACTTTTTTAAATACGTTTATAGCTTCTAATTTTAAAAAAGAGGAAATATTTGGTATTGAATTAATTACTAATGATAAGATAGGTTATTTTGATACTGAAAGCAATCAAACGGACTTTTACAATAATTTAAAGCGTATTAAATATATGGCTAAAATTAAACTGTTTCCTACAAATTTTAACGCTTATAATACAAGGATCGATTCAACACAAACTAATAAAATTTTGATTGAAGCTTACATATTGATCCATAAGCCAAAAGTAGTTTTTATTGATGGATTATTAGATCTTTTAGATAATTACAATGATGAGAAAGAAAGTAGAGAGTTAATAGTATGGTTAAAAAAAATTACGTTTGAATATAATATTTTGATTATTGGCGTAGTGCATACTGGTAAAAAAGATAATCATACACTGGGACATTTTGGATCTATGGTTGATCGATATGCACAATCTGTTTTGGAAGTAATTAAAGATAAGGAAAGCGGTATTTTTACATTGAAATCAAAGTATTTAAGGAGTGCAAATGATTTTCCTGATATACATATAATGTACGATTCAATATTAAATAAATATATGCAGTGTGCAATTCCCGAACCACCACTAACAAAAAAGCGCGCTAAATAAATTAGTGCGCCTTTGTCGTTCCCGACGTTTTGTTTTATATAACTTGTAAAATTCACTTGCAATATAATACTATTTTTTAAATCAACAAATTTTTTATAAAAAATAAAATAATTAGAAAAAAGTTTACAAATATCAAAAAATGTATTAATATTGTATTCTAAATTTATAAAAAATGAAAAAACAGAAACAAGTAGTAGTACAATTTAATTTATTTTCAAATTTATCAATTAATGAAAAAATAAATTTGAAATCTTGGAACAGGTCAAAAGATATTAAACAAATTGTTTTATCTCATTATGACAAATGGTTTGATGATACATATTTTACTAAATTAGATTATATACAATGGAAAAAATCTGATATAAGTAAAAAGTGGGTAAAAGGTTACAAAATAAATAATAATTAAAATTTTAAACAATTAAAAACTAAATTTATGCAACACGAAGTAAGTATGTTAAAAATCAGAAAAGTAGTATTACACCAACAATTGTTACGACTACAAATTGAAATGCGAAAAGATATTCTAGATGAGAATAAAATAGCTTTTTTGCGAAAGGATATTTTGAAACTACAACAATACATTAAAAACAATGATTGGCAAAAAGGATAATAGAGGAGGTAAAAGAATTACCAGTGGCAGAAAAAAAAGTAACGTTGAAACGAAAGTAATTTCGTTTCGCGTTCCACTTGAAAAGGCAAGGACTTTAAAATTAAAAATTAACAATTTAATTAACAATAAAAACGAATAAAAATGATAAAAACAATTTTAACAGCAGGTCAAATTATAGACGTTGCAACAATTGATAATACACAATATTTTTGTGTAATTGACAAACCCGAACTAAATGTAGATTCAATTGAAAGAGAATTATACAATAGTGAAGATATAGAAATAAAATGTAAAATTGAAAGGTTTACTATTAATTCTACAATGATTATTTTATATGATCCTTCTGAATGTTTAACCGATAATTACGCAAACTTTTTTGAACGTATAAAGTATTGTATTATTTTAACAGAAAATAATCTATTACCTTTAATTTAAACTATATGTTACAATTATTCAAAGAATTTCTTTCATTAGCAGGGATCGTAATTTTTACCACTTTGGGCATTGAATTAATCGGTAGAACTTACATAAATAGAAAGTTAAATTTACACACTAAAATATTCATTTATATAGCTACAATTTTTAGTTATATTATATTAATAGACTTCTGTATTAAATCTTATCTTTTATATAAATTTTGATATGAAAAAACGATATACAGCGATTGTATTTTTTAAGGATAAAAGTATTGCACCTTTTAAATATAGAAATATTGATAATTTTATAACTTTTGAAAGTTATTTGTTTAAAACTTTTCAAAATATTGCTTATATAAATTATTATGATAAAGAAAGTAAGCAATATTTTGGTAGAAACTATTTTAATTCGTAAATTAGTAAAAATATATATATGGAATTTTATAAAAAAGCATTAATAGCAGGTGCGTCTCTATTAGCGTTATTATTAATATTTAAAAAAAAAGGTAAAAAAATGGATCAATCTGCAGATGATAAATATCAGACTAAACGAACAGAAAGAAATATTGCAACATTGCACCCTAAAATAAGAAAGGTAACAAGGCAATTTATTGACAAAGCAAAGCAACAAGGAATTTATTTAGTTGTAACAGATGGTTGGAGAACATATCCGGAACAAAACGAACTTTATAAGCAAGGTAGAACAAAACCCGGAAAAAAAGTAACATGGGCGCGCGCAGGCGAGTCAAATCATAATTTTGGTTTGGCATTTGATTGTGTTCCAATTGAGAACGGTATGATTAATTACGAGACTAAAAAATGGAAAGAAATAGGAAATTTAGGTAAATCTTTTGGATTCAAATGGGGAGGAGATTGGGAGCCACCTAAAACAGATCGACCTCATTTTGAAATGATGTTTGGAAATACATTAGCAATGTTAAGAAATAAAATAAAAGCAAAAAATACAATTGACGGAGGTTATGCTAACGTCTAAAAACAAAAAAGCTCCAACAATTCAATGTGGAGCTTTTTTGCCTAAATCTATGAAAATATTTTTTTTCAAAAAACTAAGGCAAATATAACTAAAATTCCTAAAAAAGGAAATAATTTTTTTAATGTTTCTGAAAAACTGTTTGGTTTTATTTCAAACAATTTATTTTTTTCCAATTTTTTATAGTAAAATTCTAAACCTTTAATATAATTTGGTAAAGGGCCAGTAAAGTAATTTTGTGCTTTTAATCGTGTCCCATAATCAGCCAATGAAGTAGATTTGACAATATTATTTTTTACAATTCTCCAGTGATCAACTGCCCAATCATTTAAAGTATTAAATTTTGCATAGTGTCCTGTTTTACTTTCATTTTTTGGCATAGGACTACCTTTTACAGCGTTTTTTTGAATATTGGGATTTCCTTTAAAAGTAATTCCGGAGGTATTATTTAACGTATATAATTTTTTATCGTTAAATCCTCCAGTTTCGAAGGCAGATTGGGCCATTATTATTTTAATATACTTTAAAGGTATTTTTGCATTCACAAGCGCATTAAATACTTTTTTTGCACCTTCTAAATTTAATTCCATTTTATTCGTTATTTGTTATGTCTTTTGAAAATAATAAACCAATTCCTGCAATTATTTGCGCAGATCCATTTGTATAATCTTTTGCCAATATTGTACCAATTCCTGTAATTAATAAACCTACTCCAGACAATGACGTTTTCCAATTTTTTAATATATTTTTCATTTTTTATTTTATTTGATTGTTTAAAATTAATTGTGTTTTTTCTTCTATTCTTGCAAGTCTATCACTTAGTGCATTTATATTTTCAATTGACTTTTCAAGAGTTTTTATTCTGCTATTAGTTGCACCGTAAAAAATACCTACGGGTAAAATTATGGATATTAACTGTAAAATTTCGTTACTCATATTAAACTTCTACGTATGTTTGTAAATAATAAACATCTCCATTATTTACAATTTTTATTAATTTATCAGGAATAACTGTTGCAGGAACAAATATACTGCCATTAAAATTTATTTCATTAGTAGTTGTATTAATTGAAATGCTTAATCCAGCATAATCGCCTAAAGTAAAAAGATTATTGTTAAAATCTAATCTTAAACCTGTAATTTGATTAGAAGAATTTTTTGTCTCTATATATTCTCCAACTACATTTTTTATATTACTATCTACAAAAATATTTCCATCTCTAACAGGCATAATCTGATTAGTTGGATTTATTTTGGGTATGTTTATTATTATTCCTGCCATTAGTCGTATTGTTTTATTATTACAAAAAGTTTATTTATTGCTTGTAAATAATAATTTGTTACATCAATTTCATTTTTATTTGCTTTTATTCTAAATTTTGTTCTTTGTTTTATTGCTAAAACATTATTTATAATAGGCGATGAAAAACCTGTGTTTCCTTGTGGACTTATAAAAGTAATTGCATTTGAATTATAAATTGCTTGTACTCTTTCTTTGGTATAAAAATAAAAAGTAACTTTATATTTTCTCATTAAGAGTAAAATTTACATTTAAAGAAATAATTTTCTTAAA
>Ga0209296_1003030_pt1 | contig 11608 bp, 8 predicted proteins | sample S_130206_EF_Meta_FD_187319 | JGI IMG/M metagenome (GOLD analysis project Ga0209296, IMG submission 187319) | Freshwater microbial communities from Lake Simoncouche, Canada to study carbon cycling - S_130206_EF_MetaG (SPAdes) (version 2) | ecosystem: Environmental > Aquatic > Freshwater > Lake ...
GCACTATCATTAGCGTCGTAATTTTGATTATATAACGTATATGACCATACTGTAACCCAATCTTCAATTGAGTTGTCATATAAATCTATTGTGAGGTCGGACGATTCGTACTCATCGTGAACGTGTGCGGTTGCAATACCACATTTACTTGTTGTAAGCCTAGTTACATTTAGAATTGGTGGAAATTCAATATTGTAATCGTTAAAATCGGTATCTCCACTATACGTTGACCAATTAATTGAAATTAATGGTGTGTCTTCCTGAGTAATACTAATTTCAATAGGTGTATAGTATAAGGAATCACCTACAAAATCTTCATTTGCAAAGTCATATACTGTTAAAAATACACTATCCTCTGTTGGTCCCAAAAAGGAACCAAGTCCTGATGATATAACTAAATTTCCTTGTGGTGGGACATAAAAATAATTAAAAGGAGTGATAAATGATGGGGTAGTTATTTGAGTTTTATTTCTTGGAAAAATATAACATAGATTATTGTTGTTAACATAACCACTAAAAGATGTAAAATACAAACCTTGTTGAAATTCAGTGTCATAAACCCATACTAACTCATCACCAAGAGTATTTTCTAAAACATCAACAACTAAACCACCATTGGATGTTAATTCAGAGTTACCCCAAATTATTGGAGTGTCTCCTGTAGCAATAAAAACACAACCTGTTACATTAGGACTAACCTCAGTAACTGTAATTATCATATCATTTTCAGGTGTACTACCACTAAGTTCAGTTCCTAATATTGTTATTGTATCACCTACTACGTAACCATCACCATTAGTTATAATGTAAACGTGATTATTTGTTGATCCACACCAATAAGCATAAAAAGATGCTCCACTACCCGAACCACTTGTTGTTCCTGTAAGATTATTAAAATACGAATAAGGTACCGCTGAGGTCCAAGTATAGTCAAAATCTATAAAAGTTCCTCCACTAATTATATTTGCAACATTACTAAAATCATCGTAATCTTGGTAATCTGTGATTTCGTACGTTTCTCCAATTATTAAACGATAATTAAAGTCACCGCTATTACCACTAATAGAACCTGTTTGAGTTAATAATGCTCTATATGTTCCACTACTATTTGATGATCCCGTAACGGTTATATTACCATTGATTGTTAGATTACCCGTTATGGTTTGTCCTGATAAATTATCTACTATGTATTTTGTTGCCATTTTTTTATTTTTTAATTTATTTAGTCAATAGGTAATCCCAACTTATAATCAACAGTTATATTACTCCACCCAATACCAAATTCATATTTCATAACTTTATCAACAACAACGTATGATTCAAATTGTGTTGTACCTGAACTAACATCACTATTAATAAAAATACCACTTAAAAAATACACATCATTTGTGGTGTTTCCTGTTGTTGCTGCCGGTAAATTTGCAATAATATAATCATAAGCAGAATCTCTAATAGTTTCTGTTGCATAAATCATTTGTTTATTATAAATCTCTTCAGTAGTTCCTGTGAATCCTGATAATGTTGCCTTATGTGGCCATAAAATATCTGTTAATTTCCAAAAAGAATAATTTTCATTATCAAAAGGTGGATTACTTTGACTTGGTGGAGCACTTAACGCATTTACAACTTGGTCAATTGCCCCTGCAACGGCACCACAGGTATTATCAGTTAAACTATTTGCTTTACCTCTTCTTAACATTCTACCTGAACGCCCATCTTCAGTAACACCAATATGTGGAGTACTTGTTACAAACAAGGTTCCACCAAGATCAGTTGCTACGTGACTTGCAAAAGCTCCAAACCCAACACTACCAACAAACGGATAACCCGCCAATCCTCCTGATTGAAATGGTCCTAAAAATGAGTTAATACTAGTTGGCCATCCACCGATATTTCCAGGTAAATATGCCGCGTCCACATCATCAGAACAAATACCTTCAGCTAAAACAATATCCGTTGATGGTATTCCCTCATTTGTAATATATTCTGTTGTGTATGTTCCCCACACTTCAGATAATACGGCTCCTGAAAATGGTTGGGCTCCTCCGTCAACAGTAACAGTTCTTACTGTTTCAGTATATGCACTCTGACCTGTTAATGGTGCTGGTACAATTATTTCATATGTTCTATCATATAAAGGTACCTCTAATTCGTATGTTCCGTAAGGATAATCCGAAATATTGTTAAATGGTATTACTTCAGTACCTAAGTCAACTATGGTTCCACCTGTTGCCGCACTGAAAGTAACATTTGCAGTTAGTCCTGATAAACTATTACTTGTAATTCTAATTCCTTGTATCATTTTTTTTGTTTTTTTTTTTTTTATTTATTTTATTTATTTTTTATATTACTAATCCATAATTTAAATCGTCTTCAGGTATATCTAAAACAACAATATCGTTAATATATACTATTAACCCATAATTCAAATCATTTTCTGGTATGTCTAATGCGTTTAACCCGCCTAAACAAGGTGCTTCAGTTAATGTTTCTATTGTTAGAACATCCACTTCATCGTAATACGATAATCTATTATCTCCATTTTTATTTTTGAATACATTAACTGTTGTGATATCATATAACATACCTGTACTTAAACAAGTACCGACAATTTCGGCATTAACAATATTCCATTGAAATGAATCACCTATTTCATTACTACGGAAATTATCAGGTATAGTGTTATTATAGAAATATTCACCAATAGTATTATTGTAAAAATTATTCCCAATTCTATTTCCTTGAGAAGATGAACCACCAAAACCAAATCCATCTTGAATTTCATTACTAATAAAATAAGACCCTATTGTGTTATATGCGAATGAACCATAAAAATCATTAAATGTAAAATCGTTACCAATTATATTTGAATATGTGCCGCCACTAAGATTGTTGTTCAAAAAATTATAACCTACATTATTAAATTTAAAATCATCAAATATTTCATTAGCTTTAAAATCTGTTTTAACTTGGTTATCTGTAAAATCACCTTGAATATCATTTCCTTTAAAGTTATTCATTATTTGGTTGTTTTCAAAAGTAAGACCTAAATTGTCAACTCCACCAATTGTATTTAGATTAAAACCATTTAATATTGAGTTTTTTATAAAAGCAAAATATATGTCATTATTGTAAAAATCGTTTAAAATATTGTTACTTAAAAAATTAAATTTAATTGTATTACTTTCAAAATAGGTCCCAATGCTATTACCCCTAAAAGCAGTACCCCCAATATTTAAATTGTTTCCAATAGTATTATTATAAAAATTGAATCCAATATTATTTTCGTAGAACTCTGAATATACCGTATTACCATTATATCCATTATCAATTAAATTACGACGAAATTCGGAATAACTTTGATTACCATTATATCCATTACCAATATCATTATTATAGAAATAATTATAAATTTTATTGTTTTGAAACTGATTTCCTATTTCATTATTTTGAAAATCATTGTCAGTCCAAACATTATTATTAAAATCATTTCCAATATTGTTTCTATAAAAAGACCCACCTAGTAAAGTGTTACTATAAAAATCACTACCAATTCTATTATTATAGAAATTAGATGTGATGTAATTGTTATTAAACCCTTCTCCAATTATATTCCCATCAAAGTCGTCATTCGTTGAGTTGTTATAAAAACTGTCACCTATTTGATTATTATCGCAATCATCATTAAATGTGTTATTATATGAATTATCACCAATTGTGTTATTTATGTATGACCCTGAAATAAATACATTGTTTGCCAAAATAAATGGGTTGTCCTCATACCACGTATATACATTTGAGTAGTTACCAACATAGTTGTTAATAGAAAACTGATAATTATCAATGGGATCACCAAATGTTGTGTATTCGTAAACTTGGTCTTGTTTTATGTTAGGTTGATAATAACTCATAATACCATCGTCAGATGCTGAATAATAAAGTGAACTATTAGTTTGACTTATTGTTACACCTGATATAATTGCTAAAGAATTACTTACAACAGATATAACTTCAAAAAATGAAGGATTTAAATTTTGTATTGAAACAATTGACCCAGTTGAGAAATTTGAGGTAAATGTTGTACCTGTGTTACCATATAACACGGCAGTTGTTCCTGTTAAACCGCTTATCCCAACAAGACCACTTAATGGTTGATTTTCGTAATATGAATAACCACGATATCTTTTAAATAAAATACTTCTGTTATCATAATCAGTTCTATTATTAAAGTTATCAATTCTTTCAGTGATTCTACCTTTTGCAGGACTACTCGTGATTTCAGTGGTATTCCAAGTTATGTCGTATGTTATTTTGTCTTGAGGGTATAATGTAGAATATACGGTAGGTGAAAACCCTGTTGTAGATATCGCCAATAATAAAATTGGTTCTGTTGTTCCTGTTTTATAGTTACCCGTTGTAATTGGATTTTTTACATTATTGTAGTTTGGTTGATCATAACAAGCTTGGTAATCACTCATTAAGTAAAATCTACCAGGTGTTAGTATTCCACTACCCGCTTCCGCAACAAACTGTGAATATGTTCCTTCGTTATAAGTGATCGAAGAAAATGCAATATGATAAGTGTCCCCAATATATTGTACTGGGATTAAAGTATCGTTAGTTGGGAATTGTAGGTATGATAATTCCCCAATTGTTTTTCCTGTTAATGCCATAATTTGTTTTTTATTATATAAATAGTTTAAAGTTTTATATTGGATCTACAAATTCTAAATATTCTTCGTCACCAATAATTAAATATTCATCATTACCAACAATTAACGGGTTTATTAACTCTTGAGGTGGTGGATCTACAAACATTAAATAAAAATTCCCACCAACATCAATATATTCTCCGTTCTCAGTTATTATAGGGTTAATTAAAATCTCTATAACCGATGTTGGTGTAGGGGTTGGTGTTGGTGTTAATGTTGGTGTGTTGGTAGGCGTTACCGTTGGTGTTGGTGTTGGTGTTACAGGATAATTTTCTATTATAGTAAGATTAAGAGGGTTTGGGTAGGTAATTATATTACTAAAAGTATCTATTCTTGTTAAATTATTAAAATTTTCTTCTAAAATAACTTGTGTGTTACCAAAAATTTCTCCGACAGATATTGTAACTCCTGTTATAATATTTATTGGAGAACCTGTGTAAACATTAAGAGTATGATTAAAATAAACTAATATTGGATCATCAAATGGAATATTTGACGTAAGATTATAGTCTATTATTGTGGATCCTGGTGTGATTATCACATTTAAAACAACCTCTAAAGGTAATGGTGAAGGTGTTGGTGTTGGTTGAAATGTTGTTGTAGTTGTTACTATTGGTGTGGGGTTTGGTGATGGTGTGGGGGTTGGTAAAATACAACAAGGAAATTCACTAACATAGCAACTGTCATATGGAAGGTCTTCCGCAATAAAACTTTCTTGTATGTTAATAAATAACTTATCTCTTATTGGTAATATTAAAACACCATCTTCATTTCTTAATAGAAATTGGCCTTCATACCTACCAACTTTTCTTGTGTCTTTATTTGTAAATTGATAGTAAACATAATATTCAGGATCGGCATTTGGGTCTAACATTTTTTTAGATACAAACCCCGCAGGTCTAGTTGTAATTTTAGGAATACCTGTTTCTATATCCACCATAGAAAAGAATATGGCGGAATTTTCGATTAGTCCCATCATTTTATTGAAATCACTACGACCATCTTTAACAACTTGCATTTTTAAAATTGGTAATGTAGCGTTTTTCTTAATAAAGAATTCCATTAATTGTTTTTAATTATAAATATAACAACTAACATTCTTTTCTTAAATCGGAACTATAAAAATCAAATCTATTATGTTCCGTTGGTGTAAGTAATAAAACAGATGGATTAATGTTTCCTTTAATTGTTTCTTGATAACAATGACTCATTAATGTTTGTTCATATGGGTTTTGAAATTTTGTTTTAATATAACATTTATAATTTCCTTCCTTTGTCATTAATATCGGCCAATTAGATAAATAAACTTCACCGCTAGCATATGGGACCCCTTTATGTGATTTTATATGTTTATATTCTAAGTTTGGTGAATTAGGGTCAAGACCTTGTTTTGGCAATAATTTATTATTTTCCCAATGAGATTCCCTAAAACTTTGGGGAACATTATACCAAGCCCATTGTTTATCGTGACTACCAAAAAATTCAGTAAAATTTAATTTTAAAAAATCAAAATTTTCTTTTTTTATTATTTCTTGAGTTATGTTAAATAAATTTTTAACAAATCGATTAAAACCATTTTTACATGTATCACTTTCCTTTGGGTAGAAAGCCATATCGTCCTCAAAAAAATAATATGTTGATAGATCATTTTGTTTGTTAAAGTGCTCAGCAATAAACTGCCTACCACCTGTTATTCCAATATTATCCTTTTTTATGTGAACAAAACCATACATCTCACAAATTCTCAAGTATTCATTTGTTGTTGTTAAATCAGTTGAATTATCTAATAAAAATTTTTTGGTTTTGGATATAAATGAAGGATCATATTCCATCATAGACTCAACCAAAACTTCAAACTGTTTAGGAGAATTAAATGTTATCACGTATAAACCAACCCCCCCATTATTTTCATTGTTAGTTATTATTTTTGGTTTTTTATTTTCTATGACCACATTGTTGGTTTTAACATCCTCAAAAAATTTATATAATAACCCATTTGATTCTATTTTTACGTAATCAATTATATTAGGTTGAGTGTAGGTTAAAATTGTGAATAAACTTTCTTCTGTACCCATTAAACCGTAGTTCAAGGTTTGAAACAATAATTGATAATATAATGAATTCATTTGGGAAATTGTTTCTTTGGTCCCCCCAAAAAATCCTCCTCTTGATACCATATTTGGTTTTTTACCAATATGATCTGTCATTTTATTTATCTCAAATCCGTGTACTTCAGTATTTGTTTCATACGGAAAACATATAAACGTAAAGTTATTAAATGTTTTATTTATTTTTTCTAAAACATTATCATGAGTAAAATAACCAACACTAACTGTGTTTGTTAATCCGGCATCTATCCAATAAAGTTTTTCAGAATTAAAAGGATCAAGTAACATTGCGTCATGTAATAAAAACATTTTAGACATAACTAATGGGTTATACATTTCTAACTTACCTTGTGTCGAGTCTTTTAACCAACCAACTTGGTTATACCAATTAGGATTTGTTCTTATGGTTTGTATTTTTTCATAGTAATCGTTATTTCTAAACCAACTTAAATCTCTTAATATAAACCTAGTTTTATTTAAGTCTCTGTTTTGATCAGTAACAAATTTTTGTAATTCTATATCGCCAAAAATTATCATGTTACAATCAATCTTTAACAGTTCTTTAAATTTTTCTAAATAAAAATCAAAGTTTCTTGACCAACCCTCTGTCATATTACCTCTACCGATATCCCATAAACCTGTTACTAATGTTATCATTCCTCTAATAATTTTTCTAAATTAAGTTTATCTAAAATATGATTAATGTTGTTTTCCACAGTACAATTTCTTTCAAACCAAGACCTTGCATTAGTAGAAACAAAATTTAAATATTCTTTATTATTTTTTACTTTATCCCATGTTATTAATAAATTTTTTTTAAAATCTTCATAAGATAAATATTTTGGGTGTCCCCCATCACTATAATCACAAAAATGATAACAACTAATGTAATGATAGTTAGGTATCAATGGATCATTATATTCAATATTCAATGTAGGTCTTATAACAGGAACACCAATACCAAAACATTCAATATCCCTATTACACATTTCATTACCACCAGGTAAACTTAGTGCTGCGGCGTATTGTGAAGTTTCGTTTAAATAAGTATTATAATTTAAATTTTGATTGTTCTCATTTTTATCAATTATTAAAACATCTTCTCTATTAATGTTTTTAACCATTTCTTTTCTAAAATCCCATAACCATCCTCTAAAATATAATTTATCACTTTTTTCTATATTTGATTTGTTATTATATAAAACTTTCATTTCATCATAACAAGAATCAAAATAAGGTCCGTAATAAAATGAATTATAAATTGAATCTATGTTTTTTGGGAATATTAAATCTCTGTTAGTTTTAGAGATTTCTTTAAAATTAAAATAGTCTAAAAAATTAAACCCTCCAGGGTAAAAAAATTGTTTCATTTTGTTCGCTTCCCACCCTAAGTGAGACATGAAATGATATTTCCAATTATCAAAAAAAGAAATTAGTATATAATTTTTGTTTAACGGATTTATAATTGAAAAATTCATACAACTATGAATTCCTCCTTGACCATATTTTTCGTATTCTTTTTTATTGTTAACCGTAAAATTGTGATTAGGGTATTTTGTTTTAAGTTTTTCGTAAAATTTTTTAAAAAAACTTGTCACATAAAATTCATCATTACCAAATCTAATGTCCCTAAATTCGTGTCTAATTTCTAAATTCACAATTTATAAATTTCCCGTTAATCTATTACACCATCCTTTTGATTTTGAGTACGGCCAAACAACCCAGTACTTTGGTTTCTCTGTTGTGTTAAACTCTCTCCATACTTTACAATATCCGTCAGGATCTTGTTTCATCCTAAGAATTTCTCCTGTGTCCGCATCTTTTCTAAAGAGTGTTTCATCTTTTTCATTGTGAAATGCAACAACCCAAAACTCATAATCATTTTCTGAAACATCGTTAAATGAAACATCAATACAATGTTTAAAGATCATTGAAAAACTATTAATCCATTCTTCCTCGTTCTTATAATCGTATGGATTTGGCGGATATTTCTTATCTATTGTATATTGTTGTACCGCTCTTTTTGAAAATAGTATACCTGAGTATTTTTCGTAATCTGTAACGGTACGTCCTGTTCCCATCCCATAGATTCCAATCTCCTCGTTTAATATTTCCCCATCAACACCTAAAAGTTTTCTATTTTTAGAATGTGATGATTCATTTTTCTTATACCATTCTTTATCGTCGTCCCATTGTTTTGTTCTACCTTTTCTTGTGTACTCATGCCAAATAACAATTTTATGTGGATGAAATAAATCATATCCATGAGTATAGGCCCTTACGGCAATTGAGATTTCTTCTCCGTGAAAATAATATTCGGGATCGTGTTGAACTTCTTTTGAAAATTCTCCTAATGTGAAACAAAAGTGTGCCGAGTAAAATCTTGATGGTATTGGTCCCGTTAGGTCTTTCCAATTAGGAATCACTTCGGGTAAAAAGAAAACACAACCTTCAGGTGTAAATCGGTCAAACGTCATTCTCCACGGATCTAAAACTCTACCTTGAGGGTCATTGTCAGGATCAAAGGACGACACATATCCAGTTAATAATGGTTTTTTATAACCTTTGGTTTGTAAATCTTTAATCATGTCAATTAAAGTTTGGTCCCAATCTTTTTCAAAACGCATATGGGAATCTATCTGTAAAGTATACTCTTCACCATCATATTGTTGTTGAGTTAAATTTCTTGCCCAACAAACTCCTTTTGATTCTTGATAAGGAATGTTTAGAATTTTAAATCTTTTATCAGACTCAAATTCTGAGAGATCATCAAACTTATCCTCAGGATTAAATTGTCTTGCAATTGAAAAAACTAAATTCTGTGGATTTTTTGAGTTGTCTACACAATTTTTGATTGTTGGTATTAATTGTGGGTCCCTATAAGACGCAATTTGTATAAAAATTTTCATTACTTTTTTTTAAAAAAATAATAAACAAATGAACTAAAATAAATAATTTAAACACAAAGATTGGAAACACAAGGTGGTCCGGTAACAATATTAACATTAGATAAATTTGTTACAACAGACGCACAGAAATATGATGGTGATGTATGGCTTATCGGGACTGATGTATTAACGATACCAAGGCAATCCACAAAATCTAAAGTACCATCGGCATCGGTTAATGCAATGGCCTCAGTACAATAACATATTGGTAAAGGACTTGGGGTTGGTGTGGGTGTTGGTGTTGGCGTGGGACTTACACATGAGTAATATTCAAATCTCTCACAACCATCTCCATCTATAATTTTAATTAATAAAGAACCTGAAGTGTTTAATGGTGGAGGAACAATAAATGTGTAACTTGGAGGAACAGACGTTAACCCTGATATAAAAATACACAAAGTGTTTGTAACATCACAAACATATAAATCATATGGTGATGTTCCTGTAATATTTGTTATTGTAATATCGTTTGGCATTATATTGTTTACTCTGAAATATTTTTAAGTGTGTATCCAGGTCTTATATATCCATCATAAAACTCGAGAGTAACAATTTCATCTCTTTGATTGTAATAAATAATTTGTTGTTTTGTCATATCACCTTCAGTTGGGTGATTTACTGTGTAGGTTTCAATAATATAAGTTCCTTTTTCCATAATTAATATTCTAAATAAACGTTCATTTGTTGTCTTACTGTGGTTGGGTTAATTACCCAAGCAGGTGTGGTCCACCTTATTTCTATTTTATCCCCAACATTTACGGATAATGGTGTTCCTAAATCATATGCAATATTTCCATTTGATGTATTATAAAGATATGTTGTTGTTATTGTGGATTGAGTTGATTGAGTTACGTTGTTTATTGTAAAGGTACTATACTCAGTTGACCCAGTAGCCACAACCCCGCCAACGTTTTGACAAATATCAACTCTAACAATATTTCCTGTTTTTGGAATAATAACTCTTCTACCATCAGATCCTGAAATCGGAGCTGTTAAATTTATTGCATTACCAATATAATAGGTTTGGGTGTCTCCAGGACTCAATGAATCGTGACCAAAAAATAATGCAATTGTTTGTTTTGGGTTAACAGTAATACCACTAATTTTTAGTAATGTAGTACCAACAGTTGTTAACCCTGTTAAACTTGAGCTCCAATTGGATTTACCATCTGATGTTTGCGACACTAAAACTTTACCAACACCTTCTGTGCCATCAAGTAATTGTAAGGAATATCTATTACCTCCAGATGTGAATGATTCAAACTTTCCTCCTATATAATCACCTGACTGTGATTCACCACCAGCATTTCCTGTTTGACCATAAACACCAATACCACCACCATCACTAGCAATACTACCAAAAACACCAATTTGAGCTGCATTAGCGAATACACCATAAGATGGTAAACTAACAACAGGACCCGCTTGATAAATACCATAGTCACGACTGTCAAGTGTTGAGTTTATTTCTAAAAACGCATTTACTGTTGTTGAAGAATACCAACTAGATATTATTAAACTTTCTCCAACACCGACTTTTCCTTGATTATTAATCTGAAATGGTGTAAAATCAGGGTTTGCCGAATCTTCTACAACAAACGCTCTACCTGAACCTGTTTGTGTGATTCTTACTAAATCTGAAGAACTATTACCTGAAAATATTGATTGGGTTATTCCTGTAGCTATTATGGACCCATTAACAGTTATGGTTGTTGCCGATATTGTGTTTGCGGTTAATCCATTTGTGAAATTAGTCGCACCTGATACGGTACCACCTGTAAATGGTGTTGTTGTACTAAACCCTGTAATTGTAAATGTACCACCTGTATTGTTTGTAAAC
>Ga0209296_1003032_pt1 | contig 11601 bp, 9 predicted proteins | sample S_130206_EF_Meta_FD_187319 | JGI IMG/M metagenome (GOLD analysis project Ga0209296, IMG submission 187319) | Freshwater microbial communities from Lake Simoncouche, Canada to study carbon cycling - S_130206_EF_MetaG (SPAdes) (version 2) | ecosystem: Environmental > Aquatic > Freshwater > Lake ...
AAGCCATCAGCAAATGGTGCTAAATCAATTAACTGATCAGGAGAATCAATAACGGAATATTGACTCGGTTCGTACTGATTTGGTTGGTTTGATACTGAATATCCAAAAGCGCCTGGTTTGTAGTATGGTTTTAAATTCCTAACTAACAAACTGTTTCTTACCGCTGAAGTGGCATCAAATGTTAATCTAGATGGCATATATTATTTACAAATAAATACCCATCCTTGATTTTTTTCTACGTAGTTCTTGTCGAATTTGGTAAATTACTGTATGTTGGTTGATTCATTCTTTCTGAAATTAATTCAACAACTTTTCTTTGAAATTCGGAACTATTCACGATTTGATTAGTTACATCCAAACTTCGTCCGTCTTGGGTTACGACCTTCAACTCGATCCCCCCCGTTATTGGCGAAAATGATACATTTTGATTCGTAGATCCTGGAGGTGTTGTGACCACCATAGTCTGTATATTTTGGGGGATTATAGGAGGTGCACTGCTAATGTTAGTAGGTTGTGATATAACTGTGGACTTATTTTTAATTGTCGATTGTAAATTTCCTAACTCTGCCGCTGTCTTACTCGATTGTGTACCTAAATTATTTAAATTATTATTTACTGTTGTCGTATTGATATTACTTAATTGAGTAGTTGCATTGGATACACTCTGTCTTAAAGGGTCTACAAATATATTATCCACCTTTCCAATTAAAACTTCAGTAAGATTTACACCAAAATCAACTCCTTTGGCAATCAAATTATCTCCACTGATTCTTTTTGATATTTCACCAGTAAAATCAAAAGATTGAATTTTTTTTCCGAGTTTCTCTAAATCGTTCACATATCCCTCAGAAGCGTCAGTAAGTTTTTTTGTATATTTAGTTAAATCAAAATTTCCACTAGACAAATCTTGATACATTTCTTTGATAAGTTTAGGGAAATTTTCATATGTAGTGTCAACCCTTTCAAGTCCCCCTCTCATTCCTGTCGTTAAAGTTCTTGGCGCTACGTTCGTCGCTTCAATACTTGCTCTTACAGCTTGTGTTAAATCTTGAGTCATTTTACTACCTACTGGTATGCCTGCCAATAAACTTACTAAACTATCAATTGTAGTTTTTAGTAATTTTTGTTCCGACTGTGGGGCTTGTCCGATTTCCTCCAAAGTTTCAGGTCTTCCTCTAAGTGCTTCAACATCTTTCTTACCCAATTCAGCAATTAATTTCTCTTTACCATCGACCTTCACTATGAAAGCGTTTTTCTCTTTACTAAATTGTGCAAAATTGGCAATTAATTGTTGATCATCTTTATCAAAACCAGAAAACTTAAATTCTGAAGAGATCTGATTAAGTTTAGTTTGTGCCATAGACATTTTGACTAGGTTTTCATACGATATACCCATAGTCTTGGCAATATCTTGTAGATCTCTTTTAGCATAGGGGAACACTTTGAATTCCTTACTTTTCTCATCAAAGAACGTGAATTTACTTGTCATTTGAACGACTTGGTCTGTCAATCCTTCAACATCTTCGGACGCCAAATACATTAACCTAAATGGGTCCGCTAAATCACCAACAGCAACCCCTAATCTTTGAAAGGCCGACACCGCTTCGATAGCTCCTTCAGGAGAGAATACTTTTTCAGCAAACGTAAAAACTTGATACATGTCAAACCTCATAACTGCCGCTTTAGCTGCCATTCTTGAGAGTCCCTCTACTCCATTTTTGAATCCAAACTCGTTTAGTTTACTCAAATTTTGTTGAACTAAATCGAATATCGCCGAACTATTTTGACCAACCAATCGAGCTATATTCGCAGTTTCTTGCATTCGATCTTTTATTAAACCAACTTGAATTCCAGCATCTTGAAATGATGCAACTACAGCTCCATAATCTGCCTGTCCTAGAGCTTTCATCGCGACAAACAAATCGGACGTAGTTTCGCCTAGTAATATCCTGTTTGTTCCTAAATTTTTAGATATTGTATCTTGTATGTTAACTACATCAGATAGGTTTCCACCCAAACGAACCACCTCGGGTAGTGCAATAACTAATTCTTTTCGAAGACCTTGTACTGAACTTTGGGTTCGTCCAAAAGTACCTGCTAGTGAAGCATTTGCCTCTAGGATCTGTTTATTTAATTCATAAGCCTCTCCACTCAAATTACTCAAACTAGCAAGGGCTTGTTGTGAAAATTTTTTTAACTCTTCAAAAAATCCCCCAATTTGTCCGTTTTCATCCATATCAATAAATAGCCACTACAACAATTTCTTAGATAGATTGATTGTTGATTTTTTCTAATAATTTCCTTCTCCAAAAAATAGGCATGATTAAATAATCAGAGTACGAAACGTTCAATCTCTGATTTAATAAAAAAAACTCATCGATTTGATAACCTCTATAATCAGAAGAAAACACGAAAAAACTCCGCCCCAAAGGTGATTTCTACATCTACCTTGTTTCCTGACGGGGCTATAACTGTGCGTTTTAAATCTATTTTTGGTTCGTTCTCTTCCAAAAAGTTCTTAATGTATTTGGAATCCATTATTGGCATAGAGTCCACGAATTTGTGAATTGTTTGAGGTTGGTTGTCCCCATTTACAGATACGATTTGTTTGTGTAATCTCCAAGTAACTCTTGGTGCTACTCTACCTTGGGGATAAGATTCAACTTGTCGGTTTATATCGGTTATTTCTTTATAAATTAAAGGACGAAGAGTAACAGTAGATTGTGACTTGGGTAATGTAATAGTCCAAGTTCCGTTTTCATCTGGTTCTACGTTTGGTTTTCTGAATTCTAGTTCATCCAAAGGTATTACAACTGAGAATGATTTCCCCGTAGTTGGGTCTACAGATTGAAGGTTGTATTCGTGGCCAAAAGATGTATTTCGGAGAAAAATTAAAATAGCTTCTAAATCTCCGTTTATCATATCATCAGGTCTCAAATCTGGTTCGTACACCTTTGACCTTAATAGGTTGATAATTAAGTCATCTGTGTTACTCGCCATTAATAAATTTTCATCACTTGCTGTTAGATATCCAACTTTAACCGACTTTTTTTTATTTGGGTAGAATTTACCACCACTTGGTAGTTTTACAACGTCATGTGGTAATGAAAAATTTTCTTGTCCGTATTTTTTTAAATTTTCGTCCATGGCTTAAAATATAATTTTGTTTTAATTTTTGTTTTCACAAAGTAATGAAGTTGTGTGTTTTTCCAATTACAAACCTCATTTTATTAGTCAGTAGGTCGTCACTACCATATGATGCGGTTTTTTCATAATTCATAGATTTTGTTTCAAACAATAATTCATTGACAACACTACCTATAGGATCTAGATATAATATTTTTACTGCTGTAATTTTGAAGAACTCATTTGGGTTAAAACAAAAATTGACTGTTTCATAAAATTCTGTCGTAAAAATAAGTTCGTCCCCCTCATTGAAAATTTTGAATTCTCTAAACAAATAACTAGGAATCTCGGTTCCTACGACTTCTATCGCGTACCTGTTCGCCATTAATGGTTCTATCAAATTTGGAATCTCTATCATAATTATTTCTTTTTAGATAGTAAAATGACAAATCTGTCGTTGATATCAAATGATTTCTCCACTCTTTTTTCAATCTTTTCTAACAATGATTCCTTGGTTATGTAAGTCCAATCCTCATTCATCTTGGTTCCAAAAAGTCTAAGATCGTCGATGATAACAATTGCACCGTGCTGGAGATTCCTGTTAATTACTTCAAGTTCTTCTAAAAGTGGACAATCCTTAACTCCCTGTGCGGTTTCACCAGATGAATAGTGACCATCTAAGAAAAAAATAGCATCCCCGTCTAGATGTGGGATAACTTTAGAAAGTTCCTCTCCACTATCACCAAGTAAAGCAGTAATTTTATTTTTATCGTAATTCCTAGATGTGAAAAGTTGATAAAGATATGTACTAAGTTCTATGGTAAATATTCTTTCAAAGAAACCCTCCATTCTAAGAGTTGTCTCCCCGTGATATGTACCAGTCTCAATAAAATACTTATATGTCGACATATTCGAATCACACATAGATATGATATCCTCTAAATCTTTAATTTGTAATGATGGCATATTATTTCTTTTTTTTTAATGTAAGACGCAACCAAAGAAAAATAAATACAAAAAAAAATCTCGTATATTGCTACACGAGATTTTTAAGTATTGTAGATTTTTTTAGTAAACAAGAATACAACGATCAGGTTGTAAAGTGACAGACAATGTTGCCAAACCATCTTGACCATATTGTGCTTGATTCCAAGCTGACTTCGTAATCATACAAGAGTCCAATATCCATTTTTCAACCACTACACCCGTTGGGTCTAACATTTCTAGATCCACATTCTTTTTATATCCTGCGGCGTATCCCATACGACCTGTGACAGATTCCGCATGTAATCGTACCCACTCCATAAGGGCTTGTGTTGCCGAAGGTCCAATTGGGTCTCTGAATACTACGTTCATAGCGTTCCATTTAAACCTACCAGCTACATAGGTTTCTGTGTTTAGGAAAGGGATTGCCACAGATGTGATATCAATCGAAGGTCTATCCGTCGATTCAACAAACCATTCGTTAATCCCAAGGGTAGAGTCAAATCTTAATATAAATCTATTTACTCTTTTCGGTTCGTATGGAACCGGCATTTTCATCAGTAAATCTGCCATTTTATTTTTTTTTGATTATATTTATAGTCGTACTTTTTAAATACACTTAATAAATATATCCATGCCTAAAATATTTTACGACAGATCAAAATTTATTGAAAAATCAAAAAAATTATATTCTGATAAATTCAATTATGAATTTGTTGATTATGTAAAATCCACTATTAAAGTGAAATTAATTTGTAATTTACACAATTACAGTTTTATGCAATTACCTAGTGAACATTTACGTGGTAAAAATGGTTGTAAGTTTTGTTTAGACAGGGTTACAAATACCCAAGAGTTTTTAACCAAAGTAAAAAATAGGTTTGGGGATCTATATGACTACTCATTAACTAATTATGATAATTCAGAAACCAAGGTAAAAATTATATGTCCTGTTCATGGGATTTTTGAAAAACTTCCTTCTCAACATATGATTGGTCAGGGTTGTCCTTCTTGTAGTAGGAGTAAACCCCGTTCTAACACTGAAACTTTTGTTAATAAAGCAATTGAAAAACACGGAACTTATTATGATTATTCATTGGTGCATTTTATCAAATCTACAAAAAATGTAAAAATCTTGTGTCCAAAACATGGTGTTTTTGAACAAACCCCTTCGAAACACGTGTGCGGGCAAGGTTGTAAAGAATGTTCAATTGACCGAAAGAAAGAAAAGTTTAGTTTAAATGAATCTGAATTTATCGAAAGATCTAAAAAAATTCATTCTGACAAATATGATTATTCTCTTGTGGAATATCATAACTCACACACAAAGATTAAAATAATTTGTCCAACACACGGGATATTCGATCAACTCCCCTACGATCATTTATCCAAACATGGGTGTTCAAATTGTTCATCTAGTGTGTCCAACATAGAAAAAGAAATCAATCAATTTTTACTTTCTTGTGGTGTTCAGACAATCACATCATCGCTATCCATAATTCCTCCATATCAAATCGATATTTTTATACCTTCACATAATCTGGCAATTGAGTTTAATGGTCTGTATTGGCATTCTGAAAATAAGGTTGGAAAGAATTATCATTTGAATAAAACCCAAATTTGTGAACAAAATAATATACGACTAATTCACATCTTTGAAGACGAATGGTTATTCAAAAAAGACATTATTAAGTCCAAATTAAAAAATTTGTTAGGTCTTACCTTGGACAGAGTGTTTGCAAGAAAGTGTGTTATTAAAAATGTAGACCCCCAAACATCGTCTAGTTTTTTGGACACACACCATTTACAAGGAAAAATAAATTCAAAAATTAATTTAGGTTTATACTATAACCAAGAATTAGTATCTTTGATGACCTTTACAAAACCAAGACTAGGTATCGGTTCACATCATAGTGGATATGAATTAAGTAGGTTTTGTAATAAAACAGATACGATAGTTGTAGGGGGGGCTGACAAATTACTTAATCACTTCATAAAAAACTATCACCCAACTCAAATAATTAGTTATGCGGATCGTCGTTGGAGTCAGGGGCATTTGTATCGTAAACTAGGGTTTACTCAGACCAATATTAATAAACCAAATTATTGGTATATCATTGGAAAAAAAAGAGTACATAGAATGAATTTTAGAAAAGAAAAATTGAAAAAAAAAGGTTTTGATATTAAGTTAACCGAAAAACAAATTATGGTTTCTCGAAATATTGAAAGAATTTTTGATTGTGGTACAATTGTGTTTTTGAAGAAATTTGAGCGTTGAAAAATTTTTCTATTTACTTTGTTTTTTTTTCGGATATTCTCTATTAGAATCTGGTTTTTTTCCCGCTCGCGGTTGAATATGTCTTTAATATAGGTTCTTTAATAAATTTTTGTTTAATTTTTTCTAAGTTTCTTATATCATCATCTGAAAATCCAATTGTAGGTGTAAATGTTCCTTTGACATTGTCTTTCAAATAAAGTTTTTTCTTCAATTTTTTTGCATGTCTTTTTACATAATCAATAAATTCTTGTAGTGCTTTTACTTTGAGTTCTTCAGGACTAGCTGCACTATTCTCACTTCCATAAGACACAGGATAATACTTATTCAAATCCATATAATAATTTATCAAGTCTCTTGTGTTGATTCTATTTCCTGATACCTTTCTATATTTTTTCAGGTTTTTAAGTAATAAATCTTTGTTAATTCCATTATGATTAGATATAATCATATTGTATATGGCTTGCTTTATGGTGTTTGGGTTATGTCCTCTAGCCGTAATAATTGAAAAAATAGAACCATTATTAATTGCTTCTACAAAGTCGGACCATACTGGTCCAGGTTTTCCCTTCATACTATCAATGATAAATTGTCTGTCTCCTTCTGTTCTAAAATTACGAAAGGGGTTTTGAGCGTAGTCCACAATGGTGGTTCCCTCATACGGGAAATTTTCCTTACCTATAATTCCACGATACTTAGCAAAATCTTCGGTGGACAATCCAACTTCAGATCCTTTATCATCAAGAACCATAATCTTGGTCGGCATATGCATTATGTTATCATCCCAATCAAATGCATAATACTTTAATTCGGGGGTTCCGAAAACATCGAAACCCTCCGAAATTAAAGCCTGTTTGGTGTGTGAAATCATTAACTATTAGATATTTTCAAATGACGCTCCAGTTGGAGTTATCAAGAACTCAATATCAATAAATTCAAGTGCCTTAGTTGGTTTTAGATAAATTTTTCCTGAAAGGGTGTTCCTATCCAAATCCTCAGGAGAGTTACTTACGGTTACTCTGAAGTCATAAAGACCTCTATCTCTTCTGATAGCATCCAAGATCGGATTAACACTATCCAAGAAGTCCTGACGAACCTTAGCGTCGTTTTGTTCGAACAACAATCTTACTGCAACAGCAGAAATAAGTTTTCTAGCTTGTAGTAACAATCTTCTCACATTAATTCTGTTCAATGCTGTGTCGGATATTTGAAGTGTTTTATTACCCCAAATAACAGTACCAACATCCGAGAAAGTTGCGATAGGATTGATACGACCTTGATACAAAGTGTCTCTATCTTCTTGTGTCAACTTCTTACGAGCTTTGATAGCATTGACCAAACCACGTGTGTAACCCGCAGTTGCAAACCAAGGGAATGCGATGTTATCAGTCAATGCTAAGTTTCTACAAACCTCATTGGTTGGTGGAATATAAATTTGAGTGTTATTTACAGTATCCCTTACAAGTATCCAAGGATAGTAGGTAGCCGTATAGTTAGAATCGATACCTGTATTATCCAAGTTATCAACCGCTTCGGTCGGATAAATGAAATTATCGTTACTAGTTGGTAAAAACACATTACAATCAGGTGTGGTGACGATATAAATCGAGTCAGCCCTCTGATAAGTAATCATCGAAATAGCGTCTTCTACAAGATTTGAGTTATTAACATAGTCAATACCAGGGGTTGCGAACACATTGATGTTTGTGGATTCAGGGTTATTGAATGTACTAATACCCAACAAATATGCATAGTAGTCAGTATTAGTGTAATCTGTAAAGTTTGAAACACTAATAGGTTTAAATGCTCCCCACCCTGTGGCATTCGGATATCTTGTTGTTGCACAAGCGCCTCTCTGATATCCAGCACCACCGAGTATAAAACTATCACCATTTGTACGATACTCACGATAGACATCCCAACCATCAAAACCTCTTTGAACCAAGAAAGTAAATTTACGAGCTTGAATCTGATAGTAAGGGTTTTCAGAACTTTCGGGATCGGATTGGAATGACGCATCACCACACTGGAATGCAGGTGTTCCCGAAGTTGGTCCTACTGCAATCTGAACAACAGTAGCCCCTGAGTCCATATGGAAACCTTGAGTAATGTAATCCCATGGTTCAGCCGCTTCAGAATCACAAATACTTACGGGATACTGAGCTCCTTTATACTGATAAAAATCAACATCATAACCAATTTGACTTGAGATACCTAAGAAGGTTGTTCTTACTCTGTCTCCTGAACTCTGAACCGCATTTGACATACCACGAGAAGAAACAGGCCCAGTCGTAGTTCCAAATGGGGGGTTGTAAATAACTTCACCAGGGAAATAGTAAGCGGTTTTGTAAATAGGGAAAGGAGGGATTGCATTGGGATACTCCCTCATAACATACCCTTCGAAACCACAAGGTAGTGAATCGATAGGTGCGTCCGAATCCAATTCTAACATAATATACTTCGAATTCAAAGCGTATTCCCCATCAGAAGTACCAATCTTAACACCAATGTAGTTATTTGATGATGGATCCATGGTACAATTGGTGAATTTCTCCAAATAAACAGGGTTGGTATCAGTGTCGAAAAAGTCACGAACACCAACATCAAATGTCAAATTGTTGAATGAAATATTTTGAATCGAAATTTTAATTTGAGTATTCGCAGTGTCACCATCAGAGATTGTTAAAACTTTAAACAATCTTTCGACCGTACTACCTCTAAGTTGTGAAACAACCCATGGGGATTCTGCGGCTCTATACCTTTCTAAATAATTGGCGATAGATCCAGTTGTGGAATTATAACGTAATCCTGGTGTTGAAATAACAGAGGTTTTCAACCCTCTAATATACCCTTTATTATAACCATAAGTCAGGAGGGTTGGGTATACTTCTTCAACCATAATAGGAACCTCCGTTCTACTTTTTGCAAAGTTGGAACGACCTAACACAGATGGTAAGAAGTTTTGATTCGTTTGTGATAATGAAACCACGAAAGAAAAATTTTCAGGACTTGAAGCACCATCAGTAATACCTGAAATTGCAAACTCAGCAAAAGGGTTCGTAGTTATTGCCGAATATGAACCACTCGTATTTAATACAACACTTGTAAGTCCAGTGACTTGATATCTTGGACCTGATCCACCAGAACCATAATTCGAAATACCTCTTGATCTTAATGTAGCAACAACAACATCATCATAATCTAAAAAGGAAACACCCGAAAAATTAAAAACAGTTCCTGAAAGAACACCTGTATAATTACCTGAACCCGTGTTTGTTAAAGTAGTGACTACACTAAAGAAAGAATATCCTGTATAATTACCATTGGTACTTTCGTTAAAATTAGAATAGTACCAAGCATCATTGTTTGGCGAAGTGTAGTCAGCGGTAGAGTTAGTAAGACCTGACATTCCAAACACATTGGTTTGACCTGTATAACCACTCAACGCATTATATGCTGCATTAGTGATTGTACCAAAGTAGTATACTGAAGTACCACTAGTAGTTCCAGATGCGTTAACAATCTCCGTAAGTTGAGTACTTAATTGACTACGAAAAGACGATTGGTCTCCATTCAAAAGTGAAAAAGGGTTATTTAAGTTCCTACCTACTAATGTTGAACCGACAGGGCTAAGTGTTACAGTACCACCTGTACTTGCTGAAAAATTTATAGTGAAACCTGATTGTGTTCCTGTTAAACCTATGGTACTACCATCTACGTTGGCTTGAATAGATAAAGACCAACCAGCACCAGCGTCATAACCAGACAAACCTAGGACACGTGTTACAAACAATTGGTTGGATTGTTGTAGATAAGATTTAGCAATGTATGCTAATTCATACTTAGGTATCTGAGTATTCACAAATTTTTCAGGAATCGTGCCCCCAAAAAATGCTTCAAATTCATCGTAGTTAGTAATGAAAATAGGTTCGAAAGCTGGACCTGTAAGGGTCTCACCAACTAACCCCAAAGTTGTAACACCAACACTTTGTGCTACAAAACTCAAATCTCTCTCTGAAGTATAAACACCAGGAGATACAAAAATTTTATTGGTAGTTGCCATATTATTATTTTAATTTTTAGTTTTATTGATATAAATATTATGTCAGTTAACAAAGTATTTGTTTTTTATAAAACTTATTTATATTAAGAGGATAAAATTATCTTTTTTTATCTTTTATGAAAAAAACAACAAAAAACATCAAAATATCCGTGGAAACTCATCAAATATTGAAAAGGTATTGTGATGAAAACGGAATAAAAATTTACAAATTGTTAGAAAAATTTATAAAAGAAAATTGTGTGAAAAAAAAAGATATTTACGGGGAGTAAACTACCTAGCTCACTTCAAGAAGTGAGACTGCATAAGTTATGACGGAACTCGGATCAATAGTTGATTGAGTAATTTCAAACCTCAATGAATCACCTGTGGATACCTCAAAAGATACTACATCGGTTCCAAAAAAAACAAACTCTGTACTATTATTTAGTCTCACATATAAATCATAAGAACTAACATTTTCTTTTGACAAAATTGTGAAAGTACCAGTATAATCCACACTTATAGTACGAATAACGGGTGATGTTCCTGTAGCTTGAATTATTAGTTCAAATACACCTTCATTTACAGGGAATACTTTTCTTTTACGATTGATTGGTTTGAAATTTGTTTCAAAAACATTCAATACTCTAGATACCGCAGGGGCCACCTCGAATTTGTCTTGATCCAATAGAAACCCTAACATAGTGAAATCATAATTTTGAATATAAAATCTACGTTTGTCGATTTGAGTTACAGATTCATCAGAAATGTTTGAGTTTATAATCGGAATAAAATGACCGTTAACTTTTGTGTAAGCTTGACGAGACGCGAAAGTTTGAAGTACATTTTTATTGAACTCGTTGAGTTCTCTCATACGATTACAAATTATTTTAACGTTGAAAGAAATATCAACAGGAACAGGTTGAGGAATTTTATAGATATCTAACCCCTTTATGTTACCATTCCAAGTCGGAACCGCAGCATAAAAGAATTCTTTTTGATTTGGGATATTATAAAGTGTTGCTGGATTTGTACCATATTTAACTTCAGGAACTCTAACAACAGTAATAAATGGTGGTTCTGTGTTACCATTCAAATCTTGAAAAGACCACGTCTGTGTAAATTGAGCCCAATTTTGTGTGGTGATAAGAATGTCAACAGTAGGTATAATCTT
>Ga0209296_1003033_pt1 | contig 11595 bp, 14 predicted proteins | sample S_130206_EF_Meta_FD_187319 | JGI IMG/M metagenome (GOLD analysis project Ga0209296, IMG submission 187319) | Freshwater microbial communities from Lake Simoncouche, Canada to study carbon cycling - S_130206_EF_MetaG (SPAdes) (version 2) | ecosystem: Environmental > Aquatic > Freshwater > Lake ...
GTCTGATATATTTTGTTCCATACATGTCATAACGGTGATATCTCATATATTTTTTCGTTTTCATAGTAGTTGTATTTAAGTGTTTTATAATGTATTTGAATTTTTTTGTTTGTTTTTCAGAGATTTTAAGTGAGAAAATACGATTTAATAGCATTAGTCAGAGCAGGCCGGTGCTGCCGGCTCCTGACAAAAACGCTCGACTCAATTTTCTCACTTAATTTACTCATTAAAATAGTTCTTGTTTGATGTTATTAACATGAGGCTTCTCGCCCAATTCTTTGTTCTTTTCATCGACAATACTTTCTCCTCTTTCATCACTTTCTTCAATGAAGTCAAAGATATCAAATACTAGTCTATTATCGTTTTCCTCATCATGTGGTCGACCTGTCTGCACGAAATCTTTAGGGCATACGACTTGTCTTTTCTGTCGTTTAAGTCTATCTATTTCATCAGTGTAAATGTTTTTAACTTTAATCTCATATTCTGTACTTTGTGTCTGTAATAACCATTCACACATCTTTTTAGCAAAAGTATTCTTACTCAATGGTGTATTGCTTACAATCTTAAAAATCTTGTAGATTTTGTCAATGTCATAGCAGTTGCTAATCTTGCTCAATTCTATAATCTTTTCCATAAACACACTGAAACTGTTCTTTTGTCTTTCAACCATTTGCTCATAGTATTGACCATGAACAGGTCGTAGTTTCTGTATTTCTTCTGGATTATACTTTTTAATAATACAATATAACCATTTAGCAATCTCTACTTCATTCTGATAGACATTGTTCTGCCAATCATTTAATAGTTCACTTGCTTCACGACTGCTCAAATCAAAGCCTTTTAATACTGCAATCGTGTCTAACAAACTAGTAGTACTAAAGATAGGTTCCCAGCGTCTATCTTCAGCAGTAGATCCACCACCTGTTAATCGTGCAGTTCCTTCATAATTGTTGCTCATCATAAAGAATCTGAAAGTGCGTGGTGCTTGTACAGCATTCTCGCCCATTCGTCTTAATCTAAAGTTATGCCCACCAGTCAAGTTTTTAAGTTCATTGATGTCCATAGCACGATTGTTTGACTCACTAATCTTGACCCAGACTTTACCCCATAACTCCCCATTATGAGTACCTTGTACTGTTTCTTTTTTAGCTTCACCACAACATTCTTCTGTGAAAATGATCTCTAGTATTCTAAAAACAGTGTCACGACCTGCACCACCTTTAGCACTACTATCAATGTTAGGCGCAAAAATATCATGTGGCTTTACATAACTGTAGGCAATATATCGTTCAATCTGTTCTTTGTATGTTTGATCGTGTCCAACTAAATTGCTGAACAACATGTCAAACGCTTCGTGATATGTTTCACTTTCTATTGGCTTTAACCAATACTTTCTTAACTCATTCATTTGATTAAGTGTGTTCTTACTCTGTGGCAAGAAACTACGCTCTACATCACGAAAGTATCTGTTGTTGTCTAATGCAATTTGTTTTAAATCTCTGTCTGTATCAGCGAACCAGTTAGTAGCACCGAACACCATATCTTTCATTGTACTTGTACTTACAATGTTAACTTTAGGTTGATGTCTGCGTTCTTGTTCACTATAGATACAATACCACTGACTCTCACTACTAATGAAGTATGCGTTGAATTCAGTTAATGCTTGACTTACATTCTGTTGACTTTTGAGTTTGCTAGTTAAAAACTTTTCTTCAAGTTCTAATGTAACTTTCTGTAATTCGTTCTTTTGTTCGTCTAATCCTGCTTTCAATTTGTTTAGTTGAATAACATAATCGTGTCTTAACTTATCCTCAATATCTACATTGTTGATTAGTGATTGTAATCCTGCTTCTTCAACATTCATTTTGTTGATAGCATCTTCATACATCTTTTGCTTGTTCTCAAGCGATTTTTTAGTTTGTGCCATTTAGTTTCCTTAATTTGTTTCGTATCTCTGCTAGACGAACTTCTAGATAAGATTGTTTTGGTAAATTGATTGTTCCACTACGATCTTTAATCATCTTAATCACAGTGCCAATTGTAATCTTCTTGCCACTGTTAGTCTTGTTGTAAAACTTTCTATACTCACCTTGTTTACTTTCAGGATAGTGATACTTCATCACAGCAACACCATCAGTTGTCCCAAGTTCATTACAGAATGCCCATGTGACACGAATCCATTCATCATAACTTAATTGTGGATAATGTCGTTTAAGTTCGTCTGCTAACTTAACGATGTTATCGTCTGTTAGTTTAGGTCGTTCTATTGGTTCATGCTGATATATAGGCATATCGTCTAATAAAAGTTTTAACCAATGACTTAATATTTCGTCAGGTAATTCTCTGATTTGTGTAGTGCTTGGACTGTTGATCCAAGTATATTGTCTGCCATCATTCAACCTCGAAGGTGGCATGACACTTTGTCCGCCCCAACGAAACTCAAGACTATTCACAACTTTTCGTTTGAGTACATCCCAGTAAATTTGTGGCACACTGAACATTGCTTGACAGCGATATTCTTTGCCACTAGTCCACATGACTGTATTCAGTTCATGTATGTTATAATTTGGAAATGTATTTGTCCAATAATCGATTGCATCTGTGCCATCAAAGTCAATAGCACAAACTCCATTGCTATGTTTGCCAAGTTGTAGTCCTATGTTGTTTGACTGAACTTGACTTAATGTTAATGGAATATTTTGCCAGTTGTTTGGATATGGCTTCTTGTCGCCATTTGTGACATTACAGAATCTACAATCAGTTAATATTGCTAATTCACTGTCAATCATAATGATTTCATTTCTTCAGTAATAAGTTCCATTTGTCTATACCAAAGTTCGCTCATTACAAAATCTTCTAGTAATAGATATTGTTCGTATTGTTCTGTAGCATTTTGTAGTTCTTGATGAAGGCTAAAAATGTTACTCATTGATAAATCTTTTCTTTGCATTTGTTTTTCCTATATTTGTTTTCCTGTTGTTGTCAATCTTTTTAGCGAAAGATGAAGCCCCTGCGCTAACAGGGGACTTCGTTTGACAAATTAGGAGTGAATGTAGCGTGTCAAAAGCTACATTGTATTTATACATCAGTTAGACTGACATATTTTTTTTACGAATCATAATCAATGTATTGTCAAACAGTACATCGTTTTGTCGATACATGACTATGAAGTTTACACGATATTCGCTATCACGAAAGTATTTTTCGTAATTGAGTACATCATGTTGCTTTACATCTTCAATGATGTAAATTCCCTCATTGCTTAAATTGTCAATACAATTCTCAAACAATGTTTTACCAGCGTGATATTCATGCAATCCATCGTCAACTATAAAGTCAAACTTTTGCGGAAATTTATTGAACACTTGCTTAATACTTGTTGGACATGTTTGATCCATAAAATATGTTTGTATGCGTGATTCTTTGAACAAACAACCACTGTCAATGTCAACACCTACAACTTTAGCATTTGGAAAATAGTCTCTCCAAACTCTTAAACTTGCTCCAGGTTTACCTGTACTTGTCATGTTGCTTTTAACATCTGTATTGTTTGTTCCCAATCCACATTCAAAAACATACTTTACTTTTGTTCTACAGTGGTCAAATAGTTGACTGTAAAAATCTGTGTATGTATGACTTTTCCAAGGATAAGGATGACCTGTAGTTTTCAGTTCGCCTTTATCGCTTCCATAAAAGTCGCACAAGTATGCAAGATGACAACTATCATTCTTGCTATAATATTGTGAGATTTGATTTTTCCGTAAATTGCGAAATTTCCATTTTGCGTATAAATCTACTAACTTCATTTGTTTTCTTTCATTAAATTGTTGATGTACTCTTTGTATAGTTCCGTTTCCTCGAAATCATACACACGGCCTGCCCCAATTAGTGCTTCGCTTCGCCAGGTTGGAACAGTATTAGCTAATGCATGTATAAAGTGCGCTTCGCTAAATTCTTCAAAATTCTTGATGATGTAGTTGTCAACAAGAATTATCTCTATGTCAGTAAGTTTAGTCATTTTTACTTTCTATAATGTATTTATACACTATAGCATAGTTCTAAAATAAAAGTCAAGAACTATTTTAGAGTCTAGACTCTAATTAATTTCTTGACAGTAAATACATTGTGTGCTATAGTCAAGTTGTTCGCATAGAAGATCGTCTATGTTGAACATTTTTTAAACTATTGAAAGTGATAATTATGAGTGAAAAACTGTTTACAGTAGCAGGTGTCGCTACAGACACAAAAAGTAATACTAGAGTACGCTATGCGAACAATCTAGAAATTAGAACTAAAGTGTTCTTGACTGCAAAATATACGAATGTACATTTAGTAGAACTAAATGACTCATACGATAAATTTGAAGCTTGTCAAGTCTTGTTAGCAATGTCAGAATTCGCAGAATATCGTGATATTATAGAACAAGAAATTGAAAGAATCAAGCGCATTGATGACGAATTTTCTGTCAAAATGTACAAAAAACAGCGTAAGTTAGCACTTGCTAACATAACTGCTGAACAAGTATTAGACTTAATAAAGTAATACTTTATGTGTATAGCACAATATTTGACAATAAATCAATGTTGTGCTATAATTGTATTTCAGTAGCGATAACAAGTTGCTGAAAGTCAGTAGAAACGCAAAATTTGACAATAATTCATGTTTGTGTTATACTGATATCATCAGTTAGAGAAATCATCTTTTCTCTGTGATATTTCTTAAATGAAAGTGTTTTATGACTAAAGTAAAGAAAAACGATACAGTAGTATTGCGTGACATTATCGTACCTGCATCTCTTTTAAAGCAAGCGATGATTAACGCAAAAGAAAAAAAGTACAATCGTACAGTACCTTCATTTGTCGCACTTGAACAAGTGTTTGACAAATTATGTGCTGATATAGACGATGACTTTAAAATTCAACGCATAGACGAAGATGCAGACATATATCAAATGTATATGATACCTGTCACTGCTATTATGTTTCATCATCACAGAATGTTTGAACCTTGCGAGACTCATGTGCGTGTAATACTAAACAACTCACCTATGCTGATTGTTGATTTAGTACTTGACGATTATTGTCAACTTGTGCGTCTGTATGAGCACATGACTAAAAAATCTAGCAAGAAATAATGTTGTAATTTTACAACAGCACAGAATTTGACAATAAATCAGTTCTGTGCTACAATGATTACATCAGTTCAAAAAGCGTCTTGACTTTTTGCTGATACTTATAGAAAGTGTTTTATGACTAAATCTACATTGTTTACAAAAACTTACAAAGTTGTTGTGTTAGACCCTGACAACAATACATACACATTTGCTAATCGCAAGCCCAACAAATATAACAAGTACACTTATCCATTGAGTTTGCTTTTTCATGATCTGTTTGACTACAGAAAAAATACTCGCTGTCCAAAACAAGTGACACTTGTTGAAGGTGCTGAATTGCTTGTCAAACAATTACGATTAGACAATCGCCTTGTTCGTGCTGACTTGAAAACATTCAGTAAAAACGGTGGTGACACTGATACTAAACATTACAATAGTCGTTTCAAGTATCGTATGGATCTTGCACAAGATCCTGCTGATACTACAATCAGTGAGTTCATGTCAAAGAATGACAGTGCTATTGCTCACTGGTCTAATGTAATTAAGACAATCAAGACAACGCCTGAGTATCTTGTTTATATTTTGAAGAAATGACGAAGTGTCCAGAATGCAGTTTAATGTGTGTTTTTTTAGATTTTGACACACATTAATAACGAGCACTCTTGTTCCGTAGTGTGCATAAAACGGAACATTTTTAATAAAAGGAGTTTATATGTCCAATGAAAAATATGTAGTGCTTGGATACTACAACAGCGAAAATAACGGCTACTCATTGAGTTGTCGTAGAGATATTGAGGGTCATCCTCATTTTAAAAGAGATGGTGATTGGGTAGTTTACTCACCGCAAGATGCATACATCTATAAAAAATTTATAGTATTGTATGAAGGCAATGAATCAAGTGCAAAAAAGTTTCGTGATTTGTTGACACTCGGTTATGCAGGTGTCGGTACTCATAAACTAGAAATGCGAGAAATTTAAAAGTTGCGCTATGTTGTGTGTGGTTTTTCTCCAAAAAAAATGTTAGCACATAACAGAGAATTGCACTCTTGTCCCGTAGTGTGCGCTCGAACGGGGCATCTTTTTAACTAACTAATAAACAAAATGACAAAGCAAAAACAAATTAATATCTTTGAACAAAAAGCAGTAGTCGGTCCACTTGCTTGGCAAATTACAACATTAGATGAAGATGACATGCCTACACATTATGGTCAATGTTATGCTCCTCTTACAGCAAAAATTAAACTGAATCCAGAAAATACTGGAATGAGGGCACTTGACACATTGTTGCATGAAGTAGTACATGCTATGGATATGATGGCATTGACTAAATTAAAAGAAGATCAAGTAGAACGATTAGGTTATATGCTTGCAATGTTTTTCCGTGACAATGAATGGATTCACGATTACGCTAAACAAAAAATTAAAGAAGAATATATTCGTAAAAAATAAATACAATATGACAACATCAAATCAACAAGAGGAGCAATTGTTTGAATCATTCAAAAAGTTTAGTGACCTCTATCGTAGTAAAGTGGAACTCACTGGAGAGACAATACGCAAACTTGACCCCTTCAGTGTACCTATGCATCCTAGTCAACCAATCACATATCAAGAAATGGAAGAAGTGTCCATCAAAATGCCATTTGACGAATACGAAAGATTCCTAGTTAATTGGAGTAATTACATTGACTTGATGTATGTGGCAAATCATAATCCAATGATTCGTGAAGAATTTCACAAGATTCATATGCTTGCACAATTATTAAGATGAACATTCCTGATACTTGGCAAACATTACAAGATTTTACAAGTTGGTATATTGACAACAACTATCCATTAAGAGTACCACACAATGTTCAGGTATTTCCTACTGATGTTTCATACAGTGTTTGCGTATTCAGACATGATGTATATCAAGTTGAATTGTACATTGCTAAACCAGAATTTATGAGCAGTAAACATAGTCATCCATTTGAGCAACAGATTATATTCTTGGGTGGCGATATGTGGGGCAATAGAGAAAATGGTAGATTAAAACATTTAGGTGACAATGACAAGTACAATGTTGGAGATGTATTACCAATAAATCACTGGCATCAAGTTGGTAGTGGAAGTCAGGGCTTTGTTTTCTACAATTGTCAGAAGTGGCCTAATACACAAATGATGACTAGTGCTGTCGTTGAGTACGGTGGCGAAAGTTTAGGTCCACTACATAAACAAATAATAAAATAAAAAAAGCCCCCAGAGAATGACTAAAAACTCTAGGGGCTAGGGGGAACGAACTTCTTATTTTTCTAACTAAACAAATGTAAAGAGTTGAATAAAGGAACATTCACCTTGGCAGGCTTAAATGTAGTAGGATAACTTGAATTATGCATTTCAGGTTTTCAACTCTTTACAAATACTATTTATCACACTTGCAAACAGATGTAATTATTCTGTAGTGCTACGCAACTTCCACATAATCTTACCTAGATCATCCATCTGACCTTCGATAAAGTTAATTAAGCCATAACACTTTTCTTCAACTGCCATGTCGTGACATTCTTCATAATGATCCATAACTTTTTGGCTATCGTCAAGTAATTCTTTTACCATTGCTAATGCTGTTGGGCGTTCTGCACTATCTTTGATAGTACCTAGTTCCATAATGCGTTTTAAGCTGAATGGTGCAATTGCTTCCATTACACGCAAGTGTTCACCAATAGTATCTGTAGCATCATCAGCTAATTCGTATACTTCACCAAACAATTGATGATACTGAACAAAATCAGGACCTACAACATTAACATGAAAGCCGTGTGCTTTTACATAATATTGATAATTTGTTGCGAAAAGTCGCTTCATGCATTCTATTAATTTTTCCATTTTACTTACCTTGTATTGTATTTAGTTTATTTTCTATACGCTCTAACATCTTGTTTTGGTTTTCCATTTGATTATGGACAACTGCTACTTTGACCGCTAGTTCATCTATCTTACTATTCATAGTCATATAGCCGGTGCCACCGATTCCTAATGACCCGATGACTATCCAACTAAGTTGTTTTAGTGTGAATTCCATAATTATACTGCACTGTTATCGTGGATGTAACTCCAACGACTGTGTGTTGTGTCCCAAAACGCAATCATACCATTTGGATTGCCACCGCCACCGCTATTACTTACAGCCGCCATCCAACCAATCTGACCAGTGATTGCTGTTAAGTTTGCCGCTGTATAACTTGATAACTTCATAAAGTTATTAGAGCCATTATTAATAGCTACATTGTTAGCAGTAAAGTTATTAGCCGTAGTTGTATTAGCATTTAAGTTAATTTCGCCATTTAGATAACCAGTTGTTCCAGTTCCTAATGCGTTAAAATCAAGTTTAACTCCAACGTTACCTGCGTTATCATTGCTAGTTACAGTTGAAACAAATTGACCAACACTTGTGGTAGTATTGTTGCTATTAACAAGGAAGTTTAACGACATTATTTGGTCATTAGCAGTTACTGGTAATGAGTTAGCAAAACCAGTTCCTCTTGCACGATACATAAACATCGCACCAACAGTATTTGATAATGAAGTATATTGATTAAATCTAAACGGACTGTAACCAGTGCTTGTATCTACGTTACTCATAGTAACACTAAACTGTGAATTGTTTAATGTAAAACTACTATTAACTGTTTTATCACCAGTTAGTGTTAGTGTAGTTGCGCCACCAGTACCATTACTAAAACTATATGTGCCACCGTTTGCTGTTATATTACCTATTATTAAATTGCCACCAGTGATGTTACCTGTAGCACTTATTAACCCACCGGTAATTAAATTACCACCAGTTACATTACCTGTAGCACTTATTAACCCACCGGTAATTAAATTACCACTAGTTACATTACCTGTAGCACTTATTAACCCACCGGTAATTAAATTACCACCAGTTACATTACCTGTTACACTTAAACTAGTACCAAAAATAGCATTAGCAAAACTTACATTGCCATTAGCAAAAAAGTTATGCGTATATTGTGTTGTATTATCACACACTTGCATAAACATACCTTGTGGTACATTGGCATTTCCTTGAACATAACTACTATCTACATTGGCGCCAATCTGTGCTATACGAGTATTAAATGGTGTAGCCGATCCATTACTATTAGCACCTAAGAATAGAATACGACCTGTTTGTGCACCGGGACCAACTGCTAAATTGCTATCTCTATTACCAAAAAATCTGTTGAATACAATACCTGCACCGGTGTTAGCGTTTGCACCTGCACTGCCACCATATGTGTTTAATACTAGTAATCCTTGTGTAACACCTGTTGGTGCTGTACCCTGCGTAATTATTTGACGACCCCATTGGTCAAACGAATATGTATTATATGCTGACTGAGCGTTAGCATTGCCGGTATCACCTAATGGGTTACCTGTAAATATTATAGTATTACCACCACCCCAAATAGCATTTGCATTAGCATTTGTATTTGCTACTGCGGTACGAATACTTGCGTGTAATACATTACTTGTACCGTTATTAGCAAGAAAGTTATCACGACTTATAAAATCACCTGCGCTTACTGCTGTAGGTGTAGTTGAATTTCCTCTTGCTTTTACATAGGCAGTTGCTTTTGTAAGTGCTAAGTTGCCATCAGCCTGACCATTACCATAGTCAGTTATAACAACTAAACTGTTAGCGAGTAAGTTAGCGTTTGCTGTTGAACCTACGACAATACCATTGGGTTGAAATTGAGTTGTTGGTAATACGACATTGCTACTAATAATATTCAAACTAACAAGATTACCAGTGCTTGTGATGTTTGGTTGTGCATTAGTTAACACAGTGCCTGCAAAGTTTGCGTAGTTAGCGTTTGCAATACTTGTAGATTCAGGTGCAAATACACCATTACCAAACAATACATTACTTGAACTACCATCTAAATTAATATTGGCAATGTTACCAATGCCAACAACATTTGCTAATGCTACACTGTTTGCACTATCAGCAACATTAGCTCTTGCTACATGTAAATTAGGAACTAGTGTAGTTGATTTTACAAATAATGGGGCAGTCCCTGTAGTATTATCACTTTGAAATCCACCTGCGATTAATGTGCCACCGCTATATTTGATACTACTAGAAACCTGACCTATAGTTGTATTTCCAGTTCCAGCTACCGAACCAATAATGAAGCCGGTGCCGCCTTGACCAGTTAACTGAACATTAACAGCTACATTAGCTGTATTAGCATATGTTGCATTTGCTACTGCACCAGACACATTACTACCACTTACATTAAATGCAGTGCCTGCAAAGTTTGCATAATTGGCGTTAGCAGTGTTTGGTGCTGATGCAAACACGCCATTACCAAATAATATATTGCTTGCGTTGCCATCTAAATTAATATTTGCAATGTTACCTATACCACTTACATTAGCCAATGCTACACTGTTTGCGCTTGCGGCAATATTAGCGTATGAGCTATAATTAGCGTTAGCTACTTCACCACTAACATTAGCACCATCTACTGAATAAGCAGTTCCAGCAAAGTTTGCGTAGTTAGCATTAGCAACAGGTCCGTCTAATGGCACTTGTGTTCCATTTGCGTAGTTGACTGCAAATACGTTTCCAGGCAATGTTAAGTTACCAGTAATGTCAAACATCCAAGTATTATTATTACTGTGTATAAACAAGTTAGGAACAGCACCATTAAATTGACCTACTTCAAAACTTGATATTTCACCACCTAGGTATAGATTAGCAACTGGCTGATCGATATTTGATCCTGGTGCTCGTAAGTGAATATGTCCATTTAAAGTTGGATCAAGAACAAGTGCCTGTGAGGTATAACCTTGATCTGGTGTCAATACCATTGTGCTGACATTTGGATTTAATATATCAAGCGAACTGTTAGCGATACTTTGAACTACACTATTGCCACCTGCTAATAGTAAGTTACCTACATCAGTAAATGTCCAATGCTGATTGTTAGCATATACTTGAACATTACCATCTACAACAGGAATAGAAACATTACTTGTACCATTACTAATATTATCTGTATTTCCGCCACCTGTAGGAATAGCAACGAATGTGCCATTACCAGTTAATAGATTTGCAACATTGCCATCTAAATTGACTACTGCAATATTACCCAAACCAGTAACATTTGACACATTAACATCAAATGCTTCTCCTGCAAAGTTTGAATAGTTTGCATTGGCTACAGAGTTTGCTACGATGCCGGTTAACTGACTACCATTACCTATAAAGTATGGTGCTGTTATATTGCCTGTTGCTGATATATTACCATTGTTGCCTAACACAACTGTTTGAAGTGCACCAGTAGTATTTGATTGCCATACTGCGCCACCAGCATCTAAATAGAACCAAGATCCTGTGCCTATATCATATGGACTTACAGGAAGAGCAACACTATTGCTATATTGCATTTGCACATAGTCATAGCCTTGCATTTGCATACCTTGA
>Ga0209296_1003036_pt1 | contig 11590 bp, 14 predicted proteins | sample S_130206_EF_Meta_FD_187319 | JGI IMG/M metagenome (GOLD analysis project Ga0209296, IMG submission 187319) | Freshwater microbial communities from Lake Simoncouche, Canada to study carbon cycling - S_130206_EF_MetaG (SPAdes) (version 2) | ecosystem: Environmental > Aquatic > Freshwater > Lake ...
TCATGGCAGATTACATTGCAAAACTAGTTCCTTCATTGTTGAATTTCGCTACCGAAAGTGGCCTAGACACCTCTATCGACGCAAATGGCAATTCTCTTCAGAGAACCATCAATTGCTTAGAAGTTGGCACTGCTGGCGCACGAAAATCAGTAAGCGTTGTCGATGGCGAAGAATTCAGCGATGTTGAACAAACTCTACTCAATGTAGACGGCATCATTGCTGGCTAATTTAGTTCAATAATATTAAAAAAGAGATTTGAGATTACTCAAATCTCTTTTTTAATTCCAATTCAATTCCAACTTCATTAAACATTTGTTTTGAAAATTCAAACTCTTCGCTCCACCTTTCGTTATCGTTTACTACGCTTATAACTTTTTTAATTCCAGATTGAATTATAATTCCAGCACAAGCAGAACATGGCATTAAAGGCCATGTATAAATAATACAATCTTTTAAATCTGTCTTTGCGAATATAATTGCATTTCTTTCTGCGTGAACAACATATTTATATTTTAAACTTCTATCATCGTATCTTGAATCAAAATCACTAACGCCTTTTGGGAATCCATTGTATCCCAAAGACACAACTCTTTTATCTTGATCTACAATTACCGCACCAACCTTAGTGCTTGGGTCTTTAGACCAAGACGAAACTAATTTGCACAATTCTAAAAATCTATAATCCCATTTTTCATCATTAGATAATGATAATTCTTCAGATTCAAATATTTCATTGAAATTCATTTTTTGTTTTCTTTTTTAGGAGGAAGAGAATACATGAAATATATAGCCCCAGAATCATTCTCGAAAAAATTCTTTATATTGTGAGTAGCGAAAAAACTTCTTTTTTTCAAAAAAAGCTGTGCGTTTAAATTATATTCATCGACATAACAAATGATTTCAAATCTAGTTTTGTGATTTAATTTAGATGTTAAAAAATCTAATAATTCTGTTCCTATTTTTTTGTTTCTATAATCTGGATGTACTGCGAAATTAACAAGCAACACATGTTTTGGCTTCATTTCGTAAATAATATATCCTATCATTTTATTATCTAACTCATAATAAAATGCTGCCGTCTTTTCCCTTGTTAAAATAACTTTAAAGTCTTTTTCGATCCAAGGTGTCGGAAAACAAATGGACTCCAATTCGATTAAGTCGTTTAAGTTTTTTTTTCTTATCGGCAGTATTTTTTCATTCATTTTAAATCTCCAATTCTCTGATTTGCAATTTGGCAATACTCACTAGAAACTTCACTGCCGATAAAGTTTCTTCTATTGAGTAATGCCATTTTTAAAGTAGTACCACTTCCAGCAAAAGGATCATAAACCAAATCGCCTTCATCGCTCCAACTAACTACATGATCATTAGCAAGTTGCTCTGGAAATATTGCAGGATGATTAAACGCTATTTTGTCTTTTGTCGAGTGTCCTTTTCCAGTATTGTATTGCCATATATTAGTTCTTCTTCCTGTCGTTCCATATCCAGAACGACTTACATTTTTAAGTTCTCCGCTTTTTGTCCGTTTAGTTCCTTTATCACCATCTCTACTCTCTTTGTTTTTTCTATCGCATATAAGATTGATTTTTTTTATCTTATTCTTAGATAAAACAAACATATATTCAAATGTTTGCCAATATGACTTGTTGTTTCCGACTGCACCTCTTGGTGGCTTGGCGTATATCATTGTGTCAAACAAATTAAATCCTATATTCAAAAAACCAATGGCTTGCCTAAAGCTATTTCCAGTTTCGCTTCCATTAATTGTCGCATCGCCAACCACCCAAACACAAACACCGCCTTGCTTTGTTACTCGATATAACTCTTTTGCTGTTCTTTCAAAATCAAATGAATATCCATCATATGTTCTAAGATTATCATAAGGAGGAGATGTTATAGTTAAATCGATAAAATCATCTGGAATTTTAGCCATAGTATCGAGGCAATCTTCGTTGTGTATTTTATTTATCAATTGTGATGCCTCCGATTCTTTTCTCTGCGATATCACAGTAATCTTTTGAGATTTCGCTACCTATAAAGTTTCGTCTATTTAGAACCGCCATTTTAGCTGTAGTTCCACTTCCAATGAAAGGGTCATAGACTAAATCGCCTTCATTACTCCAACTTATAATGTGGTCATTGGCGATTTGTTCTGGAAATGTGGCAGGATGTGCAAAAGAAAAATCATCAACAGTTTGATTGCCCTGCCCTCCACTTGCTATCTTCCACACATTGAATCTTCTCCCAAATTTAGTAAAGGGTTTTGTCTGTCTAATAGTAAAACTTCCATCTTTCTCCCTAACTTTTTTTGTCTTGCCCCACCTTTCAAATCGGTTTTCTCTATCCGCTATAAGATTATGTGTTTTTGGACTTCTTTTACTGAACACAAACATATATTCAAAATTTTGCAAATATCTGTTTGGGTTTGGAAGTGAACAACCATTTTTTTGATATATCATCGTATCGTGTAGATTAAAACCACACTCATTAGCCCACAATGCTTGTTTGAATGAAGTTCCAGTTTCACTCCCTTTGATTGTGGCATCTCCTGCTACCCAAACCACAACACCGCCTTGTTTTGTAATTCTAAATAAATCTTGAATTACTGGTTTCCAAATGTGTTCACCCCAATCTAAACTTCCATCATATGTTCTAAGATTATCATAAGGAGGACTCGTTACAGTCAAATCGATAAAATCATCTGGCATTCTAGCCATAGTAAGGAGGCAACTTTCGTTATGTATTTTATTTATCACTTACAATATCCTCAGTCTTTTCTCTGCGATATCACAGTAATCTTTTGAGATTTCGCTACCTATAAAGTTCCGTTTATTTAGGATAGCCATTTTAGCTGTAGTTCCACTTCCAATAAAAGGGTCATAGACTAGGTCATCTTCATTGCTCCAGCTTATAATGTGGTCATTGGCAAGTTTTTCTGGCATTGGGGCTGGATGTTTAAACGCTTCTTTGTCTTTCGAAGTATTGCCTCCACCATTAGCGTACTTCCAAACGTTATATCTCATGCCAAAATCTTCACGAAAAGATCTTTCGCCACCATGAACTCCTTTATATTTGTTTTCTCTATCTTTTATTGGGTTGAATGTTTTTGGAGATCCTTTGCTGAACACAAACATATATTCAAAAACTTGATGATACCTAGTCGAACTCGGATTTGAGAATCCTGTTTTTTCATAAATCATAGTGTCGTGAATTTTAAATCCTATACTCTTAAAATACAGAGCTTGTTCGAAACTAGTTCCTGTTTCTCCCCCATCTACACTCCCATCGGCAACAACCCAAACAACGACACCTCCAGATTTAGTCACTCTATACAAACTTTCCGCTGTTTTTTTATAATCAAAAATATAACCATTATAAGTACGCAAATTATCATATGGAGGACTCGTCACAGTCAATCCAACAAATCCATCATGCATTCTCGACATTGTTTCAAGACAATCTTCATTGTAAATCCGATTGACATCTATCATTTATTTTTCCTGATAATGTTCCATACACTTAAATCAAAATCCAACATTTCTCTGTTGTCTATGATGTCCTTAGATTTTTGTTCTTTTGAATTGGTTGTTTTTTTTGTTTCTGGTTTGTTCGAACTTATTTTATAAGTATAATCTTCAACGCAAAGCTGTCTTGTATGAATCAAAAAACATTTAACGACATTGTTTTTCAAACCTTTTATTTTTAAAAATTCTTTAAACGAACAAGTGCGAAGATTGATTCCAGAAAAAGCAAGGAGTATAAAAACTATAGCTTTTTCGTTATGATCTTTTATCGCAAAATTTTTAATTTCCAATGGAACATTTGTTTTATCAACCATGCTTCTTATGCTTTGAAAAGGAGAAAGTTTTCCTTTATCATTCCATTTATCTAAAAATGCATTTAAATTTTTAGCAACGGTCAAAATATCATTATCTTCAGCACACAGCCAAAATAATATGTTTTGTTCGAGTTGGTGGTCTGAAAAGGAATAATGCTTTGCATTTTCAAAATCAGCCATTTAATATATCCTCTATTTGCTTGTCTTGATTGTAACTTACATCGGGAAAATCAGCCGACCTAGTATCTTTCAGCTTTTCGAATTCTTTTCTAAGAGTGTGACCACGATTTTGAGCATTATCGTGATTTCTATCCCAAGCTCTAAGATACGCTTTTATAAGCCCAACCGTTTCTCGCTTTGAAAGCATTTTTTTATAACTATCGATAACCACAGTATCTGTTTGAGCTTTCGCCTTTGAATATGTGTCGGAATTTCCCTGATCTTTAACTTGAATGTATTTTTCGTTATACAAAACATCATATTCTAATGATGCTAAGGCTAATTCCTTTTGAGCCAATTCAAGTTGTTTTCCAAAGTAATCAATCCATCCATACTCTTGTTCCATGAATTTATTGATATTGGCTTCGTTAAATTTCATGTACTCTGGATCTAACCTGACATCTTTGCCACATACCACTACAACAATGCATTCGTTCGGAATTTCGTCTAACATTTGAATTACCTCGTTTGATGTTCGTACACACATATTAAAATATATAATTAAATTTAATCAATGCTAGTTTGTAAAATTTACAATCATTCTTCATCGTCAAATGATTCTGATTTTTTCTTTTTACCACCAGCTTTAAACTGATCGAAATTTAAATCTTCTGTTTTCTGAGAATTCGAAGTGCTAAATAATTCTTTATATTTTTCATTTGTTATTTCATACAAATCTAATGTACCCATAGATAAATCAAATCCTATTTTAAAATTGAACCTTGATTGTCCATTTCTGTGTTTTATAACAAATACCCTTCCTATCTCAGCATCCTTCTCGGAACTTTTTTGATTAATAGACCAAAAAGCATCAAGTGGCTTATATTGATCAAACGATGTTCCTATGTTTGATTCGTCAATATATTCGTTTAATTCTAACTTCGCTGCTGATTGATTTGGTTGCAAACATGTAAATGTACAATGATTTTGTTCGACCCCGAAACCTCTTAAATCTCTTAATATTCTATAAGCAGACTCGTACTTCTTAACAGTCGGGTCATCTTTCATTTCTCCGACATAATCGACAATAACTAAATCTGGCTTCCAACCTCTAAGAAGCAATTGAGCGTGATAAGCTCTAATACCATTGACATCGATCATGCCACCGGGAAATTGCTTTACAATTAAAAGATTAGAATTTTCTTTGTCCTTTTTAAATTCTTCAATCGTACTCTTGACTTGATCTTTATTCTCTTTTAATAAATTTATATCAATCTTTGTAAATTGTGATGTAAATCTTGTTGCTATTCCTATCTCGTCCATTTCCATGGTTAAATATAAAACTTTATGGCCTAAAAGAACATTAGCAACAGCAGCCTTCGAAAGAGCCAAAGACTTGCCAGTACCGGGCAATCCTATCCATGAAGCTATTTGTCCATGAAATAAGCCACCTCCAGTCAAATTGTTATCTATAGAAGGAAATCCAGATGTGAATCTATCCTTACCAGCGAACTGATCTTCCATGCGATCAAACATCAAATCTATATTTAAAAAATATTCAAGTCCCGGTTCATATGATCGCTCGATTAACATAGACTGACGCATTTGCTCGTAGACATACGCCCAAGTCTTTTCTTCCTCTGGTGCCTTTTTCATTTTTTCGAGACAATTATGAAATGCTACTTTTACCGCTTGTACTTTAGCAAAGTAGAACACTTTATCGATAAGGTATTCTCTCGTATCAAGTCCGGGAACATAATAGCTATATAAACTTCCTAATTCAGCACAATGATACAACTGAATAGTTTTATCTTTGTCTTTTATCTTTGAGGTGAGTTCCGTGTTCATTATAAAATGATCAGGAATAGAATTCTTTTCTTTGAAGTAATCAAATAAAATCTTCGATATCAGAACATGTATTTCATTTGAAAAATATTCTGGTTTTAATTTATCGATACTTTGAATCAACATGTATTTATCAGTAAGCAACATGCCGAGCAGTTTCTTCTGGAACATATCGTCCCATGAAAACTTCGTCTGTTGCGTTTCTGGATTAGTTAACGACTCGATTATTGCTTGTTCTTCTGGTGTCAAACTCATTTTGCTTTCTCCTACTTACGAAATAACATTAACTAAGCAGAAGAACAATATCAGAAGTTACAAATTCGTACCAAGATAATCGTATTCGGATAAACTAACTAAACCTGATCGAATAGCTTTTTCTCTAGTGATTTTCTTACCCATGCTCTTCTGACCATTCCAAACAATCGCTTTACAATAAGTCGAAAACTTTGTGTCGATTTTTAACGATTCGGTTTTACTTGGTCTGATGTCTTTGGGAACATATTTTTTAATCAATTCGTCTAATAACTTTTCTTGAATGGGTCCAAATTTTTGTCTATTCGCACCGTGACGAGTTCTGTTGTTCCACAAATTTTGTAAAGTTAAAACTAACTTTTTATTTTTTACGGTCTTCTTGATGTGTTCCTTGGCCAACACAAGTGAACTTTCAATATAAATCTGTCTCTTGTAATAAGATCCTGCACGAATAATAGAAAGTTGAAGCTCTTGGTTTATATCATCTATGTCTTCGACACAGTTGTTTTTTGAATTTTTCTTTTTTAATTGATGTGCTGCGTAATAACAAAGTTTGCCAAATTTTTTATCTAATTCAAAATATTCTTCTGATGTGATTGGAAAATTATTGCATATCTCTTTCATTTACTCATCGCTTTTCGAGTGACTTCAAGTTATTTAAGTTAGTCCCCCCATGACAAGCCACTCTCAATCTCATGCCGGGACATATTTGTGATTCACCAACAAGAACCTTTTTCGCTTCAATAGCCACTTCTTTCCAATTATCATCTTGTGCATATACATAATAACCATCATGTACATGATAACAAATTCTAGTCTTATGCTGTATTTTTTTCCATAACTGAACTAATTTTTCTAAACAAATTAATGATGCAGGTGATTGAATACAAAAATTGCGAGCCTTATAGAAATTTTCAGTAAATGTTCTTCTCTTGCCAAAATAATCACTTATTGTTCCTTGAGATTCAGCCAAAGACACGAAGCCTTTGACATAATTTACAGATTTAAAAAATATTTTATTTATATTACTACAAATTTGTTCGGCAAGAGATAATTGGATATCCGCTTGTTCAGCAAGAGTCCGTGCCGACATGCCATATATAGTCGGTAAAAATATTTTTTTTGCTAAAATCTTAGAATTGTCGTCTGCAACGCTATTTGTTATAGCCGCAAATATACTTGAATAAATATCTGGTGCTTGAATCAATTCTAATAACTTTTCGTCATTAGCCAGATAAGCCAATACAGCAACTTCCATGCTTCTAAAATCAAAATTCAAAAATACATTATAAGGAACGCATGGTTTATATTTACCTTTTTGATCTTTTGATAGCGTGTGAGGGTTGTAACCTTTGATCCTTGAGTTGGAACATAGCATTCTGCCATTATCTTGTCCGTTTATAGAATAATGAGCATATACCCTATCCTTAAGCTCGCAATCAAGTAAAGGAGTGTTTTCCATCGTAGGAACTACTAAAGTAATTAAAGGTAAATAAACAGAATTATATATGTTGTAAAACTTATCCCAATCTTTATCTGTCTTTAATTTCTTGAAACGAATCAAAGCAGACAAATAGTTAACTGGTTTTTCTTGTTTGATGAAAAAATACGATTCGATAATCTTTAAATCAAGTACTACAGCTTGAAATTCAACTAACTTCCCAAAATGAAATGAAACATAAGAAACGAAGTCTTTCCAGTTCCACGCAACTACCTTTGATTGCTTTGATAATACAGTGCCTTTTAGAACCTCAATAAGCAGCGGTAATTCCTTTATCTCTATCGGAATGCTACATTCTCCCTCAGAAGAACAAATACGCAAAATTTGCCTTGTTTCAGAGTTTGTAAAATCAATCGAATCATTTTCTAGACTTATATAAAAAGTACTCGAAGTACCGCTAATCGAAACTATGTCTGAAATGAACTTAATCATAGATTTTCCCTAAATATATTTGTTAAATCAAATCTAACAAACACTTACATAAAAAACAATAGACAGTTACTTTTAGTTAAATAGTATTATTTTTACGTACCGAGGTCCCGACTTAAGGGTAAATGGATTTTTAATTAAGGTAATTAGTAATACCTTAATTGTTACTTCCATTAGCATTATGTTACTTAAGTTAAGAGTTAATATTTGAAACAATAGTTTCACTTAAAAACTTTAGTAACTTAAGTTAACAACCGAAAGTTACGCTAACATTATGGTGCGTTTGTTATGGTCGCCTAATCTAAGATAGCTCTAGAAAAACATAAGGTTAATTAAGTTTAACTAAAGATTCGGGTGGTTTTTCCTATCCTAGACTACCTTGACCATTGGAGAAGAATACTGCTCGTACAGTATTGTGTTTAACAACTAAGACTTCATCTGGGTAAGACGCTCCAAGGTTTTTTCATTAAATTACTCAAGGGAACGCAGCCAATCATAAAATAATGGAAGGATTAGAGCCTTCATCTCAGTATTCAAAGTTTTCAAAGTATTAATTTACATTGTTACTTTAATTAAAATTATTGCAACCCTAATGTAATAAATTTGAATGATTTTTATTTTAAAATATGATTACTTATTGAACCCAAGAGAAAAAGGTCTCTTATCGTGAATAACAGTAATTATAAAAGAGTTTTCTTTTTCTGAAGGTTCAGATTGAACTAATATTCTTCCTATTCTAACTGGATTCCTTGTTTCTCTTGAAGTTTTAGTATGTTTGCCGTCGCTACTAAATTTTAAATCAGATTCCCTATCGATTAGTTCTTTTATAACCCATTTTTTGACTTCTTCTTTTGCTTTTATTTCAGTGTGGTTATTTGATGTATACTTCCAAATCCAGCCTTCTGTGTTTTTATCAGGTTTCCAATTGCTATTATCGCCTATTTTAGAATAATCAATTCTAGTCATCGAATAACTATTTTTATCTCCCAAATTTAAACTTTTAGGTTCAGGTTTAATTTTTTTACCTCCAAACCCAAGATCTGTTAATTTTTTCAAACCAATACCACCAAGAGTACTGCCAATTCCAACAACGGCTGCGCTTTTAAGGAAATCCCTACGATTCATTTCATCGTAAAGTTCTGGATCTCGTTGTTCTAAAAATTGTGTAAATGATGTCATAATTTATATATTAATTAAAATGTTAATTTTTTGGAATGGCGAGTTAAATAGTTTATGTTAAATAATAAAGATACATTCTTTTCTCACGAATTCAATAAAATGCTCGAAATGGCCATACAAAAGTACAAAATGACAGCAGAAGAAGAAAAGGCCTACAAAATAACTTTGTGTTGGCACGATTCTTTAAGAAAATTGTTCCCTGATATGGCATCTGGCAGAAAACAAAAAGGAGATCCTAGAAAGTCTCTCGTTTTCAAATATTGTTTTAAGCTACAACGAGAAACAAAAGATAAATTACCAGAAGACGAATACCACCTTTATGTTTTCGCTCAATTAGATATTTTAAAAAGAATCAACATAGACAACAACGAAAAGCCACTTATAAACATAAATTGTTTGGCTGGCGAAAAAGCATGGAAAAGATGGAAACTATGGAAATACAGATATGATGCTCTTGTCAAACAAAAGAAATCGGGAATCAAAAATGTAAATGCTCCAATTTCTATTTCAACAGAAAAAGTAATTCTCGGATTGAAGAATACATATGAATTTTTAAATAAAAAATTAGGAAAAGATTATAAATTCAAAGATTATAAAGAAAAAATATTAAACAATGATTTTAAAATGTGGATAATTTTACAAAAAATAAGTCCATATTATCTAATACTCTCAAATTACTTTGAAAAATGCAAAGATTCAATAGATTTAAATAAAATAAACATAGATTTAAACATATACAAAGTATCGATTAACGATAAGACCAAAAAAATATATGAAGTTTTATTCTATAATGAATTGAAATGAAAATATCTTTTATTATCTGTTTGCATTCATCAAGAATTAAAAATTTATTTCAATTGTTAAGGTTTTTAGAAAAAAGAGAAAAAAATCTACAAGGTTCTGAATTATTAATTTTGTTTCATGATTCTTTCAATAAAGATATAACATCTTCTTTTTTTGATATTAAAAAACACAATTTAAATCTACAAATATACAATAAGCCTTTTATGTGTAATTTAGGCGTAGAAAATTCTATTAACGATAAAATAGTAATTTTAGACAGCGATAGAATATTGCCTGAAAATTATTTTTACAACAATGCAATTACTTTAAGTGAAAATGATTTTGTCACGGTTGGATACATTAAACAATGCGAAAAAGAAGAAGACGATGATTCTATTGAAAGCGATTCATTTAATTACACAGAAGAAGAAAGATCGAAAGAAAATAAGATAAATTGTAGAAATTTATTTTCTGGAAATGTTATGTTCTATAAAAACAAATATAAAGAATTAGGCGGAATGGATGAAACTTTCTTAGGTTATTCTTTTAACGATAATGATATCACACAAAAAGTTTTAAATAATTCAAGTTGCAATACCGTATATCACAATCAATACGAAATACATTTGTATCATGAAAAACAATTTTTTTATAAATCATATTTTTTCACTAAAGAAGAAAAAGAAGTAAATTGCGTAGCCAACATGTTAAAATATTGCAATAAATGGAATATCGAAGTCAACGAAAGATACAGAGAAGCGAAATTGTATGTAAAAATAGCAAATGGCTTAACAAACGAAGCGATTAAAAAAAGATTCTTCGATGAATACAATAAAGTTAAATTTGGAAAATTTATTTAGAATTGTTTTTTAATAATGTTTTTCAACCAAATTAAAAATTCTCTTTTTTGTTTGTAGCCAGATCCAGTCTTAATTATCTTTTCGTTTTCATCGACAACAATATACCAAGGAGTAGATTCGACTTTGTATTTCAAAAATACATTTTTGTTCTTTTCGACATCAACATAATATTTAATATAATTATTGTCTGAAATATAACTGTTTACATCCGAGTCTTTTAAGGTTTCGAAGAATTTATCGGACCAATCACATGTAGAATCTATAAAAAATAATATTATTTTTTTGTTTTCTATTTTTGATTTCTGGACAATTTTTTGATAATTATATGATTCTTCGTTTTGCGTATAATCATTATTTGTTAATTTATCTTGACTGATGTGATTTTGAGGTCCAGCATGATCTATTTTCGTCAAAGAAACAAATATAAACATGCACATTAAAAATGTAAGACTCAAAGAATAGTTTATGTATTTTTTTTTCATGAAAAATCCTAATATGTCATAAACGAATTATTTATTACGGTTACTATTTCATCCATTGGTTGCGAAGGAGCGAACCATTCGTTAAAATCTGAAATTTGAACTTTCCAGCTATGTTGTCTGGTATCTGAATCAATGTCGTATCCCCATGCCTTTATAATTCCTGTGGTTTTATTGAAATGAAGATCAATATCGAATTGTTCTGCTCTCGATCTTGTTGGAGCTTCTACGCCACCACCTTTAAATTCATATATGAGCTTGTAAT
>Ga0209296_1003037_pt1 | contig 11589 bp, 11 predicted proteins | sample S_130206_EF_Meta_FD_187319 | JGI IMG/M metagenome (GOLD analysis project Ga0209296, IMG submission 187319) | Freshwater microbial communities from Lake Simoncouche, Canada to study carbon cycling - S_130206_EF_MetaG (SPAdes) (version 2) | ecosystem: Environmental > Aquatic > Freshwater > Lake ...
ATCATTTGGGCTGGACGGCAAACCTGCTCTTTAAATGTTTTATCTGCATCACGGGCTACCGCTAAATTAACTCCCTCTGGGGTTCCAATTTTATTAATTGGGACACGGTGGGCCAATAGGATTTCATCTCTATTTGATTTGCGATAAACATTAAATGAAGATTCCTGTGGATTTGCCTCCACTGGTTCCATTTTAAATTCTGTCTTTGAGTCTGGGGTATCTCCTGGAAGTGGGATATATAGGGATCTGTGATTCTTTCCCTTTAATCCTACCTGGAAAAATTCAAGCAATTTTCTCTCTGACTCTGGAGAAAGCTTTGCTCCCTTTACTGTAATAATATATCTTGGGACCGCCTTGTTTTCAAAGTAATCTAAGTTGTATCTACCAGATAATTCATTTCCAGCAAGGGCTACCTGTGCGGCAATAATGTCTGGAATGCCGTAGTAGTTATTCATAGGGGTGTACTTCTTTAAATGGATAATTTCATTTGGGCGATCTTCTTGCCCAGCAATTGGATTCTCTGTTTCTGTATCTCCGAAGTTATTGAAGTAAACAGCCTTCCCGTATAGCAATTGAATAAAGCCATCTCTTAGTCTACGCACACGCATTGTCTTTGATGGGATGTGACCAATGTATCCGATGTTTCCGCCAGTAGTTCTACCTATTTCAATATAGCCATTTCCTGTTGCTTCTAAATCTGTGTAAGTTTTAATTAGTGTCTGAGTAAATGTATCTTCCTCATTTGTTGTATCCAGCCATGCGTGAATATCTTGTCGCAACTTGCTGATCTTTCTACGTGCTCTTTCAAGGGATTTGTCATCTGTGAGTGCATCAAGAGCATCATTTGTTTTCTTTGTTTCTACAAAGTCATATCCTAGGCCAACAATGTTGGCAACCTTTGCATTAATTGCTGCATAGTTATATGTTGATGTTTCATATACCACTGAAAGGTATTCAAGATTATATGTTGGCTCTACTAAGTCGAACATAGCATATCCTGTAATAGCTTGTGCTAGCAGGTTTTGCTGTGTTCCCGTTCCTTCTGCGCCAGTGAATGCTTTAGAAAACTCTCTGCTTACCTTGCGCTTGAATGAGGAACCTAGCCCTCTAACTTTTTTTAATTCATCTATGCCAGCAGCAAATGGATCATTGCTTACTTGGTCTTTTGGCAAAGAGAACCAGTCCGCCGTGTTTGAAATATTAATTACATTATCTGAGCTATCATCGTCAACAAATTCTACGGTCATCTCATACCCCTCAACTTTTTCATTTCGTCTTTATAGTTACCAATATCTAATGGGTCTGGAACTAGTCCCCAGTCGAGTCTTTGCTTTTGGTGTTGGAATTCCTCATCGTCAATCTTCCTTCTTCCAGAAAGAAATTTAGGCCCGCCTTCAGATATACCGTATGAGCGAACTTCTCTAGCCAAAGCATCGACTTTGGATCTATTTCCTTTTTTGGACGTGATCGAAAGAAAGTTGCCATCGTCGTCCCCAATCCATCTGCCGTCAGGCATTTCCCAAACATATATCCCGAGAGTTGTTTCTTCTTCAAGGATCTTGGTATTTATACGGTTAATATCCATAGTAATTTATTTTACCATTACTTCCTACATAAGTCCATCTTTTTGTCACGGAATATGACAAAATTAAATAGTTTGTATCACTATCCAGTCACTATTATACGCTTTAGGCTCAGAATCTGTCAGGGTAAAGGACGTATCTGATATCAAAGCATTTGGGCGGGAGATGTAAGATCCATAATGTTCTAGGATTAAGGCCTCTGACATCTGATAATCATATATAGCAATATTCTTGTATAGGCTGGAAGGCCCACCTGAAGTTGAATAATTAAACTTTAATATACCCGAACAAGGTTGTGTTAGAACTAATATAATATGATGTAGGTTATCTGCTAGTAATACATTGGATATATTTGTCTGGCTTGTTCTATCCACTCCGTTTACATATATCTTTGAGATATTGGTCTTTGTTATGGTCCCGCCGTTTGTCCAAGAGTACTTAGAAGCCGTATAAGAGCCATCTGAGGCTACATCAAACAAGGTGTTAGCCGTAAGGTCAGAAGGCGTGAAAAACATCTCTATGGTGCTTACAGAGTCAGATACGGGTATATTAAAGCCTGCTCCAGCTTTTGTTTGCAAGCCATTATTCTTATGTCTTAAAAGCGGTGGGTAATTAAATGATCCAAGCGAATAGTCAGATGTTGATGTTGCATAGTATCCTGAATTTTCTGAATATGTATCTACTGATGCATAGAAGTCTACTTTAACTGAAGATAACTTTGGAAGGTATTTAGAGGCATCTGTTGTAGACATTGTAATTCGTAGGAATATGTTATTGGTTGATATTGCTGCAGACTTATTATAATTAGGTAATGCTTTTCCATTCTCACATAGGTCATATGTAATTCCGTCTAGGCTGGATTCTACTGTTATATTTTTATCCGCCTTCCAATATGCTTTAGAAGTAGTGGCACCCATATCAACTGGGATATTTATAATTTCATTAATCTCAACAGATTTGGCTGAAACGGTTTCTGTCTTATAAAAAGTAAGGGCTTGATTGGTCTTGTCATAATAGACATCATCGTTTACATAGTTCTTTAGATTAGATAGCGCATATCTATGGACGGGCTTAAGGAATTCATCATTTAACTGGAATAGCTTTCCGCCGTCTGTTCTAATAAACTGAATAGGGTTTACGTGGAATGTTCCTGCTATAAAATGAGATCTAATTATTTCTGATGTCAAGGCATCACGATATATGGCTGGGGCATCTACTATAAAATAGTCATCTCCAGAACATGGACCAATTGCAAGAGCAAGGGTTTCATTTGTAAATTTAAATCCTGTAATTGATTTGGTGGCAACATTATATCCGTCTACATACAAGGACATACTGGATTGAGAATATGTGGCTGCAATATGCATTACCTTACTGGTATTATTTAATGTGTAGTACAGCTCTTCACCTTGAAGTCTAAATACTAATGCCCCTGCCTCATAGTATATTCCAATTCCCGCCATATTATCTGCTATTAAAATCGTTCTTGCTGTGCTGTCAATTTTAGGATACACCCATGCCTCTAATGAGAAGTTATTTTGTGATGTATATTTGTTGGCAAAGCCACCGCTTACCGTTGATCCATAAAAATCTTTAGTTGTAGAAAGAGTAATTGATTTAGTAGAGTTGATTATATTTCCTGATATTCCTCCAGGAATTAGAGGTAGTATATTTGACTGAAGCCCGCCGATATATGTACCAGTATTACCACATCCAGATATATCTAATGCGGATGTACCAGAAGACTCATCCAGTGGCCATAGGCCGACTGGATGGTCCTTGATAATCTTTAGCTGATACGACATATTTTATATTATACAGTATTAGCTGTCAGATGGCTTTTCTGACTGCTTCAAAAGAGCAACTACCATTTCTGCTGTTTCCTTTGTTGAAATGGCGCTAGAAATATCTTTTGCGGCAGTTCTAATGTCTAGCAGGGTAGCCTTTCTTTGAATTTCAAGCTTTGTAGACACATCGGTAATTACACGGAATGTTCCGTCCAACTCCTTAGAAACAAAAAATAGAGTCTCTACTTTTTGTGGCGCATCTGTAGGTGCTTCTTCTTGAGGAGTTGTTTCCTCTGTATTTTCCATATTTTCTGTCATTTTTTCTCCTAGGTTAGAAAGTGCTTAAGTATTGAGGCCGTCGCCAAAATACACCAACATATGTTAAACCATATAATAGTTGGTAGCGTTTTAATTGTTGATGTAACTATTAAAGCAGTACTAGAAAGTAAAGCAAAAATATATAACCACCAGAACTGGACACCTAAAAGGAGCCCAGGGAATATTATAGCAATTTTTGTGCCGAAGGACAAGGCCTCAATTGTATTAACCTTATTCCAGTAATTTCTACTAAAAAATCTTAAGCTTATCGCTTTAAAGTCATTAAATTTTATCATCTGTATTCCTTTTTTTGCCAAAACTGGTTTTTATAAGATCTGATTATTTTTGAGGCAAACTTGTGATCTCTTTTAAGCCCCTCTTCTTTGCTATATGGAAGACTTGTGCTTTCCCAAGAGTCTCTTTTAACTGGGATCATTTGAATTAAAGGGGTTCCCTTTTCAATAACTCCACTAAATCCATTTTTAATTACAAATGGAAAATGAACTACCCCTGGATAAATGTCTAAGTCTACAAACCCAGATAATGAAAAGAATGGGAGGTCTAGTCTATTTGATGGGTGCATAAAAAACATAGAGTATCCATCAGGCAATTCTATAAAAAATTCATTAACCCACTTAAAGCCTTGGTTAAAGTATTCTTCTGAAATTGGAAAACCTGCGTGTTGATCTGGGTGATGGCTTTCTACAATTGGAGATACCGTTCTCCATTTAAATAATGGCTGTCCATCTTCCCACGAAACAAGAACGTCACTTTCTAGGCAAAGATAATATCCTGATGAGATTGCATCTAAGAAAGGCGAGCATGCTTTTATTGAAGTATTTGGTGAAGAGTTCTGTAATTTTATTTTTGTTTCTCCACCAGCATACAGTGGTATTTTTTTGTACCACGAAGGTATTACAGATATGCCATTTTTGGGTCTGTCATAAGCAACATCTGCAATATATGACCTTGGCCTCCAAGATATTAGTTTGTTTTTCATTTGTATGACCTCTTTGATCTTGTTTTTTTACCATAGTGGTTTGCTATTATTTTACCGATTCCATTTTGCTGATTATAAAATAAATCTTTTACCGTAATTTTTAAATATTCTGCTTTCCACGACTCTCTTTTAAAGGGAATAATTTGCAAAATTGGAGTGCCTTCTTCAATAATTCCCTCAAACCCCTCTTTAATCCATATCACTGGGTTAATAACATCCTCATGCTTATCGGTATCCACAACAGCTGGCATGGAATAAAATGGAAGATCGGTATGCCCCATTGGATGTACAAATAGGCAAGACCATCCTGGTGGAGTCTTAATGACAAACTTATTGTGCATTTTATAGGCCAGATAGCTGTAGCCGTCTGGGACATCAACATCCTTTGTCATTTCAAAAGAATGCGTATCAAATACCGTTGCATTAATTTTCCAGTCTATGCTGGGACTTCCTGATTTTTGAGAAACATTAACGTCTGCCCATAAAGGTATCATATATCCAATAGAAATTGCATCTAGCATTGGAAGACATTTTTTTGCAGTAAAATTTGGAAACCCATTAATAATTGAAAGTTTGCTATCATTAAAATAATGATCCATTTCTTTCCACCACTTAGGGATATAGTCTGAGGATGGAGAAGGTGGCCTTACAACATTTTCAGAATAATCATCTATAGCAAAAAACTTTATATTATTCTTTAACATAAATTATTATTTATTTCTTTTAGTATATTTTTTTTCATATTGCTATTTTTGAAATGATTATAGTATTTGTCTAAAGTCCTATACGCTCTTTTATTAAATACCGAATTAACTACATCCTCAGAATATTTTTTAATCGCATCTGTTGGCATATATCTAATAAAATTAATTTTCTCATCCGTATGAAATCTAACATAGGTATAAATATCACCTTCTTTTATCTTAAAAGTATTTACATTTTCTTTTAAATAAAAATTAAACTCAAGAGGCCTAAACCATTTTCCTATATCATATTTGCCTGGTATAGAGTATGTAGCCCTAGTAATAGAGTTATCCTCTAGAAACGCTGGTTCGTATGCCGTCATTTGAAGAGATGGCTCGTCTGTAAAAAAAATAACCCTCTGCACAAAAGAAAAAAACTTTTGGTCCATAGATCTTACCTGAACGTGGCTATTATAAAAATCTTGATCTAGGAACTGGCTTTCAAGCTGTTTGTCCTGGTATCTCATTTCATAGTCATAAATAGATCTTAGTCCATATACGTTTTTAAGAGCGTCATGTATAGCTGGACACTGATTGATAAAATTATGTGGGTTATACATGTCCGCTGGCTTGTTTTTTAAATGACTCTTATAAACATTAACAGGTTCTTCTGCCCTTACAAACTCTTTTTCTAGGCAGGTCCAATATACATTAATCATTTTGCTTTTCCCCTTCGTGGAAATTATTTTTTAAATAGAGATAATGGTTTTCTGCATCAGAGAAAAAAGACTTCCAGCCCTTGATGCTTATTGCAGATTTTGACAAAAAGTTAAATGAGAGATCTTTTGCGTTAATTCCAGCATAGTGCTCTAGCATATGTATATACGGCATGGAAATTGGTAGGGTATTATTGCCCACAAGTATTGCGTGAGACCCACTTATCCCACTCATATCCCATGACTGAGAAGAGTGCATATTTAAAGTGTTTTCAAATATCTCATTATTTGGGCTCATATCGTTACTATTAAATTCTAAATTTGTCATAAACTTCCAAAAGTCTGTGTCTTCTCTGCTACTTAGATAGTAGTGCATTCTAACAAAGTTTGCAAAAGAATCATATGATTTTTTAGTTATAAGGTTATAAGACGCAACATCAAATGAGTTAACTTTTTCTTTTGATAAAACCTGAACAACCTTTAAAAGGTTTTCATGAATAAAGAAAAGACCATTACTTTCTAAGGGTTCAACGAAAGCAGCCGAAAGTCCGATGGCGACAACATTTTTTACCCAGGTATTTTCATAAGTTCCTGTTTTAAATTTAACGTCATTAAACTTGAGAGAATCGTTTATTCTTGACTCTCCCTTTTCTTTTAGAAGATACTCTTTAAATTCTTTTAGCGCATCCTCTGGCGTGGTAAATTTATCTGAATAAACATAGCCAGTTCCTATACGAGAGTAAAGTGGTGCATTCCACACCCATCCGTATCCCAAAGCTGTACTTTCTGTAAATGTTTTTAATTCTTTTTTTATATTTTCATATGGAATCTGAACGGCCCACGCTCTGTTGACTGGAAGCCTATCAGAATAATCAATAAACTTTTCATTAAGCGCTTCTCCTAGCAACATACTTTTAAAACCAGAGCAGTCAAAGTATAGATCAAATTCCATGGATTGACCATTATTTAAATCTAATTTAGTTATTCCATTAACGTCCGTATTAACTTTATCAATGTTTGCAATTATATGCGATACACCTCTTGGAACTGCATAATTGTCTCTTAGCCAGTCTGCAAATTTCATTGCATTAAAATGTAACGCAGAATCCTTTTTAAGGCTAAACCCATCAACTTCTTTTGAAGATATTTTGTTCTCATTAATAAGATTCATCTGTGGGAAAAATGATTCTGTATAATTTTTTATAGGTAGTGATTTATCTAGAATCTTAGACACATGCCAATCATTTCCATTTCCTAAAAATGAATTAGTTTTATATGGGTTTCCAAACGGATAATGGAAAGACGATCCATCATTTTTATAAAAGTTTTTAAACGAAATGCTCAACTTATATGAAGCATCTGTGTCTCTCATAAAATCATGATGATCGATTCCCAAAGCGTTACACCATGCCATAAGTGTCGGAAGGGTACTTTCGCCAACTCCAATTCTACCCACGCTATCACTTTCAATCAGTGTAATCTTCTTGTCTGGAAAAAATTTAATAAGTGTTGATGCTGTCATCCATCCCGCAGATCCTCCGCCAACAATGCAAATTGAGTTAATTTTATTCATAATGCTTTTTACTCCATGAATTCTTTTTATACCAACCGCTAAAAACGCTTGTTGACTTAAATCTAACTTGTTTTATTTTTTCTATTAATCCTGGATCTATTTCCGACTTCCAACTTTCTCTTTTAAAAGGAATAATTTGAAAAATTGGCGTACCTTGTTTAATTAAACCGCTAAAATCATTTTTTATAAAGAATGGTATATTTCCTGGTACCATTGGAAATAAATCTGCATCTACAACTCCAGATAGGGTTGTAAATGGCAAGTCAAATCTATTTAGTGGATGTGTTACTATAGCAGAGTACCCCTCTGGCAACTCAAAAGTATACGGGTGAAGCCATGCAAAATGCTGCTCTTGATGTCCTGCTGGAGTTGGCAAATGTTCTGCTGGACCGTTTCTTCTTGGTCTTTCATTTACAGGATTATCTGAGGATTCAATATGCTTTTCGTGTTGTGATGGTCTCCATCTAATGCTTGAGCCAAGCTCGGTTTTTTCTACATATATGTCCTGCCAAAGTGTGGCTATGTATCCTGTTGTAAGAGAGTCTAAAAATGGTGAGCATAGCTTTATGCCTGGATTGCTATTACCATCAAGTGAAACTTGCAGCTTGTCGTTATTCCCAACGTACCTGCTAGAATCCTTGTACCATTCTGGTATAAATGATTTTGCTGGCTTTATGTTTTCAGAATACTTAATGGTAGAAAAAGTTTTTATTTTTTTCAAGGCATCCCCTGCATTTAAATCATAAAAGAGTATCTATGATATTAATATATTATACCATTTGCTGGTATTATTATCAATAGGCTCGGGCAGATTGAGTGGTATCTCTCAGAATTATCTAAAAAACTCTTCCACTTCTTCTTCAGATACGCCAAGCTTACGCAAAACATTCTTTTTCTTTTCCATTACTTCATGGTATTCTTGAAGATCAAGCTCTTTAAAATGCATTTCTTCTGCTTCTTGAACAATTTCATCAATTTTTTCTTCCTTGACAATACCCCATGATTTAGAATCTTCATTGAATACTGCAAACTCATCTTCAGAAAATTCAGAAGGCTCGATATCGGTTGCATGCGCTGGAATTAAATAAACCCCAGGCTCTAGAGGTGACTCGTCAGCAATTGACTCTGATACAAATATTTTTGTTACTGGGTGATATGTATATATCTTCATTTTATCCCTTTGTTAAATACTAATACTTGATGCAGTATAGTAGTGCTACGTTTCTAGGTCTTGTTTCTGCTCCATATGGTCCGCCACCGTTTGGGTCGGCCGTGGTTCTAGTTTCAAGGTACTCTGAGTTCGCCATATAGTTTGGAGAGTAATGTCCTTGATATGAAAATCCAGAGCGATAGTACTGGAATGAGTGTGTGTGATTTGCAAGCATGTGACCCTGTGCTGAACCAAAACCTCTACCTGAGTCTACTCCTCTAGCGTCATCAAATCCACGAATAAATTCTCCACGAAGGTCTGGGACGGCAAATGTAGTGCTGCCATCTCCTGCGCCGAATGTTGTTGAACAAACCGCAAATAGATCGGCATATACAGTTCTGCTTATAGCAGCTCCATTGGCTTTAATATATCCAGCAGGTGCGGTGCTTGAGGCAAATGCCATAACCGTTCCAGATGGTGTGGTTCCGCCATTATCTGTTAAATATTTTGTCAGTGTTGCCATTGTTATTTACCTCTTCTTTTATTTAGTATATTTTTCATTATGCAGTCATAATCCATCCGTATGTAGCATTGCTGTAAACAAGTCTAATAGACTGACGAGGGACGTTAAACGTTAAATTCTCTGCTAGAGACGCAATTAACAATCCATTTCTTGCAATAGTTACTGGAGTATTAAATGCTGTTCCAGCAATATCTGTAATTACAATTTCATCACCAAGTACTGCTGATGCTGGAAGAGTAAGAGTTAATCCTGCTGAAGGTATTACAAAGTAATTTCCTGATGAAGATACTCCAGAAGTTCTAGACACTCCACGAGCAACTAGGGTTGTATTTGTGCTAACAATTGTTGGTCTTTGATCTGAATATCTCTTAGTTGCAACTGATAGATCTGTTGCCGCTGTTGGATCTTGAGATACTCTAATATCATTACCATTTATTGTAACCGCTCCAGTTGTAGGAGCTCCGTCTGCTGAGCCAAGTGTAATATTAGTTGTTGAGCCTGTAACTCCATTTGTACCAATATTTACTGTCTTTGTTACACCGCTTGCTGTTGCTCCAGTGCCTACGTTATATGTAGATACTGTTGTAACAGATGCGCCCATATTGACTGTTGCAAAGTTTTCTGTGAGTGTAGCATTCTGAGGTGTAGCCGAACCAATTGTTACGTTAGTAGTTGAGCCAGATGCCCCATTTGTACCTACGTTAATTGTTCTTGTTGAACCAGAGGCTGTGACTCCAGTTGCTACGTTATATGTAGATGCTCCAGTTGAAGCAGTAAACATATTGACTGTTTGTGCTGCAGTTGCAGTATTGGCAACATTTAATGTTGTTGCTGCACCAGCAAAGTTTATGGTTGTGGCTGTTGTATTATACAAGTTCTGTGTTAGCATAGTGCCAACTACAGTTGGGTTCTTAATTGTAAGTGTTCCTGTACCAGCACCAATATTAACAGAAGATGCTGCTCCACCAATATTAAGTATATCTACTGTATCATTTACAAGATTCATTGTAGTTGCTGATGAGTAAATATCTCCACCAGTTGTATACAAATCTCTGATATGTAGATCGTTTGTAGTTACTGTAGTAAAGTCAATTGTTGATGTTGGCTTTGTTTCAACACCTGAGAACAACCACCAGTGACCTGTTAGGTGATCTCTTGAAAGACCTGTGTATGATCCACGGTATGGACCAGATACTGTAGCTGTGCCTTGGCTTCCAAGGACAAGAGTTGTTGTTCCTGGATTTGGCTTTGATGTTGTAATTGTACCTGTTGAGGCAGTTTCGTTAATTGTAGTTGCTGTTTGAGCATAAGAGACTTTATTTGCAGCAGGTATTGCTGTTACAATAAATGTTCCGTTAAATGATGCTGAAACTCCAGTTATAACAATCTGCTGACCAACAATGTAGTCATGATTTGTTGAAAGTGTAAGTGTTGATACGTTTGAAGTTCTATTTCTGCTTGTTACGGTTTTTGTTGTTGTTGTAACAAGTGTTGTAGAAGGAACATCATCCTGTGGAACCTCAAATGATAGGCTATACGGAACTGATGTTGATCTTGCTGTAACCATAAGGGTGTCGTTGATAAGCGGATCTACGTCTTGAATAACGCATGAATCTCCAACTGTCTCTTGTGGTGGATTTGTTAAAATAACTGTTGCAACTCCGCCTGTAATTGCCCAGGATGTTACGTAGTTAGTAAATGTCTTACTTGTTACTGAAGATACTACGTTATTTGCTGTTTTTGCAAATGAGAAAGATTTTGTTGTAGGAACCGCTGTAATTACGTGAGTTCCGTCAAATGTTGCGCCTACTGTTCTAGCTACTTGAACAGATCCACCTGACGATGTAGGAGTCTGTGTTGCGCCAGCTTGGATGTACCTGAATGTTGTTGGTGAAGGCACATCATAAATTGTAAATGTTCCATTCATCAATGAGTTAACGTTAGATACAACTACAGATTCTCCAACTAGGAAATCATGTGCCTCTGATGTTGTTAGAGTTACATAATCAAGAGTAGTTGTTCTAGAAACCCGTGTGGTTCCTGCAGAGACATTTGCAAAGTCTGGGTTACCAGTATTTGCAAAACTAAATCCATTGCTTGATACTGCAGTAATGGTAAATGTGCCGTTATAACCAGTATCTGCTCCAGAGATAGTTACTGACTCTCCGACTAAATAGTTATGTACTGCGTCTACGGTTATTGTTGCTACGTTAGCAGCATCTCTTGATACCAACACAATGTTCTTATCGTAATTAG
>Ga0209296_1003041_pt1 | contig 11580 bp, 13 predicted proteins | sample S_130206_EF_Meta_FD_187319 | JGI IMG/M metagenome (GOLD analysis project Ga0209296, IMG submission 187319) | Freshwater microbial communities from Lake Simoncouche, Canada to study carbon cycling - S_130206_EF_MetaG (SPAdes) (version 2) | ecosystem: Environmental > Aquatic > Freshwater > Lake ...
TAAAGATGGATATAAAAATAATATAGAGATACTCATACGCATCACATATTCCTATCTCGCCCATATAAAATTACAAGTTCCATTAATGACTGAAAATACATTAATAACCTTTGAATATATAATAACCTCTAATTGCACATCCTTTTCGCTAATATACGGGACTTCTTTGCGCCTCATCAATTCAAATAAATATTTGAACTCACTTTTAGCCGCTATATTTTTTGTGATATCCTCGTTGCCCCTATTCTTAATTGTCATATAAATTGATGTAGTGATCATCTGGTTATTATAAGAGCCTGCTGTTATTATTTTTTCAGGAAACAATGAGAAAGAGTAGCTATAAATTCCCGTTCTTGGGACATTTGTATGATATTGATATGGCTGAATATTATTATAATAATAAGCTTTTTGATCTTCGCGAACTATAGTATCCGCCCATTTAATTTGAGCAGTATCTAATAATCCCATAGTCTCATTATATATATGAGAAGCAGTATAGTTATCGTGTATATTAAAATTTTCTACTATATCTGGCCTTCGCATTACCCAAATTAATTCCTTAATATGATTATAAGAACTCGTCAATTGATAATTATCACCATAGCTATTTATAGACAATGCCGGGAATGTTTGTCTCTTAACATAATCAACAACATATTTAACAATCCCTTCATCGCGCAGCGAGTTTGCCCTATAAGTGCTGTCAAGAAATACATAGTTAATATCTAAATAGCAAAATATATAACTCTCATTACTAATAAAGTTTGTGATTTTTATAGTATCACCATATATTTTATTAAACAGCACAGGAGATACATATAACTTTATTTTATCACACCATACCTGGTATAGCTTCTCAATGCTGTTGATTTCAATCTCAACCTTTATTTCCTGGTTTTGTATCTTGTATAAAGGTAATGCCAAAGACGGGTTGCGCGTAAACCAAAAGTTTAATGGCACTTGCAATGAACGCCCCTTTATTGAAGGGTTTCCTTTGTTAATTGTTTTATCAGTGCTTGGATATATACTGTTAAATAATATGTTGTTTTTTATAACATACCTTGTATTATTATTGTTCGGCGATGTATATTCTGGTATATTCCCAATCAACTTATTGTATTCAACGCCATCTTTATTGGTTAACTCATTCCATATATTCATCCATTCGCCGTATATTTCATCTATGATGCTTCCTTCAACGCTTATAGTAGCCCTTTTAATAAAATTATGACCTACATTATTAATCCATTTAAACCTATGTTTATCTGTTGAATAAATATCCGGGAGATTAAAAGATAAGTATATATTACTAACTAAATCGCCGTAGCGTTTTATAGTGAATAATACCTTTATATTCTCTGTTGTATAAGCGAGGTTTATTGAAGAATTAATATCTGGAACATTTTTATTGTTTTCCATCGCAAAATTAACATGCTTATTATATACATATTTATAGTAATTAACACACGGATTAATGTTAACATAAGAATCCATTTGACCTGTTAGAACTAACTGTGTTATACCCCCACCCATATTAAGATATTATTAATATTGATACTTTAATATTATCTTATATATTAAAATCTTACTCCTTTTCATCGTATTCCTTTATAAAATGCACTAATTTATCGTAAGTCCTTGCATCTTCATATGATGCAAGTATTTTAGGATTGGCTGCTGAATTATCCACTATAAGGATTGTAGGGAATCCGGATATCTTCATTTGACTTACGCGCTCTAAATTTTCACTTCTATTATATTTTTTGAGTGATACATTAGCCCATTCTAAATTATTTAATTTATCCCAAATACCCGATTCATTGAAATCTATGCAATGCCCACAGCCATCCATATAATAATATTCTACACTATATTTTTTATAGCTGCTAAAAAAACCTTCTTTTATCTTATCTTTATTTACAATTAAAAGAGCAACTATAAATACTGATAATATTAATACAATACCGATTAATACAGTATAACTTTGAACTTTACCTTTCAAATTAAACATTATGTTATATTATATTATTTTTTTATTCTAACATAATGATATATTATTATTACAGATATCCTAAATTATATTGTTAATAATTTCATAATTATTATAGTATTTCTTAAAAATGGCTTCTTTAATGTTATAGTTATCATAGGTAAATGTTATATAGGTGTAAAAGTTGCCAATATTGTTTGAAATTATATAATTTAAAAAATCTTCAAATATATTGTGGTTTATTAAAATGACCCTGCAATCTAATGCATCATAGTCAATTGTAGCAATTGTATTAACTACATAAACACTAAAATCTTTTTCTTCTAATAAATTTTTATATTCGGCTATATCATCTTTGCATACCACTATAGTCCTATATATTAAATGAGTTTTATAAATATTATCCAACTCCTCCACAAATTGATTTTTTAAATCTAATTTCATAATATATGATATATTATATCATAATATATATATTTTATTTTTATATGATATATATGATATATATATCATATATCATATAAGATATAAGATTATTAAATATATTAATATTATAATGGATGATAAAGTAATTAAAATAGGTTTGTCTGTTTTTCAAAATAGATATAATAATATAGGAGTTGTCCCTGATAATATTATAACAAAAGCGGATGCCCTAAAAAAATCGTGCAGTTGTTTTAATTCTTTCTATGACCCTAAAATGATTTGGGAGAAAAAGCTTAATAATAAGAGAGAGAAGAATTTGCATATTGCCGCTAACACCAGTGCAGCAAGTAATAAAAACAGGGTTCATATTATTATCCCTGATTTCTCCGACATCTCTAATACTAAGAGGGCATTGATTGGCTATTTAAATAAACTTACAGTGAAGAACAAAGACCTTATTTGCGATAAGATTAAGAACATTATTGATAATAATAAAACAGAAGAGATATTTTTAATTATTTGGTCATATATCAAAGTATCTGACATTGAAAATAATATCTATATCAAATTATTAGACTACTTTGATAGCGAATTTTTGAATAATAATATTGATAAAATGTGGCACGACTATATAAATAATAAATTATGGATACCGCCAAAATATATTTTTGATAATAACCTATTGTTACTTAATAATGAATACGAATTATACTGCGACTATATTAAATGGAAGAAGGGTATCCATAACACAAATATCATATGGATAAAATATAAAAAAAGCGAAGTTTCCTTGCTACTAAATCAAATATATGATTATATGATTACCAAATGTATAGGGAAACCAAATATACATAAGTATATTATAGATATTTTTATGGAACAAATATTTAAAATATTAAAAAATTATAAGGAGAAATCTATTGTAGAAAAAATAAAACTACTTGATATTAAAGAGTTTGATAGCTCAACAAAGTTTTTAATATATAATATTATAGAAAATAAATAATTTCTATTATTATAGTATAAGAGAATAATGAAAGAGACCGACACAACTTTATCTTTTTATAGTAGTTTATTCATACAATTAATATTTGTAATATTACTTTTAATAATTTGGAGTTATATATATAAGCTTGAGAATGTAGGTTGCGTATGCTCCGAACACAGCAACAAAGAATTTATTAAGACTTTCACTATAGTAGCCCTATTATATTTCTTAATTACCGCGTTTATACCAATCAAATCCATTGCTAAAAATATGGGAACTGGCATAGTTCAATTACTCGCCTTTGGAACATTCATATTCTTCCTAACCTTCGTTGTGTATATTTATTATGCATTTGATTATGTGCGATATTTAATGAATGAGAAGTGCAAGTGCTCAGAAGATTTACGCCGCGATATTATTGCCATAGGCACTATGATCTCCCTATTCTTATTCATAATATTACTCTTCACTATCATAATCATCCCTATATTAATAAGCACCCTAACTAACTTATTCGTAAAGATCCAAGACTTTGAAAGCGAAGTTGAGGAAGTCATTAAGAACCCTGTTAAATCTATACGCAATACTCCCGGGCGTATATTCAATAGTACTAAAGATATTGGCTCATTTGTCAAGAATACCGCTACTAAAATAGTTAAAGGTAAAAAGGGTCGTTAAAAAATAAATAAAAATAAATCAAATTAAAATTCTTTTTATAAATATTATATATTATATATCATATAACAATATTACACCAAACTGAACACCTAATACCATTAGCCTAAATCTCGGTATCGTCTATGACAATATCCTGTAGATACTGAGCAAGAATTTCTTCTACAATGAGTTCTGGCTTGAATTCGTCATATGTCATAAAGATCTTTAGAAGTTGCTCAGAAAATCCTGAAATCATTGCAGTTCCTTCAGTTTTGCAATTAACCGGGAAAGATTGCTTATGAGAAGAATTGAGATTCCAGAATATAAACTTAGGAGCTGTATAGTCGGCTGCTTTAAACATTTTAACAATTGTCCTATATAATGTTTCAATGCCATTAGTCTCTTTGTCATTATCAGTAGTCGCCTCATCAAATTGCATATCAGTGAATATAAATAGTTTCTTAGGCATATCTTGATCATTAATGTTATTATCCTTGCCATATTTAATAATCAGATTGCAGCATTTAACAAAATCCGTATTATACCCATAATCAATATTTACCATTGATTTAAAGCAAGTATATAGAGATGGCTCTGTGCCCTTGTCAGTATATTCCTTGTATAATTCATCAGGAATAAGAGATACTAATTCGGGTTTATCGCTAAATGTAATAAACTTATTTTTAAACATTCCATTGCAACACTGCGATGTGATAATGCCGAGAGAAATAGCGACTTGGGCAGGAATACTTCCATTGCTTGCAGAAAACATAGAGCCCGATAAATCAACAATAGCCAGAGAATTACCGAGAATACCGCAACTTTTTACATTATCAACAATAGTTCTCCATTGCAATTCAATAGTTTCATTCTCGCTATAGCTATCTTCATCCTGCGTGCTGCGAAGATTTACATAGTAATTTGCTAATTCGTGAGGGAGAATACCAGTCACATTAATCTTCGCATTACCACTTCTTACTTTTGCCAAGTATTCGCAATATCTCACGCTATCGTGTTTATTAAACACATTGTGCAACCTTCGCGATGCGACACCTGGGACACATTCATAATTTATCTTGTCCCACTCATTATTACACATCAATGCCTCTACAATATTAATTTTCTTTCTTAGAGGCGCGAGATACTCTTTCCTATATTTCTCCATCTTCTTAGTATCATCTTTTCCATAAAGGATTGTCGCAAGTTTCTTTGCAAAATGCTTACGCTGATCATTCCTATCATTCTCGCTCGGAGCCCATTTAGCACACAAAGAGATATTGACCTTCTTCTTATCCTTTGCTTCGCTACCTTCGCTGGCTTCGCTACCTTCGCTACCTTCCGCAGCTTCCGCAGCTTCAATGTTTAAATCTGTAATATCATCACGCAATTTATCAGCAAATATTTTTAATTCATAATGTTTGCTAATAATTCCGTCTCCTTCGTTCTCGTAGCAAATATTAAGCAAATCCTTCCATCTTCCATATTTGTTAATATAAGTAATGATATTACTCATATAAGTATATGGTTTGTTCTCGCGCAACCATAGCATCGCCTGGTTAGACACTCGCTTTTCCTTTTTTCCCTTCAATCTATCGCGACCGTTGAAAATGATTGCTACAGTTTTCTCAGGACTTACCTTCCAGCAATTTTCAAGATACTCATAACTCTGTTCCTTTTCAAGAGTTCGCGTATACATCATAAAGTAATCAACAATCGGGCTACCCGAGGTATCAAGAGCGATAGCTCCGTTTTCAGTGCAAGTATACTTAGGAGCATCAGCAGCAGCAGCAGCGGTAGCATCAGCGGCAGACATTTTCAAGTTGTTTGTTAAATAGCTAAGCTAAACCTAATGTATCAATTTTTATAAATAAATATCTAAATATAAATAAATATAAATAAATATATCTAAATGTTTTTATATTTGCCTTGGGAATATCAAAAGTCTCGTATTTTAACTTGTAAATTAAACAATGATAATTATTCGCTTAATTCACTTAAGTGTATTAGAGAATGGGTAATTGACCAAGAGCCTTCAGTAATTACTTCAACACATTGGTGGTATAAAGATTTACCAGAAGATACAAAAGAATTGTTTGGCAATATTGCAAATAATAAAAAAATAATAGAGATGTTTAAAAGACGACTTGGTAGTAAATATATTATTGATGTTCTCCACGATATGAACGAGATATATGTGTCCCCTCCTTCAAATAATAATAAAAACTTTAAAAAGAATTCTTCAGACAATATATTTTATATAAGGCATATTGATGGCCCACTTTTTTATATTCCCTTTGCATCCTGTTATAGGGTTATTGTAGGTCTTGATGATAATAAAGAGATAATGACAGTTTTTAATATGACAAATGAAAAATATATAATAAAAACCGGCGATGTAGTAGGTTTTGATTTTAATAGAGAATGCCATTATATATCACCAATCATCTGGTATAAGGATAATGATAAGGATACCGAAATAACTGAAGCAAGAACTAACAAAAGATACCGGGTAATCCTAAAAATACATTATTGCGTGTATCCATACTGGGCTAAAGTATTCGGGTATATTCTCAGCAAACTTTCAATAATGTATAATAGATTATTTAGAGACCTCTTTTTATTTACATTGATACCGCAATGCAAATATACAAAATATTTAGCAAATATTATGATAATGTTTACAATGGCATATCATAATATAGAATTCTATATCGGTTATAATAATATACAATATACAATATTATTGCAATATATATCTTGTAATATACATTACTCTATTTTCTTATTTGGAACTTCGTTTATACATTATATTAGATGGATAGATACTGCTTATCAAGGTGGTGTAATTAATAGTTGTTTTAAAAGAGACTTCTATTTTTACAAATTCCTTTATATGCTACAATTTATACATATGTATCTTTCATATAAAATAGACAGTAGCAGTGATAACAGCGATAGCAGCGATAACATAGTATTATACACATATATTATAGTGCCCTTAATATTCACTTCATATATTTCTAATTATACATCGTATATACCTAAACTTATAGAGTTATACATTGTATATGATATGATAAATAACATTACTATTAACCTTAAATATATGGAGTATTTTTACATTTATTTGAATATATTTTTCAATTATGTTCAGTTATACAAACCAATGGATATGTAAATATATATACATATTATAGATACATATAATGGGTGTTGATGCTAAAATTAAACGGTTTAAATTAAAAAACGGTATTAGAGTTATTATAGTGCCCTTAAAAACTAATTTAACACATATATCCACAAATTTTTTATTAGGAGAAAGGCAAGAAAAGAAGGTTCAAAGCGGCATAACACATTATTGCGAGCATTTATTATCAACAGCCACTTCAAAAAAATACAAAGATGCTAAATATATCGCCGGTGAAATATATAGACGCGGTGGGTATAAAAATGCGTATATTAGTAATTATGAAATGAGTATCTATATATCGGGTTTCTATAAAGATTTAGAATTTTATATGGATATATTATCAAATGCAATTAATGATTTTCATATTGAAAAGTATATTGAAATAAAAGAGAAGAAGGCAGTAGTGCAAGAGTATAGAAACATTTTATCAAATTACAAGTTTGATTTTAATATTTTCAAGTTTTTATATCCCAAATATTCATATTTTGAAGATTATAATAGACAGATTAAGATTTTGAAAACCTTTAATAATAAAAAAATAAAGAGCTATTTAAAGAGTCATTTAAATACCGATAATCAAGTTATAACAATAACTTGCCCCACTAATAAAATCAATGAGACTATTAAGAATCTCAAAAAATATTTTGGAATTATAAAAAATAAAAAGTCTAAGTTAGCATATCCCATATTAAAGCACGATAATACTCATTTAAAAATAGTAAATATCAAGAATGATAGGAAGGATGCTAATAATTTTATTGCAATTCATTTATCTAAGAGCATTTCCTATATGTCAGACGAGCATTTAATATTGCAATATATTCAAATAATGTTATTTAACTTTGAAAATGGTGTATTTTATAGCATTCTTCGCAAAAAGCTTGGTATCATTTATAATATTAGACTATCTATTAATATAGATAAATATAATGCCAAAATGTCATATTATAGAATAACATCGCAATGCGCTGACACAAATGTCCCTATGTTTATTGACGCGATACTTGATATTCTTAAAAATTACGAGTTAGTTGAAGATGATATAAATAATGCTAAAAACCACTTTAGATTTACTTACGAGAATAAAAAGTTTTATAAGCTAACCACTTTTAATGACGAATACAAAGAACAGCTACTATTTTCAAATGATATTATTGGGAATGATGACATATATAAAAAATTAATCTCTGTCAAATCGCAAAAAATAAAAGAATATTACAAAAATGTATTCACAAAGGAGCTATTATCACGACATATTTTCTTCTATTATTCCAATACAAATATTAATAAAACCATAGAAACAATATATAAAAAGCTGCAAAAGCAGCTTCCTGGCACAGTGTATAAATCTTATTATATTAAATAACCTAACTATCTATTTTCTTGCAGATGTTGGCGTTGTTCGCATATCTTTGCTTCCGTCTTTATTTACAAATTGTGCCATAGTATATCTATTATCCTTAGTGCCATCTTTTTTACAAGGCATCTTTAAGTCGGTTGTGTGTCGTTCAGTGGTTTTATTAGGCATATTGTATATTGATTTGGTAATAATAACAATAGAAATGTATTCTATCAATTTTTATTTTTTTAATTTATTAAATATAGTAAAAACTGATTTATTACTTATAATTTAATAATAATTATAATAAGTATGAATAAAAAGAACTTAGGTCAATTTTATACAACAAATTATAAGCAAATTTTACAAAATATGTATATCCCTGATAATGTTAGTAATATTATAGAGCCGTTTGCAGGTAATGGTGATTTATTAAATTTTATAGAGGATACTAATTGTAAATATAATGTTAAATGCTATGACATAGACCCTAAAAAGGATTTTATAATCAAACAGGATACATTACTTAATCCGCCTGATTTAGATAATGCATTTGTAATTACAAATCCACCGTATTTAGCAAGGAATAAGTCAAGTGATAAAAGTGTTTTCAATAAATATAATACAAATGATTTATATAAATGCTTTATACAAATCTTAATAAACTCTAATTGTTTAGGAGGTATAATTATAATACCGCTTAATTTTCTATGCTCAATTCGCAAAGCAGATATAGAACTTCGGGAGAACTTTGTTAAAAAATATGATATGAATATTATAAATATATTTGAAGAGCGAGTGTTTGATGATACTTCATATTCAATATGCAGTTTTCAATTTACTGCCAAAAATGATACAAGTGAAAATATTAGCGACTGCTATATATATCCGTGCAATAAGCGCATATCCTTTGTTTTGAACAATGACAATAACTATACAATTGGTGGCAAAATATATAATCTTGAAAAAAATACAAAATACAAAATAGATAGAGCAGCGATAGCAGCAGGAGCAGCAGGAGCAGCAGGAGCAGCAGGAGCAGGCGCAGAAAACGACGAGTTTTGCACTAATATATTAGCTAAATGTATAGATGATAATATAAATAGTAAAATAGGATTATTTATAGTGGATGATATGACAAGAGATAAATATGTAGATAAGACACCTAATTTAACTGCGCGTTCATATGCTATTTTAGTAATAAAACCTAAAATAACTCTTGAACAGCAAGAAGAACTTGCAAAAAAATTTAATATATTTTTGAATGAACATAGAGATAAATATAATTCATTATTCTTAACAAATTATAGAGAAAGCAATACAATCGCGAGGAAACGAATATCTTTCGGGTTAGTTTATGACATATGCAATTATTTATTATGAATTATTTAAGAGACTTCATAAATTCCCCCATATTTTTAGTTCCCATACTGGAATTACAATTTTGACAAATGGGTTTTAGATTAGATACTATAGTATCACCGCCATTTGCTTCTGCAACAATATGACCGCAATTAAATGACATTTGCGTAATATCGGTTGAATTACAGCACATACATTTAGACTTGCCAATATCTTCGCCAATATTTGTATTCCACACAAGCCGTTTGATAGTAGCAGCAATAGGTTTTTTCTTTTTTTTCTTTGAATCTTCTTTTTCGCAAGTAGCTGATTTGTTAGCTACCTTGATAACCTCTTCATTATAAATTATATCTTGTAATTCGCTAATAAATAATTTATACCTACGCCCTTGCTCTTCGGCGTGTGGATTTGGGGAATAACATCCTTTCTTTACTTCGCACTTTTGATAGTCAACGTCAAAATTATATATATCTTTCAAGCAAGGAGTTATGTATATATGAAAGTATTTTTCATTTGTTATATAGTTATCAAATAATGGGTTTTTATATGGAGGGTTTTGTCTAAAATAATTTAATATAAAGGCTATTTTTTCGCTATGATAACGGTTTGGCGATAGGTGTTTTTTAATTATTTCAATAATAATAGGTTTGTTCGTATCATCTTCAAAGTTCTTAAATAAATACCCGTTGATTTTTTCAAAGTCTGCCATTATAACTTATTTTTTAGTATCATAATAACAATGTCAATTTTTATCTAATTATACAACGAAAGAATTTAAATTATTATATCTTATTAGGAAACTTATAAATAATAAGAGGGATGGATTCTAAATTTTTTTACATATATTTGATGCTTGTAATTGTGGCGACATTTTCTTTCACTATAATAAGATGTGTATTTAAAAGACACGAGCTTGATATCTTTTTTTATCCTAATGAAGCTAATAACATTATAGCAAATAAGGTATATTTGGCTGTCCACATTTTTGTTAACTTCCTACTCGGGTTTCTTTTTGGGTTTGATGTTGTTGGTGGTATGGCTATAAAAATATTAGTATTTGAAGTATATCTTTATCTAACCGAGCATTGCGATGTTTTCATCCTTTCAAACGCTTCAAATCTTATAATTATCGTTTTAATATCATTAATAAGTTATATAGCCGGCAGCACAATAAACAAGGTATTCTCTAATAGATAAAAAAATTATAAAATAAATATAAAAATAAAATATAAATAAATATAAAATAAAATAAATATAAAATAAAATAAAATAAATATAAAATATAAATAAAAATATATAAATTACATACTTTACATACTTTACATATGGGATGGCATCGGCGGGGGACAGACATCTCAATTATTCCTTCAATTTTTCTTTAATGATTTCTCTGATATTTTTAGCACATCCTTTAAAATTGAGCACATCCCTAACAGGGCATTTGAATGCAAATTCATTAGCAGCCCGAAACTCATAATCATTCTTGGTGCTTTCTAACTGTATTTCAAAATATTTGAAGATGCATTTGTCGTGGGCGACATTGGTGCATACCTGTTTGGTGTTTGAAGAATTGTTATTGAACATCTTGATAACCCTATTATTTTTATTTTTAAAATTAGAACGACAGA
>Ga0209296_1003046_pt1 | contig 11571 bp, 19 predicted proteins | sample S_130206_EF_Meta_FD_187319 | JGI IMG/M metagenome (GOLD analysis project Ga0209296, IMG submission 187319) | Freshwater microbial communities from Lake Simoncouche, Canada to study carbon cycling - S_130206_EF_MetaG (SPAdes) (version 2) | ecosystem: Environmental > Aquatic > Freshwater > Lake ...
TGACCCTCTACCGCTCGATCCTCGCCTTCCTCGCCAGCCTCTCCGCCGACCCGGCTGAGATCGACCGCGAGCCGCCACGCGCCGCCGCGGCCGTCGCCGCGGCTTACGCCAGCCTTGCCCCGGAGACGGCACCGCCCCCGCCCCCGGCACCGGCGAAGTGTGCATGCGCGGGGAAGTGCCAGGCGGGCATCTATCGGCCAGACGGGCGCATCGAGATGCGATGTGAGAAGGACTGCCCATGCGGCTGCAAGAAGTAAGTCGGTTGTACCTTACAACCCAAACTTCACCGACATGGCCGTCTCCGTGATCGTGCGTGCGTCATCGACACCGCACACCGTCCCACGGAGATTCCCGAATGAACCCGCTCGCCCTCCTGTTCTCGATCCTCCTGGCCCTCGTGGGCTGGTTCTCGACCGATTCCGGGGAAGCCGGGGTCGCCTTCGCTGTCGCTGGTGTCGTGGTGAGCAACCGCCGCCGGCTCCAGGATGAAGCGTCGAAGATTCACGCCGACATCGAGGCCCTCCGCGCCGCCGCCCCCGAGAGCGATCAGGAGCAGGCCGACAACCTGGGAAGGCTCGGTGAGCTCGAAGCCCGGGCCGACTCGATCGCGGTCGAGCTCGAGCGGGAGAATGCGACCGACGCCCGGCTTGCCCGCCTCCGCACCGCGGCCAGCAACGTGGCCGAGCATCGAGGCTCCGACGATCCGGAGAAGGCGAAGGCCCAGCAGCTGACCAGCTTCGGCCGGACGGTCTACTCCGACGAGGCCCGCCTCCTCCGCGTCTCCCAGTATCTCCGCGGCCTCCGTGACGGCACGATCAACGCCCGGGCCCTAACCGAGACCGGCTCCGCTGGTGCCGGCCCCGAGTTCAACCCGCCCGTCGATCTCTACAACGAGATTGTCAACGTCATCAACCGGCAGTCGATCGGGGCGCAACTCGCGCTGACGCTCAACACCAACAGCCGGACGGTCGACGTTCCGAAGCTCGGGAACGTGACCGCCGACTTCGTGGCCGAGGCCACCGCGCCCACCGCGCAGGATCCGACGACTTCGAAGGTGACGCTGACCGTCTACGACGCGAAGGCCGAAGTCGATGTGTCGAACAACCTGCTGGACGATTCGCCCATCGATGTGGCTTCGTATGTGACGCAGTTCATCGGCAACGCCTACGCCAAGTTCTACGATTCGACCTGGCTGGCGGGCCATGCCGGCAACTCGATCGCCGGGCTCTACGCCGGAATCGCGGCTGGCCGCAAGGCGACCGTCGCCGTCGGCGGAACGATCTCCGCGGCCAACGTCGGCACGGTCATCGGATCCATCGATCCGATGGTGATGGGCGACTTCGCCTGGGTCGTTTCGGCCGCCGGCTGGGGCCAACTCCTTGCCCTTGAGGGGACGCGGTTCGTCCAGCCGATGGTCGGTGGTGGTGCCCCTGGGATGTCGGTCTGGGGAGTTCCGGTCTACAAGACCGACGCCCTGCCAGCCAACGTCCTCGCCGTCTACGGTGCCTACCGCATGACCACCGCCCTGGCCATGCGGAAGGAGCTCTCGGTCACCCCGCTCCGCGAGCTCAAGGCTCGCGAGAACCAGACGGTCTTCCTGGCTCACGGCCGATTCGGTCTGAGCAACCACGGCCCCGAGTACGCCGGTGCCATCGTCCAGGCCACCAGCTGATCCTGGCTCCTGACTCCCGCCCGTCTTTCAGCGGCCGGGCGAGGCTCACCCCTCGCCCGGCCGCCCCCCTTTCCGGAGTGATTCATGTCGACTCTCTCGATCAAGTTTCGCCAGGAGTACGGGGACCACGCCGCCGGGGCTGTCGTTCCGTTTCCCGAGGGGATGGCCCGCCACCTCGTCGACAGCGGCCTGGCCACGTTCGTTGCCGCCCCCGAGCCCGCCGAGCCCGTCATCGAGCGAGCCGATGCCCGTCCCGCGAAGAATGTCCAACGCGCCACGAAGTGACCAGGGGGCCCCATGCTGAAGCTCCGCTCCCTGAAGCAACTCTCCGAGCCTGAGGTCGAGCCCGTGTCGCTGGCGGCAGCGAAGGGCCAGGTCGGCTTACTCCCGGAGCAGTCCGACGACGACGCTCTCCTGCTGAGACTGATCTCCACCGGCCGCCGGCTGGTGGAGCAGCGCCTCGGGACGACGCTGGCAACCCGGCAGTTCCGCGCCACCATCGTCGGTGACCTCGACAACCATGGCCACCACCATGGGCTCTACCACCAGCATTACCACCACCGGGACGAGCTCCGTATCCCGCTCCCGCCGCTCCTGGTGGATGGGACACATCCGCTGGCGATCACCGTGGGCGGGGTGGCCGTCAATCCAGCCACCTACTCCATCGACTCCGACTCGACCCCGGCGGTGATCAGGTTCACCACCTGGCCGACGTTCGATGACGACTCCCCCTTGGTCGTCACATTCTGGGCAGGGCCCCCCGCTGGCGGCCGGATCGAGCCCGCCGCCGAGTCTGTGATCCTGCTGTTCGTGGCCCACGGCTTCAAGAACCGGGAAGGCGTGGTCACCGGCACGATCGCCAACGAGCTCCCCATGGGCATCGAGACGCTCCTGGCGTCGATCTCCATCACGGGGGCTTACTGATGGGTGACCGCAGCGCCGCCGGCAACAAGACGCACACCTTCCGTTTCGAGCGGCCCGTCGAGACGCGGAACGCCGTGGGCGAGGTGTCGTCGATCTCCTGGGTGAAGATCGCCCGCCGCCGTGGCTCCATCGAGCAGATCGGCTACAGCGAGTCCCAAGACCAGGGCCAGACATCCGGGCAGGCCTCCTACATGATCGTGGTGCCATCGGTCCCGGGCCTCGACGGTTCATCCCGGATCGTGTGGGAAAGTCGGCTCGGTCGGATCCTGGTGGTGTCCTCGGTCGTCGGGGATGACGCCGACCCGGAGCAGACCATCCAGGCTTCGGAGAAGAAGACATGAGCGCCCCCGGGCTGTTCTTCTCCGCCTTCTTCTCCGAGAAGTCGAACCGCGACATTGATGACCTGATCCGCGCCTATGCCAGGCTCCCAGGATCGGTGGCCCGGAAGCACCTCAAGGCCGCGATCCGGCGATCGATCAAGCCATTCACGCCGGCGCTCAAGGCCGCGACACCCCGCGGAAAAACCGGCAACCTACGGCGATCGGTCATCACCGTCGTGAAGTTCGGCACCAAAGTCTCCCGCGGGGCCAACGAGGCTTTCCGCGGGACCGCCATGGGGATCGTGGGCTTCAGCCGGAAGGGCAAGAAAAAGAACCAGAAGGGGGATCATTCCGTCCTCGTCGAGGCCGGCAGCAAGCCGCGCCGCCGGAAGGGAATCCGGGGCAACTCCTTCAGCGCTGGCCAGGGCTCCACCGGGACCATGCCCCCGAAACATATGTTGCGCGACACGCTCGCCGCCAAGCGGTCAGGCATCCTGTCGAACATGGAAATTGAAATGGGTGTGAGCCTCGAGCGAGCCACCCAAGAAGCCGCCCGCCGCGCCGCCCGCTGACCCCCCGGAGATCCATCATGGAAACGATCCTCGTCCGATTCACCGCCCCCTGGGGCCCCTACGTTCCCGGCGATGCCCTCTTCGTTGATGCCGCCACGCTGGCCGAGCTCCTGGCCGCTGGCGTGATCGAGGCCGATCCGGCCGGGGAGGCTGAATGAGCAGTCCCGAGGCATGGCTGAAGACGACGATCGAGACCGCCGCCGGGGCTCTGGCCTGGCCGGTGGCCGTGTCGGAATCCGCGGCCCTGCCGTTCTGCGTCTACTCCCGCGAATCGACCGAGCGGCCCCTCCAGACCAGCGGCCTGACCGGGCTTGCGGAGGGGACTTTCGCGCTCGAGGTGTGCGGGGCCACCTGGACATCGGCCAGGACTGTGGCCGACGCGATCGTCGGCGCAGTCCAGAACTTCACCGGCACGGGGCAGGGGGCCATTATCGACCACGTTCACGTTGCAAGTGATCGAGACGGCACCGCGGTCTATCTCACCGATGGCCAGGATCTGCCGTCCTACTTCGTGATCGAGCTTCAAATCTTCATCCGCTGGCAGGAGTGACCAATGCCCGTTTCGCCGGCCACTATCGACACGATGCAGGGTTTGACCTTTACGTTCAACTCCATCGAGTTCCGCGCCACGAACATCAAGCGGAAGGAATCCCGCCCGCTCGTCGATGTTTCCGACTGCTCCCAGGCCGCCGACTCGCTGCGGATTTATCAGGCCGAGCCACTCAAGGACGGCGACGAAATCAGCCTGGAATACTTCGGGAAGAACCCGCCGACCAAGGGCACGAAGTACGCGATCTCCTGCTCCGGTCTGGCGATCACCGGCAACGCCTTCTGTACGGATGTCGAAGAGGGTGGGGCGGCCGGTGAGTTCGTCAGGGGAACGGCCACCTTCAAGATCTCTGGCTGATCTGGAGGTCGGTGATGCCCGCGATCCCATCCGCCCAAAACGTCTCCGTTTCCTTTAACGGGGTAGCGCTCGGTGGCCTGATCGGATTCGACGAAGGCTACGCCGCCGCGTCCCCGACTGACACCACTGGCTCCACCGCCACGATCGTCGGCAGTGGTGGAAACACGCGGGTGATCCGGCAAGTCGAGATCACCATGATCGAGCCCGGCTCGATCTCTTTCCGGTGCTGGGGGAACCCCCCCTTCGCCCGCTCCGACATCGGCCTCTCGGCCACGCTGTCGTTCACGATCGCCGGCACGACGACCAGCTGGCCTGCCCAACTGGCGAGCGTCCAGCGTGTCGGCTCTGCCGGTGAATTGATCCAAGGCTCCTACCAGTTCCAGTTCATGGGGTAACGATGCTCACGCGAGAAGATCTCCTCGGCCTCGAGGCAAACAGGACTGCCCCCCCGACGCGGCTCCATGTCGCCGCGTGGGGCGGGGATGTCTTCCTCCTGGATCCGACTGCCCAGGCCTATGACGAGTGGGCGATGTTCTGTGAGGCCAACAAGGGCCTGCCGGCCCCGTGGCGCGCGAAGGTGGCCTGTCTGCTCCTGTGCGACGAAGCGGGGAAGCGGCTGTTCACCGATGCCGACGTCCCGACCCTGGCAGCGTGGAAGCCCGACGGGCTCCTCGAGGTCTGGAAGGCCGGGATCGAGCTGCTCAAGGTCGACGACAAGGAGATCGAGGACCAGGCGGAAAAATCCGCGGCCAGCCCCTGACGCTGTTCCTCGGGAGGCTGGCCCTGGCGTGTGGAGAGTGGGATGTCGAAACGCTGTCGAAGCAGATCACGCTCCGACAGCTGAAATGGTGGATGGCCTTTTGGCGCGTCGAGCCGTTCGGTGACGAATGGGCGAGGTCGGGGAAATTGGCCGCGGTGACGGCGGCGGCCCAGGGGGCCAAGGTCGAGCCTGACTTCGAGGAGAAGTTCCTGCCGAGCTACCGCTCTCCGGTCCAGACCGAAGAGGAGCTCAAAGCCCAGCTGCGACGGATCCCGTTCTTCGCGGCCCAGATGGAAGCCCAAGGAATCTGACATGGCAGGCATCGGCAAGGTCTCCGCGATCTTCACCGCCTCGAGCGCCGGGCTGTCGGCTGGCGTGTCGAAGGCGAGTTCGTCGCTGAAGGGACTCCAGAAGGACGTTGCCAGCCTCCGCGGCGGGATGCAGATGCTGAACGCGATCAGCGGGGCGCAGTTGCTCGGCTCCGTCGCGTCGACCGCCATGAGCTACGCCCGTTCCCTGGTCAACGTGGGCTTGGCCCAGGCCGAGGCGATCGACTCGACGAGCAAACTGTCGTCCCGCCTCGGGATGACCTACGGGGAGTTGGCAGGCTTGGCCCACGCTGGCGACCTCGCCGGGGTGAGCATGGACACGATCGGGGCCGCCGCCACGAAGGCAGACGTTGCCTTCGTCAAGGCCGCACAGGGCTCCAAGACAGCCCAGGCGGGCTTCGCGGCCATCGGCCTTGAACTGGGCGATCTTCAGGGGCTGTCGTCCGCGGAGCGATTCTCAGAGATCGCTGATGCCATCGCCGGGCTCCCGACCGAAGCGGAGCGGGCCGCCGCGGCGGTGAAGCTGTTCGGCCGGGCCGGGGCGGAGTTGCTCCCCCTGTTCGCCGGCGGGGCCGGATCGATCCAGGAGGCCACCGAGGAGGCCCAGCGGTTCGGAATGGCCCTCACCGGGGCCCAGGGGCGGGACGTCGAGGAGATGAACGACTCGTTCTCCAAGGTCTCCGCGGCCATCGGCGGGATCATCAAGCAGGTCACCGCCTACCTTGCCCCCTCGATCACCTCGATCGCAACGACCTTCACGGATTTCGTCGGCTCGATGGGTGGGGCCAACATCGGCCAGGCGATCGGAGAAGGGATCCTCGCCGCGGCCCGCTACATGGCCGGTGTCGGGGACTTCATCATCGGCGGGCTCACGACCGTGGGTGAGTACCTCACTTTCGTGGCCGGCAACTGGTCAACGGTGTTCGACTCCATCGGACGGATCGGTTCGCTCCTGGCTGGGGTCGCCAGAGCGTGGGCCGGATCGGTCCTCACCGTCCTCGGTGGTGCGGCCGGGATCGTCGGGCTGATCTCCAAGACGGCTCAAAACGCTTCCGACCGAATCATCGACGCGGCCCGCGGGCAATTCGCGGCGGCCGGTCAGAACTTCGAGGGGGCCTTCGGGACCGCGAAGCCCGGCACGGGGCCGCTTTCGGCTGGCCTCGAGATCGCGTTGGCCAAGTCGCGGTTGGCCGCTGGTCAGTTCGACCAGGCCAACCGCCTCAAGGTCGGGGAAGCGGCTGGGGCTTTGGCTCCAGCCGGTGCCGCCGCCGCAGTCCGGCAGGAGGTCAAGGCCATCGACTCCCGCTCCAAAGAGGGCATCGCAGAGATGTTCCGACTGATGCGTGGCGAGACGGAAGACGCGGCGGAGCGGACGGCTCGGGCTACCGAGAGAATCGCTGACAACACCGACGACATGGGTGTCGACATCGAGGAGCTCTCCTTCGCGGGGTAAACCATGTCCGTCATCGCAACCAAGTACACACCCAACAAAGCCTCCGGTGACGGGGAGTTTCGACAGTCTCACAACCTGTCCGAAACGTGGCTGGTGCGTGTCGATGCACCGCCACCGACGACCAGTGTGGCCGCGATCCTCACGGCCCCCGGTGTGGCCTACGGCACGGCTCACCCGTCGTTCACTTCCTGCAAGGCGATGAAATGGAGCTATTCCGCGGCCGATGGCTCCGGGCTCCTGTGGGCTGTCACGGTTCAATACTTCGTGCCGATCATCGACATCAACCCGGCCAACGGGCTTCCGATGGATGTGTGGTCGGGCCGCGGGGTGAACGTCACCGTTCCGTTCTACAAAGAGCAGAACGGAAACATCCTGGTGAACAGCGCAGGCGACCCGCTCGAGGGGATGGAGCGCGACATCTGCTACCGCGGATACTCGCTCGTCCGATCTTACTCTTCGCTCGACCTTGCCGATGCCGCGATGAATGCAGTCGTAAACAAGACCAACTCTGACAGTTGGCCCGTGTTTGCGTCCTACGGTCTTCCCGACACATGGAAATGTTCAATCTCCAACTTCTCTAAGAAGGTCGTCATCATCAGTTCCGGATCCACGCAAACCGCGGCCCGCTACTGGGAAGTGACTTACGAACTGGAGTACAAGGAAGAGACTTGGCACTGCAAGCCGTGGGACATGGGATTTAACCAGCGTGTCGGGGCCGACGGCGTTCCGACCGGCACCGGGACAAAGCGGGCCGCCATCCTCGGGGTCGAGGGTCGGCCGGTAAAACAGCCCGTCGCCCTGGCCAACGGTGTAGCCCTCCCGCCGGGGACGCCTCCCGTGGCGCTCGACTTCGACCCGTACAAAAAGGCCGCATTCCGCACCGTGTTCGGAGATCCGGCATGACGCGGAGAATCATTGGAGCATCCCGCGAGTCATGGGGCCGGATCGGCCGAGCCGTGCGCGGGGTCGAGAACAGCGGCCGGGGGGAGAAGATCGGCTCGCCGCATGTCGGATCCGACGACGCCGACGCGGTTCTTTGCAAGACAACCGCGGCCTGGGCGAAGGGCTCCTCCGCCACGCTCCAGGTGTGGACGGGAACGCCTGGGAGCGAGACAAACACCGGCGTCACGATCTCGGCATACAACCGCGTCTCGGCTTTCAAGTCTGGCGATTTCGTCACCGTCCAGATGAACCGCCACGGCTACTACTACGTCGTCGGCGCTGGCGGCGGTTCCGTCAGGCTGGCGAGGACTTCGTCCGACTGGGCGAAGGGCTCGTCGATGTCGCTGGCCGTCTACGGTGGCACCCCAGGATCAGAGACAGCAACCGGCGAGACCGTCACCGCCTACAACAATTTCGGGAAGGTTCTCTCCGGAAAGTGGGTGATGATCGGAGAGACAGCCGAAGGACAAAACTACCTCATTGCCCCCGAGGCCGATCAGGTCGAGTTGGTCTACACGGCGGAGATCGTCTCGACGACAGCCTCGGGTGTCACGACATCGAAGCTCGTCTTCCGCCGGAAAAAGGTCTGGGTCCACTCCATCGAGGAAGGGACGCCGATCGAAATTGGCATGACCGAGTGCGTGACCCCGTACAGCAACAATCAAGGCGGCTACTGAGTTGGCAGGGCTCATAACCTATAACGGCCTGCTGCTCCTCAAGGGTGGCGGGCTGGCCGCTAATAAAGCCTGCTGCTGCACTGGCGTGATCTGCTACTGCTTTCGGCAATACGCAAACTATGGGCAGATAACCGTCTCTCGGTTCGTGCGGTGCTACCGCCAGTCTTATTTCAACCCGGTATTGGGCGTTATTGTTTTCCCCGACGGAGTCCCTGGCGGTTGGGGTGATTCGCCGTGCCAACCAAACTCTGCCGGCTGGTTCTTTAACGTGGCCAACAACGTTTTCAGCAATCCCCCATGGGCGGAGGGATCCCAGCCTCCTGGGTTCCCGTCAGCGACAGGATGTGGAGGCGCAAACGGTGCGGGGTGGAACATCACTCCCATCGACAACTCCACCCAGGCAGCCGCCTGCACCCCGGTCGGGAGCCCGCCGTAATGATCGTTTCTCTTGATGCTGTCAAAGCCGTCGCGCACATGCGGCCCGCGGGGTACGTCGACGCGGTCCTAGGCGGTGGTGTTCTCCGCATCGAGCCCGATGTCGGAGAGGTTGTCGACATCCCCGACGCGGCCTACTGGGATCTGGTCCGCACCTACTCCCCGGGTGAGCTCAGCGGCCGACTTGCCCTCCATGCCTGCGGCCCCGGCTGCCAGTTGAAACGCTCCCTGGCGTGGTGGGGAATCAAGGACGACGGCTCCTGCGGTTGCTCCGACTATGCCGCGATGCTCGACGCCTGGGGGCCGGACGAATGCTGGCGGAGGCTGGAGGAGATCGTCGAGCACCTCCGGGAGGCCGCTGGGAAAAAGGGGCTCCCGTTCATCGCCACCGCGGCCCGGATCCTGGTAGCCCGAGCCATCGAAGCCGCGAGAAAGGAGGTTGCCCATGCCACGCAAGCAGGCGAAGAAGGGGGAGCCCCGCACATGGGACGGGCTCGGTGATCCTGACATCACCGGGGCCGACGAGGCCGAGGCCGAGCAACTGATCGAGTTTGGCCGCCGGTCCCAGGATCCGCCCAAAGCACCGCCCGAGAAGAAGGAGCGCCGCCGATGCCCCCGAAAGCCCCGTCGCTGAAGGACGAGATCATCCGCGGCATCACTGAGAACAAGAAGGGCCCGCGCGGCTGGTTCGACAAGATCGCCCCCGACGTCCAGGCCGAGCTCGTCGAAATCCGGGCCGACTTCCGCGAGGGCAGAACCGAGGGATCGAAAACGGCCGTCTCTGACTCCATCCACCGGGTACTCAAAGCCCGCGGCCTGATCACCGTTACCCGCGCGGAGGTGTTCAGATGGTTCAACCGACGCGAGGACTGAAGCACGCGGTTGCCGAGTCCGTTGCCGCCGCCGCCACGAAGCCCGCCCCCGACGCGGAGCAGGTGACCGAGCGCCGCGAGGGGGCCGAGCTCGAGTACCGCTCGACCTCCAAGACGATCCGCACCGTCGAGGATCTGCTCCTCCACATCGAAGCCGACATGGCCCGTTTCGAGGTGGCTGCCTCGGAGGCCACGAAGTGGGAGGTGGCCACCGTCGACCGCGACACGGGGAAGCCTGTCGTCACGGTCCTCCACCGGGTGTTCGTCCGGCTCCGCCCCCGCGGTGGGCCAGCCGTCGCGGAGCTCGTCGCTGCGATGATCGCCGGGGCCGCTGCGGCCGGCAGCATCGGACGCGCCAAGGCGAAGGCCCAGAAGGCCCGCCCCGGGCCGTGGCAGGTTCTGGTGGTGGCCGACACCCACTTCGCCAAATACGCCTGGCACAAGACCACCGGGGGCGACGACTACGACATCGACCACGCCGATCGGCTGGTCCGATCCGCCGGGCTCGGGCTCCTGGAGGCCGGTGACGCTCACCGCCCTGGTCGTCGAACGATTGCATTCCTCGGGGATCTCTTCCACTACGACACCCCATCCGCGACCACAACCAGGGGGACGCAACTCGAGCGAGACGGCCGACTCGAGCGGATGATCGAGACCGGCTCGGCGGCGCTCGTCGCCCTGGTCGAGCGATCCGCCGAGACCGCCCCGACCGACTGCGTGATCGTCCCCGGCAACCACGACGAGACGATGACGGCGTGGTTTCGGTTGTTGCTCCGCACCCACTTCGCGAAGGACCGCCGGGTGGTCGTGCATGACGTCTACACCCACCGGCAGTACCTCGAGCACCAGGGCAACCTGTTGGGCTTTGCTCACGGCGACAAGGCCCGGGCGAAGCTGCCGGCGCTGATGACGCTGGAGGCCCGGGAGGCATGGGCCCGGTGCCGATACCGAGAGATCCACACCGGGCACCTCCACAAGCAGGCCTCCAAGATCCGCCGCGTGATCGACTCCGACGGGATCGACACGGTCGACGGTGTGGTGGTGAGAACCGCCCCCGCCCTGTGCCCGCCCGATGACTGGCATTCCCAGGAAGGCTTCATCGGCAGTCGGCAGGCGATGGAGACATGGTTCTATCGGGCCGGCGGCGGGCTCGCCGGGATGCTGGTGGCAGACGGGGGTTGATCCGAGGCGATCGCGCGGGAGGGTGGTGGAATGAGACGCATCATCGGATTCACGGGCCCTGCCGGGGCCGGCAAAGACCTCGCCGCCTCGATGATCCCCGGGGGCCACCGGATCGCCTTTGCCGATCCGCTCTACCAGGGCTTGGCCGCCATGCTTGGCATCCCCGAGGGAGTCCTCCGGGATCGCTCCGGGAAGGAGCGGACCCTCGCTGGCTTCGGGGCATCCCCTCGGCAACTCCTCCAGACCCTGGGGACGGAGTGGGGCCGGCAGATGATCTGCCCCGATATCTGGCTCCGTGTCGCCTTCTGGCGGTGGGAGCAGGCCGCCGCGGCCGGGCATGGGGTGATCGTCGTCCCCGACGTCCGATTCGCCAACGAGGCCCGGCAGATCCGCTCCGAGGGCGGAGAGGTCTGGATGATCCATCGGCCCGGGGTCGAGCCGGTGGCCGCTCACGAGTCCGAGGCGGGGCTCCCGCTGCGGATGATCGACCGCCTGGTCGTCAACGACGGGACGGTCGACCAGCTGC
>Ga0209296_1003048_pt1 | contig 11569 bp, 10 predicted proteins | sample S_130206_EF_Meta_FD_187319 | JGI IMG/M metagenome (GOLD analysis project Ga0209296, IMG submission 187319) | Freshwater microbial communities from Lake Simoncouche, Canada to study carbon cycling - S_130206_EF_MetaG (SPAdes) (version 2) | ecosystem: Environmental > Aquatic > Freshwater > Lake ...
ACACCACTCATTTGGATTAATTTGTCTAAGGGCAAATACATCAAGTTGGAACCTTGTTTGCTTTCAACCACCACCTTGGTCACACTGGTGTAAATCTGTTGCATGGCATCCAGGTACATGCGGTCACGTGTGACCTGGGGTGCATTTTGATACTCGGGGAGAATGGCTTTGAAACGCTGCGCATCGCCCTCAGCTTGCGCAACAATACGCTCACGATAAGCCTGCGATTCTTCTTTAAGGCGAGAAGCCGCACCCACTGCACGAGGGATCACATCATTGGCATAGGCCTGCGCTTCATTCTTTGCGCGTTCTCTTTCTTGCCCTGCTTTCAAAACATCGTCAAAAGCGGCCTGAACCTGTTCGGGGGGACGAACGCCGCCTTGTTGTAAATTGATGCCAACGACTTCAATACCCACCTTGTAGCGGTCCAAAATATTCTGCATGAGTGCTCTCACACGAGGCGCAATTTGATCACGTTCTTCAGCAAGTGCTGAGTCCATCTTCATTTTGCCAACCACTTCACGCACGGCCGTTTCAGCCGCTTGAACAACGGCTTCTGTCGGATTTTTGCTTTCAAATAAATAGGCACGGGCATCATTCAATCGGTACTGCACAGCAAATTTTATTTCGACGATGTTTTCATCTTCCGTGAGCATGGCGGATTCGCGAAGGCCGGTGGCTTTGATCACGTTGTCACGGCCAATGTCGACAGATCGAATTTGGGTGACAAAAACCAACTCATGTTTTTGAATTGGATAGGGAAAACGCCAATTAAAACCCGCTCCTACCGTTACCTTGTATTTGCCAAATTGGGTAATGACAGCTTGCTGGCCTTCTTGCACAATGAAGAAGCCGGTGCCCAACCAAATTAGCAAGAGTGCAGTCAACACCACACCAATCCCGAGATTGCGAAAAACGGGAGGCAACCCGTTGTAAGAAGGCCCATTGGGTGGGCCCTTGTGTGGCGGGCCCCCATTTTTCCCACCCAAGAACTGTGAGAGTTTGCGATTTAGATCGCGCCATAGTTCATCCAAATCGGGCGGGCCTGAGGCTGAACTGGGTTTTGGCGATGAAGGGCCTGAGGGACCAGGCTGTTGGGGTTGCTGAGGTTGCTGAGGGGGCTGTGCACCCTCCTGTCCATCTGGCGCTGGCTTCTCGTCGCCACGGCCCCAACGGGGATCGTTCAGGTTGAACATGCCGCGGAGTCGTTGAGGAATCGCTGACCAGTTGATGGCGAGGGGATTGAAGTTCATTCGTTTTTCTAGTGGTTTGATCTGTCTAGCGCCATTGTGCCCAATCAGGAGCCGAATTATGCGAATTCATCCGAATTTTCCCCTGAATTATCAAGGTCAAAGCGGGGGTCTGTGATGGGCGCGTCTTCAGCTGAAATCTTCACTACTTGCTCAGCCAACATTTGACGAAGCAAGACAACGCCTTGACCTGATTGGGCACTCAAGAAAATTCTAGGCAAAGGGACGCCATCAACCTCGTAGAAATCGTGAAGCACCAAGGGTTGTCGATCTTCGGGGATATTGTCAATTTTGTTAAATACCAACCACTGCGGAACCTGCTCTGCACCAATTTCATGAAGTACTCTTTTAACTTCTGTCATCTGTTCAGGGAAATTGGGGTTGGAAGCATCAACCACGTGCAACAACAAATCGGCATCGGTGGCCTCTTGGAGTGTTGCTTGAAAGGCATCAATTAAGCCATGCGGCAAGTCTCGGATGAAACCCACGGTATCGGAGACCGATGCACTGCGACCGGCCTCTCCCAAGTAAAGTTGTCGCGTGGTGGTGTCCAGGGTGGCAAACAACTGGTCAGCGGCATAGGCGCGGGCTTTGACCAAGGCATTGAACAAAGTCGATTTGCCAGCATTGGTGTACCCCACCAAAGAAACATTGAAGGCATTGCGACGATCGCGCTGCCTTCTCTGGGTTGACCGTTGTTTCTTAACTTTCGAAAGGCGCTCTTTGGTCCGCTTGATGGCGTCACTGATCATGCGCCGGTCGAGTTCAATCTGTGTCTCACCGGGTCCGCCGCGCGTCCCTATTCCGCCTCTTTGACGTTCAAGGTGCGACCATCGCCGGACCAATCGGGTACTCAGGTATTGCAATCGAGCCAATTCAACTTGAAGTTTGCCGTCATGGCTTCTTGCGCGCTGTGCAAAGATTTCAAGAATGAGCAAGGTTCGATCGTTCACGGGCAAACCCAAATGCCGCTCTAGATTTCTTTGCTGTGCAGGACTGAGAGACTGGTCAAACAGCACTTCCTGGGCACCTGTTTGCTCGGCCATGAATTTGATTTCATCGGCTTTTCCACTTCCGACAAACAAAGCCGCATCAGGCGCCTTGCGCTTGCACGTCATTGTGGCCACGGGTCGCATCCCTGCTGTGAAGGCCAGCTGACTGAGTTCAGCCAACTCGCCGTCAAAGTGGGGCAATCCAAAATCAACACCCACCAACAAGGCGGGGGTTGAAACATCCAAGGCCTTACTCAAAAGAGAGTTTAAGCCGCAGCGTCGGTTTCACCCTCGACACCATCGGCAGCAGCAAGACTGACAGCACGACCGGGCACGATGGTGGAAATGGCGTGTTTGTAAACCATTTGCGTCACAGTGTTGCGAAGCAAAACCACATATTGATCGAAGGATTCAATTTGGCCTTGAAGCTTGATGCCATTGACCAAGTAAATGGACACAGGCACATGTTCACGACGCAAGGCATTGAGGAAGGGATCTTGCAAAAGTTGCCCTTTATTGTTCACGATATTCTCCGTGTTCTGAATTGAATTAAGGGTTTACCTTACCACACCGCAAAGGCTTCTTCATCAAAGCCCCTTTCAAAACCACACAAATTAATCCGAATCTTTGTCGGCGTAGGGATTTTGTGAGGTCTTCATTTCGATTCGCAAAGGCGTTCCAGACAAGTCGAAGGCTTTTCTAAAGCGCCCTTCTAGGTAGCGCTTGTAAGTTTCGGTGACATGCTCCAAGGAATTACCATGGACTACGATAATCGGGGGGTTCATGCCCCCTTGGTGGGCATAACGCAACTTCGGTCTGAACATACCGCCACGTTGAGGACTTTGGAACTGCACAGATTCCAGCAACAATCGAGTGAGGACAGGCGTGGTCATTTTGACCATCGCTGATTTGTGTGCCTGAGTGATCGAACTCCATACAGGTCCCAAGCCTTGTCGCTTTTTAGCGGAAATGGTGTGTAAATTGGCAAACTTCAAAAATGGCAAACGGTTTTCAATCGATCGATGAACCAACTCGCGCTGGTACTCATCAACGGCATCCCATTTGTTAACCGCCAACACCACAGCACGCCCACTGTCCAGAATAAAACCTGCGATGTGAGCATCTTGTTCGGTGACACCTTGGGTGGCATCGAGAAGCAATAGCACAACATTGGCAGACTCGATAGCTTGCAAGGTTTTCACCACTGAAAACTTTTCAATGGCTTCGAATACTTTGCCCTTGCGCCGCAAGCCGGCGGTATCGATCAGTTCAAATTTTTGACCACCGCGTTCAAAGGGCACGGTGATGGCATCCCGCGTTGTACCGGGCATGTCGAACGCAACCAAGCGTTCTTCGCCCAACCAAGTATTGATCAAGGTTGACTTGCCAACGTTGGGACGTCCGGCCACAGCCAGTTTGACCACAGACAAATCATCTTCAATACCTTCTTCATTCTCTGGAAGCATGAGGGGATCAAGCGCCAACTCAACAAGACTTCGAACCCCCTGGCCGTGGGCTGCAGAAACGGGTATCACATCGCCCAAACCCAGTTCGTAAAATTCGCTGATTTGTACGCCCTCTCGCATGCCTTCAGCTTTGTTCGCCACCAGCAAACAAGGCTTGCCAATGCGTCTTAAGTATTTGGCAATGTCATGATCTTGGGCTGAAACGCCTGCACGCGCATCCACCACAAAGACAACCACATCAGCCTCCGCCACCGCTTGCTGGGTTTGCTTGGCCATCTCTTTGTAAATGCCCGCACTGGCATCGGGCTCAAATCCGCCCGTGTCAATCACGATGTACTCATATCGACCTTGCCGTCCCTGACCATAGTGCCGATCTCTTGTGAGTCCAGCATAGTCGGCCACAATGGCATCTCGACTTTTGGTCAGTCGATTGAATAAAGTGGACTTGCCCACATTGGGGCGGCCGACCAGGGCCAGAACGGGTTTCAAATCAAACTTTCAGAGGGGGTGTTATTCAGTGCGAATGGCTTGAACCAAACCATTTTTCGAAACTGCAACCCACGTTTTGCCAAAGCGAACGGGCGGCATCACGATGCCAGAACCATCGGCTTGGAATCGCGCCAAGGTTTGACCATTTTGGACGTCGATCCAATGCAGCCAGCCTAAATCATCGGCAATGACCAACTCTCCATCAGACCAAACTGGTGCAGTCAGACCTCGAAAACGGAAGGCCTCTGTTTGCCAAGCCACTTGACCGTTGGCGCGCTGCCACGCAAAGAGTTTGCCATCAGATTCTGCGCCGAAGACAAAATTGTCATTGCCACCCAAGCCTACATGCCCCTGCGCAGCCCGAGTCCAAAGGTTGGAGCCCTTGGCAGCATCGATACAGGTTACGGCCGTTTGGTATGAGCGTGCACACACCACTTGGTTGACACGGGAAACACCTGCAACCAAGTCGACCAAACGTTCAACCTCATTGGTGCCACGAGATGCGCCAATGGTCATTTCCCACTTGGAAACGCCGTTAGAGGGACTCATGGCCACCATGCGGCCAGACAAGCCCACCATCAGTGAATCTTGGAAAGTGGTCAAAATACCCGCTTGTTTGAGAACCAAAGGGTCGCCTGATCTTTGTTGACTCCAAAGCTTTTGCCCTGAAGCACCATCAAAGGCCATGACGGTTCGGTCGGCCGTGAGAACAAAGACCCGACCCCCTGCAACCAAGGGTGTTGTGAATGACAGTGCAGGTAATTTTTGGCGCCAAAGAAGCTTTCCTTCTGCAACCACCATCAATTCATTGGCACGCGAGACGACTGCATAGCGCTGGCCATCACCGCCCAGTCCAGCGGAGACAGGCGTATCAAGCGCCAAACGCCAAATTTCAGAGCCCGACTGTGGGTCAATGACGCTGATGAGGCCCGTGCTGGTGACCACGGCAAAACGCCCAGCAGCGCTTTGGCTGCTCAGGGGTGAGGCAATGGGCCCCAATTGAACAGCCCAAGATTTTGAGACCTTGATTTGAGCTTGATAGTCTGACAATGCCTTCGGCGCTGGCTTGTCAGGGCTGCTAGAGCAGCCGGCCATGGCAAATACAGCCATGCCCATCAAAAGGGCGCACCATGCCAAGAGGTGATCACCCGCAAGCTGCCAGCGGCTGAAAACAGATTTCATTGGGAGACACCTTTTTTCAGCGCAGGGTCAGCCCCCAAGGCATTCAACTTCGCGGCCACCAACCGACGGTATTCATTGCTTTCTTCGAGCTGGGACCATGCTTGGGTGTAAGACTTAACAGCCTCTGCAGATTTGTTTTGGGAGGCATAAATATCACCTTGCACGTCGGCAGCCAAGCCAGCAAATGCAGGTGTGAAGGGTTTGGAAAGAGTTTTCAATGCCTCGTCCAAAGCCTTTTGTTGAATTTGCAAGTTCGCCAAACGCAATCTGGCCAACTGCGAACTGGCTTCATCGGAAGCATTTTCAGAGGCCCATTTCAAGGCAAGCGCGGCAGCTTCTAACTTATCAGTTTGCTGCAGGGTTTTGGCTGCGAGCAATGCAGATTGAGCGGCAAATGTGGTGCCTGGAAAACGCTCGCGCATGTCGTTCCAAGATCGCTCTACTTTGGCGATGTCGCCAGAGCTGACTGCCCGCTCCACTTCGTCAAACAAAGCCGAAGCTTTGGTTGACTGCTGACGTTGCCAATATTGGTAACCGTTCCAACTCGCATAGGAGCCCATGACAACAATCAGCAGCCAAGTGATGGCACTGCCATATTGCTTCCAAAAGTGCTTGAGTTCGTCAAGTTGTTCTTGTTCTTCGAGATCGAGATTTGAGGACATGTTCAGCTTTGTATCAAGAGGTGGATTGTAGGCTCAGAGCCCAGTCAGCCATGTGTTCGAGGGATTCAGTTCTTTGTGCCCCACCGCCATCGCGGAGAGACTTCACAGAAACTGTGTTGTTCGCCAGTTCATCGGCACCAAAAATGAGAGCAAAAGAGGCGTTGCTGCTGTCAGCCTTTTTGAACTGACTCTTCATACTGCCTAAGCCTTCACCTGCGCCGGCGTGCATCTGTACGTTGACACCCAGCGACCTGAGTTGCCTAAGGTGCTTCAACACCACAGGAACACTTTGGGCATCAGGAACAATGGCATAAGCATGAAGGGCATCCAATGGGAAAGTAACGCCCTGCTCTTCAAGCAAAGCTAAAACTCTCTCAACCCCAAGAGCCCAACCGACAGCAGGCGCTGGTTTACCGCCGACTTGCTCAATCAAATAGTCATATCGCCCGCCGCCACATACCGTTCCCTGTGAGCCCAACTGATCGGTGATGAATTCAAAAACGGTGAGGTTGTAATAGTCCATGCCCCGAACCAACCTGGGGTTGAGTGAGTAATGAACGCCGTTGGCATCCAGAATCTGTCGAAGGACATTGAAATGGGCCAACGAAGCCTCAGTTAAAAAATCCATGAGCTTGGGAGCAGTCTCCACCACATCAGTCATGCCCGGGTTTTTGGTATCTAAAATGCGCAGAGGATTGGTATAGAGACGACGCTTGGCATCTTCGTCGAGCACCCTCTGATGCTTTTCGAAATGAGCAATCAGGGCAGCACGATGCGCCAATCTTTCATGAGGTTGACCCAAGCTGTTCAATTCCAGTCGAACATTTTTAAGTCCGATGGCCTGCCATAAATCGTTCGCCAACAGAATGACTTCGGCATCAATTTCAGGCCCTTGGAAACCCAAAACTTCGGCACCAATTTGATGGAATTGGCGGTAACGGCCGCGTTGTGGACGCTCATGTCTGAACATTTGTCCCATGTAGTAAAGTCGTTTGCCGCCTTCGTACAACAAATTGTGTTCCACCACAGCCCGAACGACACCCGCTGTGCTTTCTGGGCGAAGCGTGAGAGCTTCACCGTTCAGTCGGTCGACGAAGGAGTACATCTCTTTTTCAACAATGTCCGTCACTTCACCTAGGCCACGAACAAACAATGCGGTTGGCTCCACAATGGGCGTGCGGATATTCCGATAGGCATATCTCGCCATCAATTGACGGACCACGCCTTCAAGCCACTCCCATTTGGCGGACTCACCTGGCAAGACATCGTTCATGCCTTTCACAGCATTGAGTTTTATAAGGCTTGCCTGCTTCGGCTTAGATTCTGTGGAGATTGGTTCTGACATACAAATCAATTGGCAACCGAAGATGTGTTGCCGTATTTACGCTCAATGTATTGCTCAACCAGGACTTGAAATTCCTGTGCGATGTTATCGCCTCGCAGCGTTAATTTTTTCTCACCGTCAATGAACACAGGCGCTGCAGGCGCTTCTCCGGTGCCAGGCAAACTGATGCCAATGTCAGCGTGTTTGCTTTCACCGGGGCCATTCACGATGCATCCCATGACAGCTAATTTTAAATTTTCAACGCCTGGATAGCGGTGGCGCCAAACGGGCATTTGCGCTCTCAAAAAATCATCAATTTGTTTGGCCAACTCCTGAAAAGTGCTGCTGGTGGTGCGACCACATCCAGGACAGGCAGTGACCCTCGGCACAAAAATCCGCAAACCCAAGGCCTGCAAAATTTCAGAGGCAATGACCACTTCTTGCGTTCTTGCTTCGCCCGGTTGAGGCGTGAGAGAAACACGAATGGTGTCGCCAATGCCCTCTTGCAAAAGAATCGACAAAGCTGTGGCAGAGGCCACGGTTCCCTTGGTGCCCATGCCAGCTTCGGTAAGCCCCAGGTGCAAGGGGTAGTCAGTTCGTTTGCCAAGTTCCCGATAAACCGCAATCAAATCTTGCACCCCTGAAACTTTGCAAGACAGCATAATTTGAGACCGGTCCATGCCCATTTCATGGGCCTTGTCGGCTGAAGTGATGGCCGAGGTAATCAGCGCTTCGTACATGACTTGCCGAGATTCCCAAGGCGTTTCACGCTGGCTATTTTGATCCATGAGTTCAGCCAATAACTCTTGGTCTAAGCTGCCCCAATTCACGCCAATGCGCACGGGTTTATGCCAGCGCATGGCAGCCTCAACCATTTGACCAAATTGCAAATCGTGCTTATCGCCTTTGCCCACATTGCCAGGATTGATGCGGTATTTGGACAAGGCTTCTGCACACGCAGGGTGTTCGCTGAGCAAACGGTGACCGTTGTAATGAAAGTCACCGATGAGAGGAACATCAATGCCCATTTTGTCCAACTGATCACGAATGTGTGGCACGGCCTCTGCTGCCTCTGGCGTGTTCACGGTGATACGTACCAATTCTGAACCTGCCAAGGCTAATTCTTTCACTTGAATCGCTGTTCCAATGACGTCAACCGTGTCAGTGTTGGTCATAGACTGAACACGGACAGGCGCTTGCCCACCCACGGTGACAACACGGTCGCCCCAAACAACTTTAGCTTGGAGACTTCGCCTGGCCAAAGGTTTGGCTGGGGGAATAGCGTGCTCTTTCCTCATTTTTTAGGCTCCGGAATGATGGGGTTGAGATTGATTGGGGTGGTATTGCCTTGAACGGGCGCTGAACTTTCAAAGACCATGGCTTTGGGAAGTTCGGCTTGCGCTGAATCGGACAAGGCAGGTTCTTGTGCTGGTGGCATAGATGGCACGACCTCAGGTGCTTGGGGGGTGGTTGTATAGGCAAAGACACCCTCCCGCCATTCGGGCACAAAACCAAAAATCAAAAACAAGACGAGAATAAAAAATCCTAGGAATTTGGACTTACCCGTCGACAAAGATCTGAAAGACGTTGCGTGCTGACTTGGGTAGACGGAAGCTCGGTCAGGCGCAATGATTTTCAGTGGTTTAAGGCCATTGGTTGTTGCGGGCATCAGGGCCAATACATGTTCAGGATCTAGCTTCACAAAACGGCAGACCTTTGCAGCCAATGCACGTGCAAAGACGGGTTCTGGCAGCTTGTCGAACTGGTCGGCCTCTAAGGCTTCAAGTTGCTTGACACTCACTTTGAGGTTCACCGACAAAATGGCCAAATGAATGCCGGCCTTTTCGCGGGCGGACTTGATCATCGCACCTGGTGAAGCAGCAGACACTGAAGCGGTCATGTCGGAGATTGAATCAGCCATGAATCGCCCCTTTGGACAGTGTGCGTCGCTGCGCCGATGCTGAAATTTGAAGTCCTGACATCTTGCCCTAATGTTTCTGATCATCCGCCTGATTTTGGCACTGGGCGCAATGCATGCCCAAGCATTGTGATTGTGCACTGACAGAGGAGGAATCGTTCCCTTAATCGTGTAATTTCTGAACTTTGGTGCAACTTTATCCTTGAATTCTCAAGCAGAAGCATCTAACAGTCTGATAGGAATAGCGCGTTGCTGAGCAATTCGATCAACCACCCCTGTCCTGTCTTTGACATCGCCAGCCAATTGACCGCATGCGGCATCTATATCGTCGCCACGCGTTTTGCGAACCGTTGTGACAAACCCTGCCGCAAGCAGCACACTGGCGAACTTGGCTACAGTCGCGTCTTCTGAGCGCAACAAGCCGGAAGCCTTGAAGGGGTTGAAGGGGATGAGGTTGAACTTACAACGGAGCCCTTGGGCCGCATGTTTTTGAATAAGTTGGACCAACTCATGGGCATGAGAGATTTGATCGTTAACGCCCTGAAGCATGCAGTATTCAAAAGTAATGAAATCTCGGGGAGCCTTCGCCAAATAACGCGTGCATTCTTCGAGAAGTTCGTCCAATGGGTATTTCCGATTGAGGGGTACCAAGTGGTCGCGAAGGGTATTGTTAGGCGCATGAAGTGAGACCGCCAGTGCCACAGGACAATCCTGCGACAGGCGAGTGATCATGGGTACAACGCCAGAAGTCGAAACAGTGACACGCCTGCGAGATAAGCCATAGCCATGGTCGTCTAGCATGGTCGTCAATGCGGGTACCAAGGCGGCATAATTTTGCAATGGCTCTCCCATGCCCATCATGACCACATTGGAGATGACCCGGTCGGTTTGATTCAGGTGTTTGCGCAAAAAATGTTCGGCAAACCAAAGCTGAGACACTATTTCGGCTGTGCTGAGGTTTCTGCTAAAACCTTGATGGCCTGTTGAGCAAAATCGGCAACCTACGGCACAGCCTGCTTGAGATGAAACACACAAAGTGCCGCGGTCATCTTCAGGAATGAAAACAGTTTCAACTGCATCACCTGCGCCAACATCAAACAACCATTTGATGGTGCCATCCTTGGAAAACTGCTGGGAAAGAACAGGCAACGCAGAGACATGCGTGTGAACTTTGAGTTTTTCACGAAGTGATTTAGCCAAATCTGACATGTCATCAAAATTCGACATGCCGCGCTGGTGAATCCAACGAAACAACTGAGTGGCACGAAACCGTTTTTCACCAAGGCCATCACAAAAAACGGCCAAGCCTTCAAGGTCAAAATCAAGAAGGTTGGCCGTCATGGCAGGAAAGTGAAAATCTAAGCCGAGAACCGTTTGCTGAAAATTTTCAGCAGCGGTTAACGTGAATAAACGTTCATGCCGGGGAAGAAGAAAGCAATTTCAGCGGCAGCAGTGTCAGCAGCGTCTGAACCATGAACAGCATTGGCGTCAATGCTGTCAGCAAAGTCAGCACGGATGGTGCCAGGCGCAGCTTTCTTAGGATCTGTTGCGCCCATCAGGTCACGGTTTTTCAAGATGGCGCCTTCGCCTTGCAAAGCTTGGATCATGACCGGGCCGGAGATCATGAACTCAACCAGGTCTTTGAAGAAAGGACGCTCTTTGTGAACAGCATAAAAGGCTTCAGCTTCACCCCGTGACAAGTGAGCCATCTTAGCGGCCACCACTTTGAGGCCAGCAGCTTCAAAACGTGCATAAATTTGACCGATGACGTTTTTAGCCACTGCGTCAGGCTTGATGATAGAGAGTGTGCGTTCAATGGCCATGATGAGATTCCTCAGTTTTTTTTAAAAATGAATGCTTAAAACTATGTTTTATAAGTGCAATTGCACTTAGGCAAGCCCGCTATTCTAACCCGACACTAGGGTTTCCCCAGAGGGGAAAAGGATTTGCCATCCCAGCGGTCTCGCAGGGATTCAGACCAGAATCTTGCTTTACCGGGTTCGCCCACCGCCACGGCGTTGTCCACCAGGACGCCCGCCGGGGGCTTGGGCTTTTCTCTGACGGCTGAAGCTGTCAGCCCCAATGTAGCCTACAGATGTTTTCATTGGATCGGGCTGAGCACTCTCTGAATTAGGCTTTCGCTGACCGGCTTGGCCAGACTTTTTGGCACCGAATGCACGATTTCTGGGGTTTTGGGAACGTCGATCCTGAGGCCTAGCAGCCTCTTTCTGTGACAATGCAGGTTCCGAATCCAAGGACCTTGCCTCGGCTTTGCTGGCAGCATGG
>Ga0209296_1003049_pt1 | contig 11567 bp, 13 predicted proteins | sample S_130206_EF_Meta_FD_187319 | JGI IMG/M metagenome (GOLD analysis project Ga0209296, IMG submission 187319) | Freshwater microbial communities from Lake Simoncouche, Canada to study carbon cycling - S_130206_EF_MetaG (SPAdes) (version 2) | ecosystem: Environmental > Aquatic > Freshwater > Lake ...
CCGTTGTTCTCACGTCTACAACGGCAAAGATGATCCGAAAGCGTATGTGGGCCAATCTTCAGGATCTTGTTCGGAAATCACGCGGATTCCCCGGAAACATGGTCGATTCGAAGATGAGTCTTCAAGCCATCAAAGGCGACGACCGACATTCCATTTCCGCTATCGCCGTCGCCGAGGGCAACACATCGAAGGCTGTGGCCAACATTCAGGGCATCCACGCCGAGCGTGTGATGGTTATTATCGACGAAGCTACGGATACGCCCGAAGCGGCTTTCGAAGCGTGTACGAACCTTTCTAAGGGTTGCCGCGAGTTCAAGATGTTGGTCATCGGAAACCCTGCCTCAAAGTTTGATCCGCACGGACGCTTCTGCACACCGGCAAAGGGATGGCGCAGCGTAACGATTGAAGACCAGCATTGGCTAACAGAACGTGGGATGTGCCGACGGTTTGACGGCATGAAGTCGCCCAACATCAGCGAGGGCCGAACGAAGTATCCATACCTCATTACTCAGGATCAGGTCTTGTCGGCGATGCGGCATGAGGGCGAGCAAAGCCCTACGTTCTGGAAGTACACACGCGGATTCTGGTCGCCGGACGGCATGGTCAAGACGGTCTTGTCCGAATCGCTGATCGAGACGCACACACCTACAAAAAGTTTGGTGTTTACCACCAATGTCCAAGTCGTTGCCGGTCTTGATCCGGGCTTTGGTGGCGACAGATGTATCCTTCGCTTTGCCAAAGTTGGCACCGCAAACGACAAGGTCAGCATACTTTTTCAGGACATCATCCACATATCCGTCAACGCTCAGCTAACGGAGCCGGTGCATTACCAGATAGCCAATCGGGTTAAAGAAGAATGCAACAAGCGCGGCGTTCCACCGGACAAATTTGGTCTGGATTCAAGTGGTGAAGGCGGCGGGTTGGCCGACATCTTGACTCGCGAATGGGGTGTAATTCATCGAACTGAGTTCGGCGGTTCGCCATCAACCATCCCTGTTAGCGACGAGGACAGTAGGCCATCCAATGAAGCTTACGACCGAAAGGTAACGGAACTCTGGTTCTCGATGCGTAAATGGGTTGTCGAGGAGCGGGTTGGCGGCATGGACATCGAGACGTTGCAAGAGTTCTGTGGTCGAATGTTCGATGATTCCAAGCGAAAGATATCGGTCGAATCCAAGACCGTGATGAAGCAACGGACCGGAAAATCGCCTGATTTGGCCGATGCTGCTGTAGTCTTGCTTGATCTAGTCCGCAAAACTGCTGTTTTGGAGCCGCGCTTCACGAAGATGGACAAGGTCTGGGAAAAGCTAGTGAAGGACGCAGATTCAATTTACTACGACGAAACGATTGAAGCATGAGCAAAACCACTGGTTACAAAGTTCTGAACGAACACATGGTCATCCCCGGCGGATGGCATTACCGCATTCCCGAGACTGGGATTGAAGTACCCGGAGGATCATGGGCGCAGCTCCATGAGTTTGTCCGCAATCACTACACGGCAAACGCGATTCAAATCCCGAGCAACCTTGACGATTTAATCACCGAATATGCGTGTCGTAACGGTGCCGATTGCTCTTACAACGAAGTTAATGTTCCCAAGCCAGAGGGACGTAAATCGCTTCAGATCGGCGATGTCATCCGGTTCAGCATGAGTCTTCTCCACGGACTTACGGTTGGCGGCGGTAAGGTGGATCAGGCGGAAGCGAATAGACGCGCAAGCATCTGCTCGACCTGCGTTTACAATCGAAAACCACTTGGATGCACCGGATGCAACGCCCGTGTGCTAAGGGATGCTGTCAAAACTTTCTCTCAACACGGCAGCACTCCAGTAGACGAAAGCCTGCAAAGCTGCGAGTTTTGCGGTTGCTTTATCAGAAGCATGGTTTGGTTTCCCATTGAAACCCTTCATAAATTCTCGGACGCTACAGAGAACGAAAACCTTCCGGCTCACTGCTGGAAAAAACGACCATGTACGGAAACCTAGCCCAACTGCCGCTTGAAACTATCAACGAAGACGGCAAAGCGCCTGAAACGCGCATAGCCGACGCGGCATCCGCTCGCGAAATCTTCCAGAAGCTTATCATGGCCGATGAGCTGCGTAATAGTACGCGAGCCAAGCTGCGCGGTCTGGTCGATGGAAATCCTCCGTACAATCCAGCAGAACTGCGCCGCAACAACCAAGCGTTCCGCACCAACGTCAACTTCCGTGAGTCGGAAGCGTTCCTTACGCTGGCAATGTCAGCCTTCTACGACGTGTTCGCCGAGGTTCCGACCTACACGAACATTCGTACCGCGTACGGCAACGACATGGATAAGCGGGAGGAATGGTCGAAGATCATCACCGAGGAGTTTGACCGGCTCCAGAAGCTCGACAAGGACTTCGACTACATCATGCAGCTCTCGCAGCGTGAGATGGTCCTTATTGGCGATGGTCCGCTGATCTTCGAGGACAATACCAACTGGCGCTGCAAAGCCATCATGGCGACGGATCTGCTCGTCCCAGACGGCACCAAGTCAAACGTGAGCGACTGGAAGGTAGCCTGCGTCCGTACGCGCATGGGCGTGGATGATCTGTTCGAGAAGATCCAAGACGAAAAGGCGGCAAAAGCTTCCGGTTGGGATGTCGATTATGTCCGCCAGCGCATTCGTGCGGCGATGCCCGAGCCGTATCGCTCAGGTGTTCAGTACGACTGGGAGTTCTTCCAGAAGCAGCTTCGCTCAAACGACATCACTTTCTCCGCTCGTTCCGAGGTGGTCTTGATGTGCCACGTTTTCTACAAGGAATTCGATGGTCAGATCAGCCATGTAATCATCGACGAGCGCGACAGCGAGAGCTTCATGTATCGTAAGCTTCGCCGGTTCAGCCGGTGGGAGCAGGTCATTCATCCGATGTACTACGACCGTGGCGACGGCGAGCATCACGGCGTTAAGGGCTTGGGCATCAAGATGCTTCAGCCGATGGAGCTAAAGAATCGTCTTCGCTGCTCAATGGTAGATAGCGCGTTTGCGAGGACTCAGATTCTATTCCGACCCCTGAACGCCAATGCGCTGAGCAAGACAAGCGTCGTACAGCAAGGACCGTATGCCATTCTTCCGCCAGATTACGAAGTCGTTCAGCAGAATATTGCTGGAGTTCTGGATGCTCCAATGGCGGTCAATGCGGACCTTGAAAATGTTCTTCAAGGCAATCTCTCTCAGTATCGCCAATCGCTCAACAAGCCGCAGGGCAACCCACGGACAGCGACGGAAGTCCAAGCCATCGTCTCGCAGCAGTCCGCCATCGGTAAGACGCAGTTAAGCCGGTATTACACTCAGCTCGATTCCTTCTTTGAGGAACGGTACAACCGCGCTTCGAATCCTAATCTGAACCCGATTACGAAGTCCGATAAGGACGCCATCGAGTTCCAGCGTCGATGCAAAGAACGTGGCGTTCCCGTGCAGGCAATGATCGACATCGACTACGTTGAGGCGACTAGGACTGTGGGCCAAGGTTCACAGTTCGCTAAACAACAACTCCTCGGCTCGCTTCTCCAGTTGTCCGGCTCCCTTCCAGAGGGCGGCAAAATTAACCTGCTCAAGGACTATATTGCCGCACAGGTTGGCCAACAGATGGTGGATCGTTATCTGCCCTCTCAGCTCCAGTCGTCTCGTACGCAGGATCAAGCCGCTCTCGCCGTTCTGGAACACGCCTCGCTGCATCAGGGCAACATGCCAATCGTCACCGATACGCAGAATCAGATCATCCACATCGAGACTCACCTTGGCGCAGCGAACGAAGCAGCCGGTTCTCTTCAGAATGGCGGCAATCCTGAGGAAATCATGCTCTTCATGCAGGGTATTGGTCAGCATGTTCAGCAGCACATCCAGCGGCTGGCAACTGATCCGTCGCGCAAGCAGCAGGTCGATGCGTACGTCCAGCAACTCGGAATGCTTGGCGAGACTATCAAGCAGCTTGGCCAGATGCTCCAAGAGCAGCAGCAAGCGATGGCGCAGCAGCAGCAAGCTCAAGCGATTCAGCAAGGCTCCGATCCTCGTACCGCCGTGATGAACGCGGAGGTTGAGGCGAAAATCGCTCGCCAGAACGCCGAGACTATGGCCAACATCCAGCGTCAGAACACGAAGGCGATGGCAGATTTGTCACGCCGGAATGCGAAGACAACCGCTGATATTCAGCGTGCGAATGCAACTGCGGAATCCAACTTGTCGCGTCAGGGATGAAAAACATACACTTCGTTCACGGTCTTCATAACGACGGTTTCCATATTTGCGACAGAATCGCAATCGCTTCAGCTTGGATGAACAATCCTGACTGGAGCGTTTTTCTTTGGTGTCCCCAAGAACCAACCGGCGAGCAGTGGGAGAAGTTGAAAGCGAAGGTTCCGGTTCGCGTGATGTTGGTTGACGACTTCAAGACGTGGAACGGGAATGTTGTTCACAATTATCAGCATCGCGCTGACCTGATTCGCCATGCTGTTTTATACGCGATGGGCGGCGTTTACGCTGACACCGACACGATTACTCTCGCTCCGTTTCCAAAAGAATGGCTTGAGCATGACGCTGTTTTAGGGCGCGAGTTCTGCGGCGAAGGAACCATTGGCCTGTGCAACGCTGTCATGTACAGCAGGATGCACGGACAGTTTCAGTGGAAGTGGCTTCAAGAATGGCAAAAGTTTGACGGCACCGGATGGAACGAGTTTTCGGTTCAATATCCGTGGAAGCTGCATCAGGAAAATCCCGGCCTTTGCAAGGCGGTTGATTTCGAAATGCTTGGATTCATTCACTGCGAATCCGGCAAATACTGGGAACCCAACTATTCACTAGATGGATGCGTGATTGCCCATTTGTGGAGGTCATACCACACGCCTAGGATGAATTCTTTAACTGAAGAAATTATAAATAAAAAAGAAAATGTCTACTGCGAACACGCTTCAAAATATCTTTGATGATATCTACAGGGAAGATAGATGGAAGGGAGGCTCTGGACCCGGTTCAAACATAGCAAACACAACTGAATATGTTTCTTATTTAAACGACCTGCTGCGCTCGTTAAATGTAAAATCATTTTTAGATGTTGGATGCGGAGATTGGCAACTAGGAGCGCGAATTGATTTTACTGGAATTAGATACAAAGGTATTGATGTCAGCAAGAATGCGGTTATAGCTGCAAAATCAAAAGCGCCAGAAGGAACCGACATATCAAATCAACAGATAAACGAAATAAACGAATCGTTTGATTTTGTTCACATCAAAGATGTTCTTCAGCATCTCCCTCTAATTGAATGCGATAAAATATTAGGATATGCTTCAAAAAACAAATACGTTCTTGTCGTCAACGATCATTGCGAAAAGAACTTAGACATTGAAGCAGGTCAACACAGACCGATTAACGTGTTGTTTTGGCCAAACTCCAAGCTCTTGAGAATGTTTAAAATAGGAGAATCAATCAAATCTGCAATTTTAATAACTAACATAAAATGAAGTTTCCAAGAACATTTTGCGTTTCACTTAAATCCGCAGCTAAAAGAAGGGAAGTTGTATCCAATCACCTAAAGAGTCATGGAATTGATTTTCATCTATTCGATGCAATCCACGCTCCAAGGATGGGTTTGGATACAAAGCTTTCATACCTTGACGACCATCCGAACTGGATTCCTGAAGATGGTCCGACATATCGAATCTCTCAAAGCGTTCTCGGATGTTCCATGTCGCATTACACGATTTGGAGGATCATGGAGTATCTGGATGACGACTATTTCTTGGTCGTCGAGGATGACGTTGAGCTTTGCGAAGGTTTTAAAGAGAAGCTGATGGCAACGATTCAAAATTTGCCGAGCGATTGGCAGTTTGTTTTTGTAGGCCATTGTTGCCTTGATCCGAAGATGCTGATGGTCCGCGACGGAGTAGCTCATACTCCGAACCCGCCGATGTGTACTCACGCATACATGGTTCGAAAAACTGCGGTAAAGCATCTCATAGAAACAAATGAACTGATGTACGCTCCGATAGACATTCAGCTCAAAAAGAGAACGCTTCCGACCATTAGCCACTATTCATTAGTCCCACCACTTGCAACACAAAATGGACAACCAAGTACAATTCACGGATAACGAAGCTTGGGAAAAAGTAATCAAGGCTAGGAGCTTTGTTCCGGGGTGGACGTTTGAAGAGAAGAGTCGATACATGTTCGACATTGTTCTTCAGTCGAAGCCTAGCGTCGTTGTTGAGGTTGGTGTTTGGAGAGGCTTAAGCGTAGCCAGCTTCTGCGCGGCATCACTCATTCACAAATGCAAAGTGTTCGCAATTGACCCGTGGAGCAAATGCGCGATGAGCGAAAATGGGTACAGCGTTCACCTCACCGAAGGGCAGGATCAGCTCGATCTGATCTACAATCAATTTGTTCGCGACTTCAAGGTTCTTGGGCTAGACGAGAATTTGACCACCATTCGAAAAACGTCTTGGGACGCTTCTTTTGATTTCGCTGACGAAAGCATCGACATTTTTCACTTGGACGGGGCGCACACCGAATGGGATTCAACGCGAGACTTGATTGCGTGGACTCCAAAGATTAAGGTTGGAGGACTGTTCATCATGGATGACGCGAATTGGGAAACCATGAAGCTTGTCCAAGAGATTGCGCTTAAAAAATACGAGCATTCAACGTATCTGGAAGGCGGAAAAACACGGGTATTTGTGCGAAAACAATGAAAGACATAATCCGAAGTCTGTCCCTTAAGGCTCTCAAACGATTTGCAAGCGGAGGCGATAGCCCTGCGGATCTTATGGCAGAAATCGAAGAGCTTCGTAAAACGCTTGAGGTTCGCACGCAGGAGCATGAGGAGCATCTGACCGAGGTTCGCGAGGAGCGCGATCATTGGCTTTCCCTTTACGATGAAGTCAAATTCGCTGCCGAGTTTCTAATGAGCTACGCAAAAAATGACGTCCCCAAGCTGAGTGAACAAACCGATTGGGAGACTGGAAAAATCGTCCTGCCTCAGGATGTTGGGACATACTACTTCAATCCGGCAATCATGCTCGAACCGGATGGTCGAATCATGCTTTTCACCCGTCGCTGCCGCAACAAGCGCCAAAATGACGAGGATCTGTACATTGAGAAAAACGACATCGTGGCTTTTGAGTTGGGTCAGGATCTTCGTGCCACAAAGAAGTCGATACTTCAATTAACCACTCATTATCCTCTCGAACAATTTGAAGACCCTCGCGTCGTCAAGTTCGGCGAGAAATACGGTCTTGCGTGCTGCACATTTATCCCGTTCAAGAGCTACGCGCATCAAGGCATGTTCCTTCTGGACAAGCATTTCCTAAACGTAGGCCGTTTCGACATGATCTACGGCAACAACTACGCGCAGGCCATGATCAACGATGGCCATGAGAAGAACTGGATCTACTTCGTCCACGATAACGCGCCACATATGGTGTATTCGGCCAACCCACACGTCGTTGTACGCCTTAATGGGCGTTTAGAGAAGGAGGAGGAACACGTCACCGAAGAGTTCAATCCGCTCTGGAAGTTTGGCGAGGTGCGCGGAGGCTCCAATCCGATCCTGTGCAACGGCCTGTACTGGACTTTCTTCCACAGCTCACTGCCGTGGATTGACAAGAAGCGCCGTTACTACATGGGTGCCTACGCTTTCGAAGCGAAGCCGCCTTTCCGCATCGTCCGAATGACGACGCTGCCGCTTCTGACTGGAACGAATCAGCAGGATTGGTGGCCGGGATTGCCTGCGGTCGTCTTCCCGTGCGGCGCATTCTTCGATACCGCAAAGAATAAGTTCGTCGTCTCGTACGGAATCAACGATGTGGACTGTGGATACATCAAGATTCCGTTGGCCGACTTGCTTGATGTGACGAAGGTGATTCGACCCAAGCGTGACGTCGTCAACAAAGAGAACCCAATCAAACTCGACGAAGTTCTCGATCCAATTCCGCAGAGACATAAACTAAAACGAAACAAGAAATCAAAGTATGATGAACTGGCTAAGAGGCTCGACGAAGAACCGCAAGGAGATGGCGAAAAGCCTGATGGACTTGCCTGAAGTAGACATTCTCGAATGGACAACGGCTGGCCAACAGGGCGAACTTGCGCTTATTTTACGAAATCCGATTCTTCGGATGGCTTTACGCATCGTGGCTGAGTCGATGCCGGTGCCTATGCCCTCCCAAGGAAGCAAGGAATCGGACATTGTTTTCGCTGCCGGTGTAACCGCTGGCTACGCGCATTGTCTTGAAAACCTGCGAAAACTTGCAGTAACCGACACAACGAGAGAACCTGAAGCAACATTCGAAAAACAATATTAATTTATGGAAGAACCACTCAACTCCCCCGTAATTCACTCCGCGCAACCGCCTGACTTTGGCAACTCGTTCATCGACGCGTTCAAGGCAAACACTCTTGATGACGCCGCATCGGCTGATGAGTCGGCCAATTCTGCCTCTCAGGTAACTGAAGAGCCTAAGCAGAAGAAGTCATCGACGCCAAAGTCTGAGTCGAATGCCAAACTCAGTAGGTCTGAGATGGATATCGAGCGGATGTTCAGTCCAAAGGAGAAGGCTCCAGATCCTGTGGACGACTCGGACATTCCCGAGACGATCAAGTCTACGAAAGCCGCTGATGCTTTCCGCAAAATCAAGGAAGAGAAGGCGCAGTTGGCCAAGCAGCTTGAGGAGATGAAGTCTGGCAAGGTTGCCAATCCGAACTTCGAGGCTCAACTCAAGACTTTGCAGGAAGAACGCGACACGCTTTCCGAACGTGTTCGACTCCTCGACATTGAGCGCCATCCCAACTTCGTCAAAAAGTACGAAGGCAAGATTACCGGCGTGTTCGACTCGATGAAATCGGTCGTTGGCACGGACGGCGACAGGCTTGTTGGCCTACTCAAGTCTCCTGAGAACGATTATCGGAACTCGCAGATCGACGACATCGTTGAGGGTCTTTCGCCCTCCAAAAAGGCGAAGCTTGGCGCTCTGATCGTCAAGTACGACGAGATTAACGGCGAGAAGTCTGCTGAGATGTCAGAGGCGAAGTCCGACTACGACTCGATCATCTCGAAGTACCAGCAGGACAACGAGGAAGGCACTCGCGCTGCACTGGAGTCGGCCAATAAAACATGGACAAAGGTCAGCGAGAACGCTCGCGCTTTGGAAATCTTTGAGCCGCGTGAAAACGACGACGAATGGAACACGGAACTGACTGGCCGACTTAGCCTCGCTCAGCAGATCTTCAATGGCGAGAACAGCGAAGAAGACCTCGCCAAGGCCGCTCTATGGGCCGCTGCCGCACCGAAATACCGCGAGCTTCTCTACTCTCAGGTCGAGGTAAACAAGCGCCTACAAGCCGAACTAGCGAAGTATCGAGGCAGTGAACCCGGTGTTAGCTCGAAAGCAACGGCTGGCGGCTCCCGTGCATCAAATGCGAATGGTTCGAAGAGCGAGGACTTCGTCACGAACGTCCTGAAGTCGTTAGGACGCTAACCTTACGCGTAGAAACAATTATCCCCCGGTGGTTTTTGTTACCGCTGGGGGATTTTGCTTTGAATCACTTACGATACGGACCACTGCCGCCGCGATACGGACCACTGCCACTTGGGGCAGGCTTCGGCTTAACCGGAGGCTTCGGCGGAGGAGACTGCTTGTAAGGTCCGCTGCCACCACCGACGGCGGGAGAACCTTTATACGGTGCGTTGTTGCTCATTTGTCCTTTGGTAGTGCATACCAGCCTTCGTGGATGATGATGCGGTTATTACTACGCACCGTTTTGCCGGTAGAGTCAACCACCCAAACCTTAGCCTTAACTCTCTCAGCGAGGCGCACAGGCTCACCGTGGGGGACGTAAATCACCCGGCTCGCGCAGCTCACGCTCATGCTCATTAATGCGAGCAAGCAGATCGCGCTTAAGATCGGGTTGTTTTTTCGCATCTTCGCTTATGACATCCTGCTTCGTCAGCGCGTGAAGCCAGATAACCAGCTTCATCACCAAGTCGGCCAAGAAGTTCATTCAGCTTTGACAACATCGGGCGCGGCCTTCGCGGCCTTCTTGTTGTTGTAAACAGACCAGCCAACGCCAGCAATGCTCACGACAGCGCCTACGAGTTCAGCGAGTTGATCAGCACTGGCCAACCCTTTGGCGACGAGGAAACCACCGGCAGCGGTCAAGATGTGGCGGACAAGAGAGGCGAGATTAGGATTCATTTTTCTGTTTTTAGTTTGCGATACAATTCGAGTGCCTTGACGGCGCAAGTTAGAAGCGCGGCGAATGCGCCAAGAGCTAACGACGCAGTCTTGAGATGAGGATCTGAAAATACCGCGTTCCCCAGAATACCGATGATCGGACCACCGACGCCGATTGAGATGTCTCTAATAAAAGCGTGGTGGTCCGTCATCATGATGTTTAGTTAGCGAGCGAAGCCTGCGATTTGGCGGCGTCGAGAATTATTTCGGCCAGAGGTACTCCGACCTTTGCATTCTGGAAACCGCCAGCCTTGATGGCGATATCGATGAGTTGCAGCAGGGTGTTCGCTTGTTCGGCGGTCAGTTCAATTTTAATCATGCCGCCGGAGCATCGACGACAGTTTCGACAGGTGCAACCAAAACCGGCACAGCCTGCTCGATCAACGGAGGAACGACTTCAACCGGAGGCGGCACCGGCACCCACGGCAACGGCAGCGTCACCACCGGCGGATCGATCTGGTCGTTGATCTGCTGCGTCACGTTGGCTTCGATAGCGGTCTTATCGACACCGTTCTCGTAGCACCAACCAAGCACCTGTTCCTGCGTCAGGTCTTCGTAAGGCGTGAACTCATCAGACGGCGGCTGGAACGAGCAGGAGCCGTAGCAGGTGCCGCTGTATTGATCCTGAGTGCCGTTGCAACGCCAGTCAGCGGTGATTACGACATCGGGATTGGAGCCTTCGATGGGCTTAACGAGAAGGCGTTCGATGATCCAGAGGATGGTAGGCATAGTCGTTTAGATTAGGCGGCTGCGATTGTGGTGATGGTGCCGGAAGATCCACGGAACTTCAGCGCACCAGACTCGACGTAGAGTTGGCCGCCAGTTACGTTAGCTGTAGGAGCGGTTCCGTTGGCAATCTGGATAGTCTTAGCAGCGGTTGTTCCGGCTGTGGTAAGACCCACCAGCAAATTCCCAGTCGCATCAAGGGTCATTTTGGCCGATCCAAAAGTAATCGTACCAGTACTGGCTGCGGCACTGTACCAAGCGTGAAATCCAGACGCAGATTGCTCGTAAAGCAATGCTGCCGAGTTTGCAATATATGTAAAATCTCCGGCTGAGTTTTCAAAGATATTACGTCCAACAGAAACAGAGCCAGCGGTTGAAGCACTCGACCATAAACATCCAACACCGCCAAATTGAATAGGTTTTGCAGCAGAACGCCACGCACTCGGCGTAACCCCCACGCCCAACCCCGTAGAGTTGAGGCGCATTAGATCGGTTCCACCTTCCTGCCAAACGTGAGGGTTGCTGGCAATGACTCGATAGTTGAGTCCGCTTGATCCGAATATGTATCCCTGAGCCGTTCCGCCAGAGTTTTTTAG
>Ga0209296_1003057_pt1 | contig 11556 bp, 8 predicted proteins | sample S_130206_EF_Meta_FD_187319 | JGI IMG/M metagenome (GOLD analysis project Ga0209296, IMG submission 187319) | Freshwater microbial communities from Lake Simoncouche, Canada to study carbon cycling - S_130206_EF_MetaG (SPAdes) (version 2) | ecosystem: Environmental > Aquatic > Freshwater > Lake ...
CACGTTTTCATGCAAGCAGAAAGACAAACTCGACGAAGCCGCGTTACGCGCGCAATTGATGTTGGCAAATTACGCCCATGTTTCTCAGGTAACGGTACCGGGCGAGTTCTGTGTACGCGGCAGTTTGATTGATTTGTTTCCGATGGGCTCTGTGGTGCCCTATCGCATTGATTTATTTGATGACGAAATCGAATCGATTCGCGCCTTCGACATCGACACTCAACGCAGCTTGTACCCCGTAGGCTCAGTGCAGTTGCTGCCCGGGCGCGAGTTTCCGATGGATGAAGCCGCGCGCAATCATTTTCGTTCGGGCTTTCGCGAAGTGTTTGAGGGCGACCCATCGCGTGCCTTGCCCTACCGCGATATTGGTAATGGTATAGCGTTTGCCGGCGTTGAATACTATTTACCGCTGTTTTTTGACAGCACCGCCACCTTATTCGATTACCTGACGCAAGACACCATCATGGTGACGCTCGGGGATATCGACGATGCCATGCGCCGCTTTGCCCAAGACACTGCCAGCCGCTATAACTTTTTAAAGAGTGATCGCGAGCGCCCAGTGCTTGCGCCAGACGCGTTATTTTTGCGGGCTGACACGCTGTTTGAACAGCTCAAGTTATTTGCACGAATCGCACTCACCACCGAGACCGAGCACCCCGAGTTTTTAGCTGCACCCGATATCGGGATTTCGCGCCGTTCTGACGATCCAGTACAAAAACTCCGCGCACTGTTAAGTCAAACGCAGCAACGACTGGTCTTGTGCACCGACTCGCACGGTCGACGCGAAACCATCTTACAGATGTTAGCCGAGCATGGCCTTGTCCCAGACGCGCAAACCGAATCACTCGCCCTGTTTTTAGAAGGTGATGCACATTTTGCGATTACGGTAGCGCAGCTCAATACCGGCTTTCAGTTGCCGGGGCAGCATCTGATCTTTATTACTGAAAACGACCTGTACCCCGGACACGGCACCACGGCACGGCGTGGCAAGCGCGATCAAGAGCGCGCCAGCAACGTCGAAGCCATGGTGCGCGATTTATCTGAGTTACGCATCGGTGACCCGGTCGTTCACGCGCAACACGGCATCGGGCGTTATCACGGCCTGATCAACATGGATATGGGCGAAGGCGAGATGGAGTTTCTTCATCTTGAGTACGCCAATAAGACGATGCTGTACGTACCCGTCGCGCAGTTGCACGTCATTGCGCGTTATAGCGGCAACGACCCAGAGACAGCCCCCTTGCATCAGCTTGGTTCAGGCCAATGGGAGAAAGCCCGCCGCAAAGCTGCACAACAGGTACGCGATACTGCGGCTGAGCTCTTAGACATTTACGCCAAACGTGCTGCACGACAGGGCTTTGCCTTCAAACTGCCTTTAGGGGATTACGAATTATTCTCTGAGGGCTTTGGGTTTGAAGAAACCGTAGACCAAGCGGCCGCCATTCAATGCGTCTTAGCCGACATGACCTCGGGGCGCCCAATGGATCGACTGGTGTGCGGTGATGTGGGCTTTGGCAAAACCGAAGTCGCCCTACGCGCAGCCTTTTTAGCCATCGCAAACGGCAAGCAGGTCGCGATTTTGTGCCCAACGACTCTGTTGGCCGAGCAACACGCGCAAACCTTTTCAGATCGCTTTGCCGACTGGCCGGTGAAGGTCGTTGAACTCTCGCGCTTCAGATCCGCCAAAGAAGTGGCCAGCGCCATCGTGGGTATCAACGACGGCACCATCGATATCGTCATTGGTACGCATAAGCTCTTATCGAAAGACGTTAACTTTATGCGCCTGGGGCTCGTCATCATCGACGAAGAACATCGCTTTGGTGTGCGTCAAAAAGAAGTACTCAAGTCGCTACGCGCAGAGGTCGATGTCTTGACGCTCACAGCCACGCCGATCCCCCGTACGCTTGGGATGTCGCTTGAAGGGATTCGCGACTTTTCAGTGATTGCTACGGCACCACAAAAGCGTCTGGCCATTAAAACGTTTGTACGCCGTGAGGATAACAGCACCATTCGCGAAGCCTTGCTGCGCGAACTCAAGCGCGGTGGGCAAGCGTACTTTTTGCATAACGAAGTTGAAACCATTCACAACCGTCGCGCCCGCCTTGAAGAGCTTGTGCCCGAGGCCCGCATTGCCGTTGCGCATGGCCAGATGGGTGAACGCGACCTTGAACAAGTGATGAAAGGTTTTTATCAACAACGGTTTAACGTGTTGTTATGCACCACGATTATCGAAACCGGCATCGACGTCTCAAGTGCTAACACCATCATCATCCATCGGGCCGACCGTTTTGGTTTAGCGCAGTTGCATCAATTGCGCGGCCGCGTGGGGCGTTCGCACCACCAAGCCTACGCCTACCTGATGACGCCCGGCGAAGACTCAATCACGAAGAACGCCAAAAAACGCCTCGAGGCGATTCAAGCGATGGAAGAGCTTGGTTCGGGCTTCTTTTTGGCCATGCATGATCTTGAAATTCGTGGCACCGGCGAGGTGCTTGGCGAATCACAATCGGGCAATATCCAAGAGATCGGCTTCTCGATGTACAACGATATGCTCAACGAAGCCGTACGCGCACTCAAGGCCGGCGTGGAGCCCGATCTTGATGCCCCCTTCAGCGCGGGTTGCGAGGTGAACCTTCACGCCCCCGCCCTACTGCCTGCTGATTTCTGCGGTGACATTCCGGCGCGGCTATCGCTCTACAAGCGCTTATCGAGTTGTAAAGATGAAGACGATTTGATTGTGATCCAAGAAGAACTCATCGATCGCTTTGGCAAACTACCTGAGCCAGCCCGTACCTTGCTTTCAACCCACAAGATCCGCTTATTAGGCTTGCCCTTGGGGATTCAAAAAATTGATGCAAGCGAGATGCAAATCATGCTGCACTTTAAACAAACGACCACGGTTGACCCAATACGCCTGATTGAGCTGGTGCAAAAGCAAAAAAACATTCGCTTTGCCGGCCAAGATAAACTACGGGTTGAAATCAAAGGGCTCGACGTCAACGCACGTTATGAGGCGGTTCGTACTTTGTTGCGCTCGCTGGCTTGACGTTGTGACGCTCGTGAGCTGATTGATTCTCGTTGTATGAGTGCGTCGGTACTAAAAAAGGCTATCTTTTCAGGCGCGTTGAACGAGTAGATACCTTTTTTAGCGATTAAATTGCGAGAAGTTCAAACCTGTTCACTTAGAATTTATTCAATTCATAATTTTTTCATTCTCTGAATCCGCTTATGACCACCTTTAATCTCGTCGTGCAATCACCCGCGTTGGCAAGCGACCTTATTGAACAAGCTGCTGCGTTGAGCGAAGCCGCTGGCGTGCAACGTATTAGCACCACGGCCGCCCGCTTATTGAAGGTAAACGATAGCGTCGAGACCCGCGCCGAGTTGCTGGCCTGGGGCGAGCGTCACGCAGTGGATACGGCTTACATCGCAGCAGGCAGCCGCTTGGCCGATTGCAAAGTATTGGCGATGGATATGGACTCAACCCTGATCAACATCGAGTGCATTGACGAGATCGCAGCGTTTGGTGGAGTCAAAGAGCAGGTCGCCTCAATTACCGAAGCAGCGATGCGTGGTGAGATCAAAGATTTTTCTGACAGCTTGACACGTCGCGTGGCCTTTTTAAGGGGCTTATCCGCTCAGGTACTGCAACAGGTCTATGAGCAAAAACTGCGTTTGAACCCAGGCGCAGAGCAACTGGTCAGCACGGCACAACAAGCTGGGATCAAAGTGCTACTGGTTTCGGGTGGTTTCACCTTTTTTACCGAGAAACTTAAAGCCCGTTTAGGTTTAGATGCCGCACATGCTAACGTGCTCGAGCAAGAGCACGGTCTGCTCACGGGCAAAGTCAACGGACGGATTCTTGATGCGCAGGGCAAGGCCGATACCTTAACCGCCTTTGCCCAGGCGCTTGGCGCGCAAACGCACCAGATTATTGCGATTGGGGATGGTGCTAATGATCTGAAAATGCTCGGCTTAGCGGGCTATTCGGTGGCGTATCGCGCCAAACCTGTCGTGCGCGCCCAAGCGAATTACGCGTTAAATTTTGCGGGGCTTGACGGGGTTTTAAACTGGTTTGAAACTTAAGCGCGGCGTAGCAAATAGCGAAACACAAATCCCGGAAACGCCATCACGACAAACAGGCTAAGCGTGATGGCATAAAACTCCCAGCGCTGCGTAAAGACGTTGCCAATCAAACGCTCAAACGCAATCCCAACTGTGCCCACCACAACGTACAGCACAAGGAGCTCAAACGCGCGCAACCAAAAGGCCTTTGGTACCGGCAAACTCTTGGGCTGCCACACCGCAAACACTCGATTATTCAGAAACGGCACATTTGCGGCGATGAAAGCCAACAGAATCAAGAGCCAGACTGCCGCGGTTTGGTTCATCCATTAAAACGCCAACGTCGCGCGCATGGCTTGCAAACACATCACCAACAATCCATTGGGCATGAGGCCAAGCACTAGAACCGCCAAGCCGTTGATGATGATCAGACTGCGGGGTACCCACCACACTGTACTCATAGCCGGGGCAGCCACTTCGGGCTCATCAAAGTACATCACCTTGATCACACGCAAATAATAGAAAGCGCCAATCAACGAGAACAAAACTGCGACAACCGCCAGCCAGAGCCGATCCGATTTCAGGAGTGTCTGCAAAATCAACAGCTTTGCGTCAAAGCCAACCAAAGGTGGCAAGCCTGCCAGCGAACACATCAATAGCAAGAGCAATGCTGCCATCCAGGGGCTACGACGATTCAAGCCCTTGAGGTCGCTGATCTCTTCGCACTCGTGGCCTTCGCGGGCCATCAACATGATTAAGCCGAACGTAGCAAGCGTGGTCAGCACGTAAGTCAGCATATAAAACAGAGCTGAGCCGTATGACTCAGTATCAAACTGCTTGTCACCATCTAGCGAGCCCGACGCCAAGCCCAACAAGATGAAGCCCATATGCGAAATTGTCGAGTAGGCCAACATCCGCTTGAAGTTGGTTTGCATAATGGCAGTCAGATTACCAATCGCGAGCGACAGGAAGGCCAAAATCAGCAACATGGGTTGCCAGTCGCCGGTCAAGTCTCCCAAACCCACGACCAGAATACGCAAGGTAATCGCAAAGGCCGCCAGTTTAGGCGCTGCTGCCAACACCAGGGTGACCGCTGTTGGTGAACCTTGATACACATCGGGCACCCACATATGAAACGGTACCGCGCCCAGCTTAAAGGCCAAACCTGCCACCAAAAACACCACACCAAACGTGAGGGGCAGATAATCGATCTGGCCCGAGTTCACCGCATCAGCAATGTTGCGCAAATCAAGGTTACCAGTGGCGCCGTACAACATTGACATGCCGTACAACATGAAGCCTGAGGCCAAGGCACCCAGCACAAAATATTTCATGGCGGCTTCGGTTGACTGCGCATGATCACGACGAATCGCAACCAGTGCATAGAGCGCCAAAGACATCAACTCAAGACCCAGATAAATCGTCAAGAAGTTACCGGCAGAGATCATGACCATCTGCCCCAACAGGGCAAATAGCACCAATACATAAAATTCGCCACCGCGCAACATATCGCGTGTCTGCATGTATTCGCGTCCGTAGACCAGCGTAAGTGCGACCGCAAGATAAGAGGCCATTTTTAACAAATGCGCCAGCGGGTCAGCGATGTACATCCCGAAGAATGTTTCGCCCACCAAGCCGATGTTCCATTGCCAAAAAGAGACCCCTGCCAACACAGCGAGAGTCACCAAAGACAAACCATAGGCCAGTGTGCGCCGCGCACCACTGCTCATTGCATCCAGGATCAGGATGACCATGCCCATCACTGTCAGAATAATTTCTGGTGCGGCCAGGCCGAAATCGAATTGAGATTGCATCATGGCGGGGCTTACAGTTTTGAATTGGATACGTGTTGCAACAGGGCCTCGACTGAGGTGTGCATCACATCAGTAAAGGGCTTGGGATGAATACCCATATAGAGCACGGCAAGCGCCATGATCCCGAGAATCAAAAATTCACGATTCGACAGATCTTTCAAATCACGCACGTGATCATTAGCCACATCACCAAACGCAACCCGTTTGACCATCCAGAGGGAATATGAAGCCCCAAGAATCAAGGCTGTTGCAGCCAACAAACCGATCCAGAAATTGAACTGCACAGCGCCCATGATGACCATGAATTCGCCCACAAAACCACTGGTTGCTGGCAAACCTGCATTGGCCATCGAGAACAACACAAAGAACGTCACGAAGCGCGGCATCGTGTTGATCACACCACCGTAATCAGAGATCTGACGGCTATGCATCCGGTCGTACAACACCCCAATGCATAAGAACATCGCGGCCGACACAAAACCGTGCGACACCATCTGCACAATCGCACCCTCAACACCGGCTGTGTTAAAGATAAAGAAGCCCAGCGTCACAAAACCCATGTGCGCGACAGACGAATAGGCCACGAGCTTTTTCATGTCATCTTGCACAATCGCAACCATGCCGATATAGATCACAGCGATCAACGATAAGGCAATGATGATGCCTGACATGCCCACTGACGCATCCGGCACAATTGGTAGCGATAATCTTAAAAAGCCATAAGCGCCAAGCTTTAGCATGATGGCCGCCAACACCACCGAGCCGCCGGTAGGCGCCTCGACGTGCGCATCGGGCAACCACGTGTGCACTGGCCACATTGGCACTTTGACAGCGAAGGCAGCCAAGAACGCAAAGAAAATAAAAACCTGCGGCGTATAAGCCAGTGGCAAGTCATGCCAGGTTTGAATGTCAAACGAACCACCTGCTTCGTTCCAGAGGTATAAAAACGCAACCAAGGTCAGCAACGAACCCATCAGCGTATACAAGAAGAACTTGAACGCGGCGTAGACTCGGTTGGGGCCGCCCCACACGCCTACGATGATGTACATCGGGATGAGCGTGGCTTCAAAGAAAATATAGAACAACAGGCCGTCCATCGCGACGAATACACCAATCATCAAGCCTGACAAAATCAAGAAGGCGGCCATGTATTGCGCGATGCGCGAGGTGATGACTTCCCAGCCGGCCAGCACAACGATGATCGTAATAAAAGCCGTCAGCAGTACAAACCACAGCGAGATTCCGTCAACACCCAAGTGGTACATCACTGCAAAGGCCGGGATCCAAGGCTTTTCAATCACAAACTGCATCGCAGCGGTGGTGTTGTCAAAGCCCGTGTAAAGAGGAATGGTGACAAAAAAGCTCAGCAAGGCGCTAATCAGCGAAAGATTGCGTGTCAGTGCCGGGCGTTCGTCGCTACCCACCGCCAAAATCAACAAGCCGCAGACGATCGGCACAAAAATCGCGAACGTGAGCCACGGAGTCGTAAAAGATGCCATCTCGCTTGTCATTATTTAGTACCAAAGATAACGTAGGTGATCGCAACCAAGAGGCCGATGATCATCGCAAAGGCGTAGTGATAGATGTAGCCCGTCTGGAAACGACGAGTCACAGCTGCCAACGCACCCACTAATTTTGCCGAACCATTGACCAAGAGGCCATCGATCAAACCACGATCGCCACGTTGCCAAAAGCTAGTACCGACTGCGCGCAAACCACGCGCCAAGACTTGCTCGTTGAACCAGTCAAAGAAGTACTTGTTTTCAAGAATCTTATTGACGAACGCGAGGTTTGACTGAATCGCGGCAGGGACTTTAGGATTGATCAAGTAGCAGTACCAAGCCACCACTGCGCCCGCCACCACGAGCCAGAAGGGCACGGTGGTAAAGGCATGCAAGGCATAGCCCACCCAGCCGTGAACGTGATGCCATTCTTTGGCAAGCTCTGCCATCGCAGGGTGCCCGGTGAGGATCACAATCGAGTCTTTAAAGTACGTGCCGAACAGTAAAGGATCAACTGCAATCGCACCGATAATGATAGAAGGGATGGCCAGCAAGACCAAGGGCAAGGTCACCACCCAAGGAGATTCGTGGGGCTTACCGCCGTGGTGGCCGTGAGCATCGTGCGCATCGTGGGCATGAGCATCCCCGTGAGCGCCATGGTCATGACCATGAGCATGCGCGTGGTCATGATCGTGACCACAAGCGGCATGAGCATCGTGCCCAGGCGCCGTGTCGTGTGTTGCAAAACGCTCTTTGCCATGAAACACTAAAAAGTAGACACGGAAAGAATAGAGAGAGGTCACAAACACACCAATCAAGGTGGCGTAATGCGCAAAGCTCGCACCCCACACGTTCGCTGAAGCCGTCGCTTCAATGATGTGCTCTTTAGAGTAAAAACCTGAGAAAAACGGCGTGCCGACCAAGGCCAGTGTGCCAATCAAAAAGGTAATCCACGTGATGGGCATGTACTTACGCAAACCACCCATGTTGCGAATATCTTGATCGTGGTGCATACCGATAATCACCGAGCCCGCACCCAAAAACAACAATGCTTTAAAGAAAGCGTGCGTCATTAAGTGAAAGATTGCGACCGAGTAGGCTGACGCACCCAGAGCCACCGTCATGTAACCCAGTTGCGATAAGGTTGAATACGCCACGACACGCTTAATGTCATTTTGGATGATACCCAAAATACCCAAAAACAACGCGCCCACGGCACCGATCACGATGATGAATGACAGCGCTGTGTTTGACAGTTCAAACAATGGAGAGAAACGCGCCACCATAAAGATCCCCGCCGTCACCATCGTTGCCGCGTGGATCAGTGCCGAGATTGGCGTGGGGCCTTCCATTGAGTCAGGCAACCAAGTATGCAGGGGGACTTGCGCCGATTTACCCATCGCACCGATGAACAAGCAAATGCAGGCGACAGTCAGTAACATCCAGTCGGTGCCAGGTAATGTCAAAGTCGCCAGTTTATCGGCTTGCTTAAACAGGTCGCCGTAATGCATCGTGCCGGCGTAGGCGAACAGTAAGCCAATACCAAGCACAAAACCAAAGTCACCCACGCGATTGACCAAAAAGGCCTTCATGTTGGCAAAAATCGCGGTGGGCTTGGTGTACCAAAAGCCGATCAACAAATACGACACCAGGCCGACAGCCTCCCAGCCAAAAAACAGCTGCACCATGTTGTTAGACATGACCAGCATCAGCATCGAGAAAGTAAACAAAGAGATGTAAGCAAAGAAACGCTGATAACCAGGATCTTCAGCCATGTAGCCGATGGTGTAGATATGGACCATCAGCGACACTGACGTCACCACGACCATCATGAGTGCTGACAGCGGATCGATCAGAAAACCAATTTCTAATTTTGCCTGGCCTAACAAAGACCAGGTGTAGACCGTGCCGTCAAAGGTGTGACCATTGAGCACATCTTTCAGTACCAAGATAGACCCGATGGCCGACACGGCAACCAGGGCGATGGTCAGAAGATGCGAGTTGCGACGACTAACCTGACGCCCCAAAAAGCCAGTACCAAACAAACCAGCAAGAATCGCGCCTAACAAGGGCGCGAGTGCGATGGTCAGATAGAGAGAGGGTGAGCTAAACATATTGTTCCGTGATCCGATCAGCCCTTCAGGCTATCAAGTTCGTCTACGTTAATGGTGCTGAGGTTGCGAAACAGCAGCACTAAAATCGCCAGGCCAATCGCGGCCTCAGCAGCTGCAACCGTCAGAATAAAGAACACGAACACCTGCCCCGCCGCATCACCTATCCAGGTTGAGAAGGCAACAAAGTTCATGTTCACGGCCAAAAGCATTAACTCAACCGACATCAACAACACGATCAGGTTGCGACGATTCAAAAAAATCCCGAACACACCAATCGCAAACAAAATGGCGCCCAGCACTAAAAAGTGCGGCAGGGTCAAGGTCATCATGTTTGATCTCCTTTGGCGTTCACAGCCTCTTGGCTAGGCATATTGACGAGGCGTACCCGATCTTTGGCACGTACACGCACTGAGGCGCCTGGATCGTTATATTTCACGTCGCGACGTTTGCGCAGGGTGAGCGAAATCGCAGCAATCATCCCGACCAGCAAGAGCACCGCACCGATTTCAACCGCGTAGGCGTATTCGGTGTACATCGCCTCACCGAGTGTGCGAGTGTTGTTGTAATCGTTACCCATGTCAGCGGCCGGACCAACCTGCCCCCAAGATGTTGCCAGTACAAAAGACATCTCGGCGACCATAATTAAGCCAACGATCAAACCCATCGGCAAATAGGTTTTGATGCCAGTGCGCAGTTCTTCCATCTTGACATCTAGCATCATCACGACAAACAAGAACAACACCATCACCGCGCCCACGTATACCAGCACGAGCAGCAACGCTAAAAACTCAGCACCCAGCAACATCCAGATCATTGCGGCATTTGCAAATGCCAAGATCAGATGCAGCACAGCGGTGACTGGGCTTGAGGCGGTAATGACTCGAAACGCCGCCACGACCAGCACTAAGGCCAACACATAGAACAGGATAGTTGTAAACATCATTTCTTTTAGGCCTCGGCCATATCAACGATAAGGCGCGTCAATTGCGCGATTGCGGGCGATATCTTCTTCGTAGCGATCACCCACCGCCAACAACATGTCTTTAGTGAAATACAGGTCACCGCGTTTTTCGCCGTGATACTCGTGAATATGCGTTTCAACAATTGAATCAACTGGGCAGCTTTCTTCGCAAAACCCACAAAAAATACATTTCGTCAGATCGATGTCATAACGCGTTGTACGGCGCGAACCATCTTCACGCTGTTCAGACTCGATCGTGATGGCCAACGCTGGGCAAACGGCTTCACACAACTTGCAGGCAATGCAGCGCTCTTCGCCGTTTGGATAACGACGCAACGCATGCAAGCCACGAAAGCGTGGTGACTGTGGTGTTTTTTCAAGTGGATACCGCAAGGTGATTTTGCGCTTGAAAAAATACTTACCCGTCAGCTTCATGCCCTTGAGTAACTCAAGCAACATCAAACTACCAAAAAAATCTTTAATCGCTTCCATACATGCCTTTTCTGTCTAGCCGCACTTAGTTCCAGATGTTCCAGGGCGTCTGCATCCAGATCGCCACAACGACTAACCACACGCCGGTGAGCGGGATGAAGATCTTCCAGCCCAAGCGCATGATCTGATCGTACCGATACCGCGGAAACGACGCGCGAAACCAGATGAACAGAGAAACTACGACAAAGGTTTTAAGACCTAGCCATAACCAGCCTGGTATCCAAGTCAGCGGAGCGATCTCGATTGGGGCAGCCCAGCCGCCCAAGAACATAATCGAAGCCATACATGACAAGAAAATCATGTTGGCGTATTCGCCCAAGAAAAACAGCGCAAACGCCATGCCCGAATACTCGACCATATGGCCTGCCACGATTTCGGATTCGCCCTCAACCACGTCAAACGGATGACGGTTGGTTTCAGCAACTGCCGAGATCACATAGATGACAAACAAGGGCAACAACGGCAGCCAGTTCCAGGACATAAAATTGACACCGTGGTCGGCAAACCAACCACGCGTTTGCACATTGACGATTTCAGTCATGTTCAAACTTCCTGACACCAGCAACACCGTCACCAAGACAAAGCCGATTGCCAGTTCATATGACAAC
>Ga0209296_1003058_pt1 | contig 11555 bp, 16 predicted proteins | sample S_130206_EF_Meta_FD_187319 | JGI IMG/M metagenome (GOLD analysis project Ga0209296, IMG submission 187319) | Freshwater microbial communities from Lake Simoncouche, Canada to study carbon cycling - S_130206_EF_MetaG (SPAdes) (version 2) | ecosystem: Environmental > Aquatic > Freshwater > Lake ...
GGTGTTTGATTAGAAATTAGCATACGCTAATTATAAGCGGTAGATATTAGAAAGTCAAGCGTTTAAAAGGAATTCCGGATCTTATTTCATCCACTGTCCATTCAGTGTGAGCGTAATTCACCAACCAATTTTCTCGATCAGGCATTTGTGGTGATTCTATGTTTGCCAAATCATGATTGGCCACATCATAGGCCAAACTGTCAGCACCCACAAACACAGGCACGCCTGCAATCACTGCTTGTGGTCCGGGATTGCTGCTCCAATTGACCACGGCCCAACAGTTGCGAAAATCCAAATTAAAGTCATCATAAGTTCCATCTATTTGAACAGGATTTTGAACAGTGACATTACCAAACATTTTAAAATTATCTTTGATAGGACAACGCGGATGTGGTCTGATCACAATGGGTCTTTTGGAATGTTCTCTAATTTTAAGCACAGTGTTGTGAACCCATCTATCCAATGTGGGCATATCTCGCCACTGCTCGCTCTTGCTATGCTGAGCACAAATTAAAATGTGTTCGCCATCTGTGCGCCAAGGTTTTAATTTTAATTTTAATCTATCAGGTCTGCTGGAATCCATCTCACCTAAACCAAAATCAGCAGCACGATTGATACCATTCAATGCCACTTTCCAAGTGACATTTCTTTGTATGCCGCCCACTTCCAACACCAGCACATTCTTGCCACGACTTCTGTATGATTGATAAATCGTTTGATTGCCTTGCATTCTACCATGCCACAACAATGACCATATCACTGGCACATCAATGTCATCTTCACTGTCATACACCACAGTGTGACCCAGCTGTTGCAAACCGTCTGCCACGTAGTAGAAGATGTCAGTACTGTTGAGTGCTCCGTTGTTTTTGAATAGACCAAAATTCATATGAATAAATATGTGAGTATTTAATAGCAATCAAACTGAGTCAAGCCACAATATGAAAAGATCTGATAGATTAAACATTACAATGACTATCCAATGGGAAGGCAAGGCTAACAGAAAGCATTTCTTAAGACATTTGATCGAAAAAAATAATTTTAAAACAATGGCTGAAGTGGGAGTTAGAGATGGCAGAACCACATTTTATCTATTGGATCATTGTCCCAATTTGATCATATATGCCATTGATATGAGTATTAAAGAATTTTACAACAAAGAAATAGCCAACCGATACAAAAATAGATTGATTGCCATAGAAGCCAAGAGTGAAGTGGCAGCAGACCGAATAGCTAACAACAGTTTGGATCTGGTTTTCATAGATGCCAATCACAGTTATGATTATGTTAAAAAAGACATAATCAAATACACACCCAAACTTAAAGAGAGTGGAATGTTAACAGGACACGACATTGATTATCCAGGAGTAAATCAAGCAGTGAATGAAATGATTGAACATTATGATGTTGGGCCCAACTACGTTTGGATTAAAAAATAACTTATGAATTCTCATTTAACTTATATAAATTTTAATAATTATTCCTTTGATTTTCATATACATGATCCAAAAATAGATAGAATAGTCAGTCGAAAGATTTTAAAACGAGGAGTTTGGGAAAGCGAACTTACAAAAATTTGGATGGATCATATATCAAAAAATAATTTAATTTTAGATATTGGAGCAAACATTGGCTGGTATTCTAAAATAGCATTATTAAAAGAAGCAGAAGTATTTTCTTTTGAACCCGATCCTAGAAATTTTAAATTGCTTGAAATAAATTGCAAAGACGCCAACGTAATTAATGCTGCTGTTGGGGATTCCACTAACGATTTGAAAATTAAATTTAACGATGAAGGAAATTTTGGAGACACACAAATTAATGTTTCTGGAGAGACACTGGTCAAACAAATAACCATAGATAATTTATTAGAAAATCGTGCTGAGGAAATAAAAGCAATTAAAATAGATGTGCAAGGTTGGGAACCATATGTAATTTCTGGTGGTAAAAATACATTTTCTAAACTGAGTAAAGGATGTTTGGTTTTATTAGAATTTAGTCCGTATCATCTTATTCAAAATAATTTTGATTTTCATTGTCTTGATAATTTTTTTAAAATGTTTAGTAATTCCTATGCCTTTATAAAAAATGGAAAAGTTAATGAAAAAACAACAATGGAACAGATGTTTTCTTGGCTTGAACCTAATAAAAACGATCCTAAATGTTATTACAGTGATACAGTAAATATAGTATAACAATTAATTTTTAAAATTTATGAAAAGTTTTTCAAATAATTTATTACACTTAGGGGGATATATGAGTGAAGGAGACCCTTATACTTGGATGCCAGATATTTGGGGCTATTTACTAATAAAGTACAATTTAAATTCTGTAGTTGATATAGGATGTGGAATAGGACATAATCTTTCCTGGTTCAAAAGTATGAATTTAGAAATATGTGGTATTGAAGGCATGGAAGATGCTATAAAAAAATCTGTAATTCCTAACGATGTAATATTACATGATTTTACTAAAGGGCAGTTAACACTTCAAAAAAAATATGATTTAGCAATATCTACGGAATTTGTTGAACATGTTGAAGAAATATATGAAAAAAATTGGATGTCAGTATTAGATTCTTGTGAATATTTTTTAATGAGCCATGCATTACCTGGACAAAAAGGTCATCATCATGTTAATTGTCAAGAATCAAACTACTGGATAGAAAAAATTACATCAATAGGATTTAAATACGACCACGAGTTATCAACAATTTTTAAAAACACAAATAACAGAATGCTCAGTAAATGGGGAAGAAATACTTTATTATTTTTTAAAAGGTAAAAACTTTATGGAACACTTTTATCAAAATATAGATGGATTTATGAATCATAAAAATACTATCATGTTAGATATAGTACTATCAGAAATAAAATCTAATTGTGTTTGGGTAGAGTTAGGTTCTTGGACTGGTAAAAGTGCGGCCTACTGTGCAGTAGAATTAATTAACTCGAACAAGATAGGAAAATTTTATTGTATAGACAGTTGGAAAGGTGGTGAAGAACACTATAATTGGGAGATACTAAAAGATCTTAAACAAATTTTCATCAATAACGTCACCCCTGTAGCCAACTACATAACAATTATTGAAAACATGAGTTGGGATGCCGCTGAACAATTTGAAGACAATTCAGTTGATTTTTGTTACGTTGATGCCGGACATACTTATGAATGCGTCACTAATGATTTAACGGCTTGGTGGCCAAAAATAAAGCCTGGATCATATTTTGGTGGAGATGACTATACCAAAGGATTTCCAGATCTAGAAAAAGCTGTACAAAACTTTTTTTTTAATAAAAAAATTAAAATTCAAAAAGTAGGCAGATGTTGGTTAGTTAAAAAATGAAACAACCTAAAACATTTTGTATAGCACTAAAAGATCATCCAAGAAGTACTGCTTTATTGGCTAATTGTTTATCTTCAGCAAAAATATACAACTGGAATATTGAAATTTTTTGGGGAGTTTCAAAAAATATAATAACAGATCAAACCTGGAGTGATCTTAATTTAAATTTAGCAAAAGAAAAAAAATTTAGAACAATAAAAGGTATGCAAGGTTGTTTTTTAAGTCATTATCATCTATGGAATAAATGTATTGATCTTGAAGAACCAATTATTGTGTTGGAACACGATGCAATTATATTAGAAAAATTTAATATTGAGACAGATTCAGATTTAATAAAGCTACATACTCCCATTAAAAAAATTAGATGGAACGATCATACTGGAAATTGGAGTATTAGTACTCATGCATACTTACTTAATCCTACGGGTGCAAGCAAGTTAGTACAGTGGTCTAAAGAAAATTTTGGTTATAATCCCGATAAAACTATAGGAAGTAAAGTTTTAAATTGGAACAGCGTGGAAAAAACGGTCGTCGGTTTAAATTCAAATAATATATCTACAATAACGTCGGACTAAGTCCAATAAGGATATTTTTTAATAACTTTTAAAACTGATTCAGGATAATTGTAATCTACCAACGTGGTTTCGCACTTATGATTAATTGCTTTTTTTGTATCTTGTTGTTTTAAAGCTAATAATACTTCTAATGGATTTTTGTGCTGTTGTTCTATAGTACTAATCACTTTTGTTTTAATTCTGTTATCATCACCCATCCATGTCCAGTGATATCCAACAATGTGAGGATGTCGTACACAATGACTTCTGTTTTTTTTTTTATATTGATCTCCTTTGTATAATTGTTGTGGATTTTGAAACATATATTTTTTTGCAACCACTGTTCCACTCCAGGTTCTAGCGGCTTTTTGATCAAATCTATAAAAGAAAAGATCTAAATCACAGGCTATAGGTTTTTTTTCTTTTTCAAGCATATCTAAAATACTTTGTACATATTCAGGATTTAAAATTTCGTCTAAATCAGAATGTATGATAATATCTTCATTATTACATAGATTAATTCCTTTTTGTAATGAAGAACGACTATAATTTTCACATACCCAATTTTTATATTCTTTAGGGATATCTAAGTTAATTAAATGAATTCGATTTTTGTATTTTTCTTGATATTTTGTAAAATTTTCTTTTAATTTAAAATTTTTTGAAATTCCACTCCATGTTTTATTCCCTTCAAGTATGATCCATTTATCCACATATGATTCTGTTAATGCTAGCCTAATATCAAGCATCTCAAATTCATCATTAAACATAAAGGTATCAATAATCATAGTTTTAAAATTTATAAATTATTTGGTATGCATCATATATAGGGTGAACACCTTTGGATTCTAAATATTCAACGATCATACGTCCCTTGCCAGTGCGTTTGTTATCTGTTAAAAATCTAGAATTGTCATCAATAGCAACAATGCATCCTGGTTTTAAGTGTGGTTCAATTGTTTGAAATTCTTTTAAATGATGAGCAGCACTCAGCGAATCATCGCGCCATTTTACGTCATAACTATCAAGATAAAATAAATCAATTTTGTTTAAATCATTTAAAGAGTTTAACCAAGCAACGCTATCTGAACAATAACATTTATAAAATTTTTGATCAATAAAGTTATTGGCAATGTCCACAGCAGTTTGATTTATATCCACAGATCTCACAAATCCACCGTAAATTTTAACCATCTCGGCAAACAAAAATCCACTGTTGCCATCTTTCCAATTATTTGGGTTGCGGACTGTGCCTGTTTCTATGATATAAAAATTTTCTTTTTTTTGTTGAAACAATAGATTAAAAATTGTCACATACCCATTTTTACGTTTATAAAGCCCTTCTATCAATCCTTTTTTAACTGCAGAACTTTTTATATCCAATAATGGGCCGTATCGACTTTCAAAAGTTTTTAACCAAACTTGTGTATCCATAATAGTATTTAACAATTAAATGGGTATATAAATAGTTTTATTCTTATGAAGATATTTGTGGGCTATGATACCAGAGAGGACATCACATATCAAGTGTGTGAGCATTCAATCAAACAACATCAACCCAAAACTGAAGTGCTGCCACTGAAAATGAAAGAACTGCGTGAGGCAGGACTGTACACACGCCCCATTGATCCACTCAGCACTACCGAATTTACATTCAGCAGATTTCTCATTCCCTACATGACCAACTACACCGGTTGGGCAGTGTTCTGTGACTGTGACTTTGTGTGGACCGTGGATGTGGCTGAATTATTTGCTCAAGCAGATGAACGTTATGCAGTGATGGTGGTCAAACATGATTACACTCCTGCACCAGGAGTTAAGATGGACAATCAAAAACAGATGCCATATCCTAGAAAGAATTGGAGTTCCATGATACTGTGGAATTGTGCCCATCCTGCCAACAGAGCAGTTACTCCTGACATGGTCAATAAAGAAACAGGACAGTATCTACACAGATTCAGTTGGTTAAAAGATGGGGAGATTGGCAGTGTGGATCACAGTTGGAATTGGTTGGTGGGTTGGTACAAAGAACCCAAAGACGGTGCTCCAAAAGTGTTGCATTATACGGAAGGCGGACCTTGGTTCAAAGAATACAGGGATTGTGAATATAACAATGTTTGGAAAAAATATCTATCCAACATGCTTAAAATAAATTAGGAGTTATTATGAAAAAAATTGCGTTTATAACAGGAATGACTGGACAGGACGGTCCTTATCTAGCAAAACTATTATTGGAAAAAGGATATCATGTGATTGGATTGGTCAAAAGATATTCCAGTCCCAATTTAGAAAACATTAAATTCTTAGGCATTGAAAATGATATCGAATTGATCACTGGTGATATCACTGACGATAACAGCATGAATCATTTGATAAAAACTCTACGACCAAATGAGTTTTACAATCTTGCTGCTCAAAGTTTTGTTGGAGCCAGTTGGGATCTTAACAAAGTTACCACAGAAGTTAATGCTGTGGGACCTTTAAACATATTAAATGCTATCAAACAGCACAGTCCAAGCACCAAATTCTATCAAGCCAGCACCAGTGAAATGTATGGCAATGGCATAGGCACAATCAAACAAGATGAAAATACTCCATTCCATCCTAGATCACCTTACGGAGTGGCCAAACTGTATGCACATTGGATCACTATAAATTTTCGTGAAAGTTATAGTTTGCATGCTTCCACAGGCATATTATTCAATCATGAATCTCCCATCAGAGGAATAGAATTTGTCACGAGAAAAATTACAGACGGTGTTGCTAGAATCAAATTAGGGCTGGAGAATAAAATCATTTTAGGCAATCTAGAATCACAAAGAGACTGGGGGTTTGCTGGAGATTATGTGGAAGCCATGTGGCAGATGCTGCAACAGCCAGAACCAGGAGACTATGTAATAGCCACTGGAGAGCAACACAGCATCAAAGAATTCCTACAATTAGCATTTGACAGCGTGGGCATCACAGACTGGCAACAATATGTTGAAAGTGATCCCAAATTCAAAAGACCTGCAGAACTACATAGACTGTGTGGTGATGCCACCAAAGCAGAAAAAATATTGGGCTGGCAACGCAAGACAGATTTTAAAACCTTGGTCAGCATGATGGTGGCAGCTGATATCAAACGATTGCAAAAATAATGCAAAAAAAAGCAGTGGTTACCACATTTAATAAATCTGGATATGACAAGTACGGCAGTAGAATGATCCAATCATTCATTCAAAATTGGCCCGCAGATATTACGCTGTATGTTTATGCAGAAGATTGCACAGTGAAGGAATCAGCTGTGAATGTTATGGTGAGAGATTTACACAGCACCATACCAGCTTTGGTAGCATTCAAAGATCGTTGGAAAAATGATCCAAAAGCTGTGGGTAAATTGGCCACAGGACCTGCAGATCATAAGGGCAAACAACCTGGCATAGGATTTCGTTGGGACGCTATTAGATTCAGTCACAAAGTTTATTCTGTTTGTTACACAGGTCTTAACTGTGATGCTGATATTTTATTTTGGATGGATGCTGACACTGTGTGCCATTCACCAATCACTCATGAGTTTATTGAAATGATGTCTCCCGCAAATGTAGGATTAGGATTTCTTGGCAGACCAAATAAATTTACAGAATGTGGATTGTATGGAATGAATTTACGTGATACTACAACTAAACAATTTTTAACAGAATTTCAAAAAGCATACGATACCGGTAGACTGTTTCAATTTCAAGAATTTAATGATTGTTGGGTATTTGATGAAGTAAGAAAAGAAATAAAACAAATAAATCCTCAATGGATATGGAATGATTGGTGTCAAGGCATTATCAAAGGAGAAGGACATCCTTTGATTAATACTGCTTGGGGTGCTTATCTAGATCATCTCAAAGGTAAAAGAAAAGACCAAGGAAAAAGTTCAAACAAAGATTTACTTGTAAGTCGAAAAGAAAAATATTGGAATTAATTTTTCAAACTAAATGCTTTTTTAGCATGTTTGGCTTTGTAATGTGTTAAAAAGGATCCTAATATTGTCTTAGGCAATGGAGTTTTATAAGTTTTATCAAAATTTTTACACAAATCATTGCCTGGTGCTTTTAACTTTTCAAAAACATATCCATATACATCATTATCATAAAATCTTCTTAAATCTTTATAATCTTTTTCCACATAATGACGTTTGTATTCTTTTTTAAATTGTTCAAACAAATTGTGTTGAGTGTTCACAGCAAAGAATCCTGTTTCAGGCACAAACCATCTGCCAGGTATTCCTTCTTTGGTTGTGTCATATGTAACTCCCATGTGTGTACTAAGAACGTTGCTAGGTAATGTTTCTAATAATAAGGGTTTTGGAAATTCTTTTATAGTTAACACATCAGCATCTATCCATATGATTCTATCAGCTGAAGAATTTTCCATAGCATGAATAAAACTCCATGCCTTTTTTCCAAATTTTTTAATTTGTTTTTCTGTTGTATTTTGAAATTCAAAATATTCTTTGGGTAAATTATCAAATGATATTTGTTTTATTCTAGGATGTTCGGGCAAAGAAAATTCTTCCACATAACAAGTTAATGTAAGATCTTTAGGCCAATATTTTAACCATGTTTCCACACAATCTTTTCCTATAAGATCATAATATGCTTTATTAAAACTGGTAATGACTTCTATTTTCATACGTACTTCCTCATGTGATTCCAACATTCACCATTTTCAATTTCATCAAAATCCCAATGAAACATACTGATTCTTTCAATCCATTTTTGTCTATCAAAAAATTTAGGATTTTCAATGTCTAATAGATTTAAATTAGCAATTTCAGCACATTGACTTCTGCTGGAATCTGTCACAAATATTGGATATCCTTCTATGGCTGCTCCCACTGTGGGACTTGAATTGTAATTTATCACAGCCCAACAGTTTTTTAAATCATCAATAAATGTGGCTCCTGCTGGCGACAGTGTTATATTATTCATGTGTCCTAATTTTTTAATAATATTTCTCGAGTCAAGATATTCTTTGGATCCTTTGTCTCCAGGGTGAGCTCTAATCACAATGGGTCTATCAGAATATTGTCTTATGGTATTAATTGTGCTCACAGTCCAATCAATCACATCGTATTTGCCCATGGACCATCCACCGTTTCTTTGCAAGCATAACAATATATGATCACCATTCTGTCTATAATCTTTTAACGATATCTTAAGATCTTGAGAAATTTTAATCCATCTATTAGAATCTATTTCAGTATCACAATAAATTCCTGTGTTGGGAAAAACGCCATTAAAGCTGTATCTCAAATAATGTTTTGGATTGCTTGTATCTTTGTATAAAAATAAGTTACTGTCTGCTAATAAAACTTTTTTATTAGAATTTAATTGATGTTGTATTATTTGTTTTCTTAAATTCAAATGACCAACGTTTCTTGAATTTTCATGCACCCAACCTATACTCATGGCCACATCTGCATCAATAAGATTATTGCCTTGATGTAATATTACTTGATCACCTATTTTGGCAACACCTCTACTGAATTTTTCTAATATTTGACTTTTTTCAATATTCTTATTATTGTTTGGAATACATTGAAGATATGCTACAAATTTCATTGGATTTCTTCGTTGTTGTCGTTATCGTTATCATTTTCGTTTTCGTTTATTAATCCCAGCGATGCCATAATACTTTCATTATTCCAATGATCTTTATTTTTTGCTTTCATATGTTCAATATAAGGAGCTAATACACTTCTAGGTATAGGACTTTTATAATAATAATCGTCGTTGAGTTCTAACATCTTAACTCCTTCTTCGGATAGTTTTTTTACCACTGCTCCATAAACTTCGCCATCATAAAATCTTCTAAGAGTATGACCAGAATTTTTTAGATAGTAGTCTTTATAATTTTTTACAAATTCATTAAACTTTTCATGTTTTTTATTCAGTATAAAGAATCCTGTTTCACAACTAAAACTTTTACGATCTGGTTGGTTTTCTGTGCCCCAATCATGAAAAACTCCATAATGCGTGCTTAATACATCATCAGAACTTAATAGATTTAACAACATTGGATGTATACTAGAAATGGATATAACGTCAGCGTCAATCCAAATCAATCTATCGCACTCGATATTTTCCATGGCATGAATTATGGAGAATGCTTTCTTTGCAAAAGTATTAATCAAAGGATCTTTCTCTTTATTTTTGTCAATAAAATTTTGATATTCTACACCCAATTCTGACCAATTGATATATTGTGCTTGTTTTTTTTTGCTTGGTTTTCTTATACCTTCATTATAAACATGAAGAATAATATCGCTGGGCCAATAAGCACAGAATGTATCTATACAGGCTTTGCCACAATGACTGTAATACTTCTGATTCATTGAAGTAATACAAGCATAAGTCTTCATAAGAATTTTAATTATATAGAAGCGTCTTCCATACCAGCCACACGCAGTTTAACTATGTTGGTCATCTGCCATTGTTTTTGGTCCAGACCTTTGCAAATACCCAACCATTTGTTACGCATCAGAGCAAAATCATTGATGATCTTTTCATAGTCTACTACATCTGCTTCACCATCCACATACTTTTCCACCTCTCTGCTGGTGAGTGCTCTGTTGTAATTTTCAAAATATTTTTTAAAATAAGAACTGCGTAATCTACGCAATTCAATGTTGAGATACTCCAACACTGCTTCCAGTTCTTGCAATTGATTGAATCTGTGTTCCACAATGCCAGGCATTTCGGCTGCTTGTTTTTCCACATTGCCTCTGATTTTGATTTCTAGTTTGGCTTCTTGCAATTGATTTTCGAAATATTCCAAAGCTTCAGGAATAGTGCTGATGTCTTTGGATATCTTTTGATACCATCCAGACATTAGTTATCCTCGTCTTCTTCTATGTCCAAATAGTACATGATGGCTCTGTCTAAATCCTGATCATTGCCCATGGATTCTTTGAAAGTCTCATCATCCACGCCATAGTCGGCGCACATTTCCACATATTTTTCAGCAACAATATCGATCTGTTTTTTATCGATATATTCTTTGAAAAATTGCCAAGTTTCTATCAATTGACTGGCGTCTTGCATTATTTCTTTTCTTCTTTCACTGTTTCTGTTTCTGTTTCAGATTTAGGTTTGATCTTATGATATTCTTTCATAACTAGATCCAACTTTTCACCTGTCCAACCTTTTCTGTACTCCAAATGTTCCACACCTTTAAGGTCCACATATTTAAGTCTGTTGCCAGATTGTGTGAGAATGCCTTCTTTTTCAAACAGTTCTACCAATCCACTGTAAGGATCCATGCCTGTTTCATAAGGTATTTTAACTTGCACAGTTTCAAAAGGTTTAGCAAATCTTGTTTTCATTATTTTACAAGCTGCTCTGATACCTTTTACATCTGTGGTTTTATTACCTTCTTCGTCTTCTTTTAATTTTAATTTTTTCATTGCTACCACCACTGAACTGGCATACACAAATCCTTGACCACCTGATATTTTATCATCAGGATCAAACATATCTTGTGAAGCATAGGTATGATTGGTTGCTACCAATCCCACATTCCAACTGCCAAACATGTTCACACAATTACGAACCAGTGCTGTGAGTGCTTTGGGTTTACGACCCATGTCACCTTTCATGTCTCCTGCTTCAAACTGATTC
>Ga0209296_1003059_pt1 | contig 11555 bp, 10 predicted proteins | sample S_130206_EF_Meta_FD_187319 | JGI IMG/M metagenome (GOLD analysis project Ga0209296, IMG submission 187319) | Freshwater microbial communities from Lake Simoncouche, Canada to study carbon cycling - S_130206_EF_MetaG (SPAdes) (version 2) | ecosystem: Environmental > Aquatic > Freshwater > Lake ...
AGCACGGCAAAGGTTGAACTGTTGGGCAAGGTGGAGCAACTGGCGCGCGCGCGCGACCCGCGCGTCGCGCAGGTCATGGCTGGGTTAGCGAGCGAGTACGACGTGGTGATGGTGGCGCGCGCCGATGGAACGCTGGCCGCCGATGTGCGTCCCCTGGTGCGCTTGAGCGTGACGGTATTCGCCGAGTACAAGGGACGGCGCGAAATGGGCAGCGCGGGTGGCGGCGGTCGCTTTGGACTGGCCTATTTCGACGAGGCGATGATCAACCAATATGTGGACGAAGCGGTAAAGGCCGCATTGACCAACCTAGAGTCGCGCCCCGCTCCAGCGGGTGAGATGACCGTCGTCCTCGGTCCGGGCTGGCCCGGAATTCTCCTGCATGAAGCAATCGGCCACGGCCTGGAGGGCGACTTCAACCGAAAGGGCTCAAGCGCGTTCAGCGGTCGCATCGGCCAGCGCGTCGCTGCCAAAGGGGTCACCGTGCTCGATGATGGGACTATTCCTGACCGGCGCGGATCGCTCAATGTCGACGATGAGGGAAACGCCAGCCAACGCAATGTTCTGATCGAAGACGGGATCTTGAAAGCCTACATCCAGGACGCGATGAACGCGCGGCTAATGGGCGTCAAAGCGACGGGCAATGGACGGCGGGAAAGCTACGCCCATGTGCCAATGCCGCGCATGACAAATACCTATATGCTGGCGGGCGAGAGTGACCCGAAGGAAATTGTGGCGAGCATCAAGCGAGGACTGTACGCGACCAACTTTGGCGGAGGCCAGGTGGACATCACCTCGGGGAAGTTCGTATTTTCGGCCAGCGAAGCCTACTGGGTCGAAAAGGGGAAGATCCTCTATCCCGTCAAAGGGGCAACCATCATTGGCAATGGACCGGACGCGCTGACGCGCGTTAGCATGATCGGAAACGACTTGCGGCTCGACAGCGGCGTCGGCACCTGCGGCAAAGAGGGCCAGAGCGTACCGGTGGGCGTGGGGCAGCCCACGCTGCGGATTGACGGGCTTACCGTCGGCGGAACAGCTTGATGCGACGGCACCGACGCGGATGGATTGCTCCCTTTCATGCTACAGTCCCAGACATGCGTAGCACGCGATTTTTCTTTTCCTACTTTTCTATCTCCGACGCCGGCGGCGCAAGAGAGAGTTAGACGTATCCGAAAAGACGCAACTTAACCCTCACTGAACCGCCGGCAACCCCGGCGGTTTTTTTATGCATTTCCGCGTTTTCCCTTTTGAAACAGGAGACTCACGATGAGCCCCAAAGCCACCGCCAAACGAGCCGAAACCTGGTCGCCGAAATCGGCCAAACCTTCTACCGACCGCACCAGTAACACCGACGACGCGCGCATCAAAAACATCACCGTGCTGCCACCGCCCGAACACTTGATCCGGTTCTTCCCGATTCGCGCCACCCCCGTCGAATCCCTGATCGAAAGCACACGCCGGCACATTCAGAACATCATGACCGGCCAGGATGACCGGCTGCTGGTCGTGATAGGCCCTTGCTCGATTCACGACCCTGGCGCAGCACTGGAATATGCCCGCCGGCTCAAGGAGCAGCGCATCAAGTATCGGGACACGCTGGAAATCGTGATGCGGGTGTATTTCGAAAAGCCGCGAACCACGGTGGGCTGGAAGGGCCTGATCAACGACCCCTACCTGGACGAGTCCTTTCGCATCGACGAGGGCCTGCGTATCGCCAGGCAACTGCTGATTGATGTCAACCGACTGGGATTGCCGGCCGGAACCGAGTTTCTGGACGTCATCTCGCCGCAGTACTTGGGCGACCTGATTTCCTGGGGCGCGATCGGGGCCCGTACCACTGAAAGCCAAGTGCACCGCGAACTGGCCTCCGGCTTGTCGGCGCCGATCGGATTCAAGAACGGGACCGACGGCAATATCAAGATTGCGAGCGACGCTATCCAGGCTGCCGCAGGCGGCCATCATTTCCTGTCGGTACATAAAAACGGCCAGGTTGCCATAGTCCAGACCCACGGAAACAGCCATTGCCATGTGATCCTGCGCGGCGGCAAGGCACCCAACTACGACAGCGCCAGCGTAGCCGCCGCCTGCAAAGCGCTTGTCGCCGCCAAGTTGCCGGCGCGCCTGATGATCGACTGCAGCCACGCCAACAGCAGCAAGCAACATCAAAAGCAGGTGGACGTGGCGCGTGATGTCGCCGGCCAGGTCGCGGGCGGTTCGCACATGGTATTCGGCCTGATGATCGAAAGCCATTTGCAGGCTGGTGCGCAAGTATTCAGCCCGGGAAAGGACGACCCGGCCCAGCTGCAATACGGGCTGAGCATTACCGATGCGTGCCTCGGCTGGGAGGATTCATTGGGCCTGCTTGGATCACTGTCGCAGGCGGTCCGCACTCGCCGTACGGCCTGAGCCCGATGAGGGCCGCAAGCGGCTCAAGAGGCGGCGCCAAGCCTCGTCTGCGATGGCTGCAAAGCAGCCAGCAACCTGCTGTGGACGGCGCCAAAGCCCCCGTTGCTCATGCACAGAATATGATCGCCCGGCTGGACTGCTGCCATTACCTGGCGCACCATATCGTCGATGGTGTCGGCCACGCACGCCCTGTCCCCCAAGTCGGCCAGCGCAGCGCGCGCATCCCAACCCAGGCCGCCAGCGTGACAAAAAGCGAGATCGACCTGCTCCAGACTCCAGGGAAGCCGGGCCTTCATGGCGCCAAGCTTCATGGTGTTGGTCCGCGGTTCAAACAAGGCCAGTATCCGGGCGTCTGGCCCCAGCCTACGCCGCAGCCCATCGACGGTGGTTCTGATCGCAGTAGGATGATGGGCGAAGTCATCGTAGACCGTGACCTTGGCGCTTCCCGACGGTGCGCCGTGCATGGGAACTGAACCCCTGAGTTCCATCCTCCGGCGCACATTCTGGAAACGGGCCAACGAACGCGTAGACGCCTGCGGGTCGACCCCGACATGCTCGGCAGCGGCGATCGCAGCCAGCGCATTGAGCTGGTTATGCACGCCGTCCAGAGTCCATTGCACCTGGCCCACCTGATCGCCACGGTAAAGGACCTGGAACCCGTGGGGCTCCCCAACCGCGCTAAAGTCGCTGGCGCTGGCGCCAAAACTACGCAGCTCGCTCCAGCAGCCAGCATGTAAAACCCGGCTCAGGCTCTCTTCCAGACCGTTAACGATGACCCGGCCGGAGCCGTTCGGACCGACGCCCGGTACCGTGCGCAGCAGATGGTTAAATTGCTTTTCTATGGCACCTAGGTCGTCAAATATATCTGCGTGGTCAAACTCCAAATTGTTGAGAACGACTGTTCGCGGCCGGTAGTGCAGGAACTTGCTGCGTTTATCAAAAAATGCGGTGTCGTACTCATCGGCTTCGATAACGAAAAAGCTGTTCCGCCGCGCGCCGGGTAGCACACCCGAGGCATTGGAACCCAGGCGCGCTGATCGGTCGAAATTCAAAGGCACGCCGCCGATCAGGAAACCCGGCTGCAGGCCTGCGTCCTCGAGAATCCAGGCCAGCATGGCGGTCGTCGTGGTCTTACCATGGGTTCCGGCGACTGCCAACACATGGCGGCCCCGCAACACATGCTCTGCCAGCCACTGAGGACCGCTGGTATAGCATGCGCCCGAGTCCAGAATCGCCTCCATAAGGGGAAACCGTGGCGACCCGTCTGGCTTCAGACTGCGGCTGACGACATTGCCGACGACAAACACGTCCGGAGCGATCGCGAGTTGTTCTGCGCCATAGCCTTCGATCAGCTCGATTCCCAGCTCGCGCAACTGATCGCTCATCGGGGGATAAACCCCCGCGTCGCAGCCGGTCACCCGGTGACCCGCCGCCCGCGCCAAGACCGCCAAACCACCCATGAATGTCCCGCAGACCCCCAGAATATGAATATGCATGGTTCAATTTTAGGGTAGCCGTTGATCGCAACCGGGCCCGGCGGCACCCGAAGGGCCGCTTCAAATCCGGTGCAAAATGCCTTCCTATGCACGGTATGAATGACAGCCCGACACGCGAAATCGCCACGACCGCAGCGGGAATGATCGTGGACGATGGCCTGGGCTATGGAGCCGCCAAGCGCCGCGCCCTCAAGTTGCTGGGCTTGCCCAAAACAACACCATTACCCGGCAACGAGGAGCTTGAAGACGCGGTCCGCGAACATATCGCGTTATTTTGCCCCGACACCCAGGCGCAGGAGTTGCTGGCGCTGCGCCAACTTGCCCTGCAGTGGATGGGGCGACTCGCGCAATTTCGCCCTCACCTTTCGGCGGCAGTCTGGCGCGGGACGGCCACCAGGAACTCCGACATACAGATCGAGTTGTTTTGCGACGACTCCAAGTCGGCCGAGTGGACGCTGATCGAGCTCAATCGGGAGTATCGGGCATCGACGGTCAGCGGACTCCATGGGGACCCCGTTGAGGCGCTCAGTCTGAACGATTTCTGCTGTGGCCTGAACGCGGTCGTAGGGGTCCACCTGCTGGTTTACGACCACGATGACCTGCGAGGCGCCCTGCGTCCCGACGCCAAGGGGCGTGCGCAGCGCGGCGATCTGGCCGCCGCCCGTCGGATGCTGTCGATACAGAAAGCGACTCATGAATGACCAGCATCTGCCTGATGGGGGCCAGGAGTTGACCGAAAGCACCGGAATTTCGCGCCGGCGCTGGCTTTACGGCAGCGTGGCCGGGGTGGCTACGCTATCCGGGTTAGGCCTTTACTGGTGGAAAGGGGCATCAGCCCCCACCACCGCAAGCGAGAGCAAGATATGGGAGCTCAGTTTCCGCGGTACCGCAAACACCGAAGTACGGATGCGCGAACTACTTGGACGACCCCTGTTGCTCAATTTCTGGGCCACATGGTGTCCTCCTTGTATCGAAGAACTTCCTTTATTAGATAGCTTTTATACAAAAAACAGCTCTAAAAGATGGCAAGTTCTTGGAATTGCCGTTGATAACCTAGGTGCTGTCGAGGCTTTCCTGAACCACTCACCCGTTCGATTTCCGGTTGTCTTGGCTGGAATGGAGGGAATCGAACTCAGCCGAAATCTGGGCAACCTCACTGGAGGCCTTCCATTTACGGTGGCATTTGCTGCCGATGGCCGGGTTTTGCAGCGTAAAATCGGGCGCTTGAAAGCCGAGGATTTGGCCCTTTGGTCTGGGCTTGCTTAACACCTTCAGGCTCCGGTTCCGGCAGCGCCGCGCCCCGCCGCTCGACATCGGACGACTCCCGGATGATGAACCAGCCCGGAAATGGTGCATGATGGCCTAAAATGGAATCTGTTTAGAAGATTTTAATAAACATTCCGGTTCAATAACAACAACGGCGGGAGTAGCGATGGACTTGAGAAAACTGAAGACGCTGATCGATCTGGTTTCGGACTCCAACGTATCGGAGCTGGAGATCACCGAGGCCGAGGGCAAAGTCCGCATTGTCAAAGCGACCGTCGCAGCGCCAGCGCATCAGCAGCCCATTGCGTTAGCGCCCGCATCGGTAATCGCGGCCCCTGTTCCAGCGCCGGAGCCGGCGTCTGTCGAAGCGGTGACCGAGCAGTTTGTGAAGTCGCCCATGGTGGGAACCTTCTACCGCTCAGCCTCCCCGGGCGCGAAGCCCTTCGCCGAGGTGGGTGACGCGATTCGCTCAGGCGAGACGATTTGTATCATCGAGGCCATGAAGATCCTCAACGAGATCGAGGCAGACAAGTCCGGAACAATCGTCAGGGTGCTATGCGAGAACGGGCAGGCGGTTGAATACGGCCAACCGCTGTTCCTTATCGAATAGGGGCCGGCACCGACAGCACATGTTCAAAAAAATACTGGTCGCCAACAGAGGCGAAATCGCTTTGCGGATCCAGCGGGCGTGCAGGGAACTGGGCGTCAAGGCCGTGATGGTCTACTCGGAAGCCGATCGGGATGCCAAGTACGTCAAACTGGCGGAGGAAGCCGTGTGCATTGGGCCGGCGACCTCAGCGCTGAGTTACCTCAACATGCCAGCTATCATTTCGGCGGCAGAGGTGACCGATGCTGAAGCCATTCACCCCGGATACGGATTCCTGAGTGAGAACGCCGATTTCGCCGAACGCGTTGAAAAGAGCGGCTTTCAGTTCATTGGTCCGTCGCCGGAGTCGATCAGGACGATGGGGGACAAGGTCTCAGCCAAGCAAACAATGATCAAGGCGGGCGTGCCGTGCGTCCCGGGCTCTGAAGGCGAGTTGCCCGAAGACGCGCTGCAAATTCGGCGAATTGCCAAGGCAGTGGGCTACCCGGTGATCATCAAGGCGGCCGGCGGCGGCGGCGGAAGAGGGATGCGCGTGGTCCATACCGAGGCGGCTCTGGTCAATGCGGTGCAAATGACCCGTGCAGAAGCGGGAGCGGCCTTTGGCAATTCGGCGGTGTATCTGGAGAAATTTCTTCAAAACCCGCGCCATGTCGAAATACAGATCATGGCCGACAAGTTCCGTAATGCGGTTTATCTGGGTGAACGGGATTGCTCGATGCAACGGCGCCACCAAAAAGTGATCGAGGAGGCGCCGGCGCCGGGAATAGCGCGCAAGCTGATCGAGCGCATCGGTGAGCGCTGTGTGGCAGCCTGCAAGAAGCTCGGCTACCGTGGCGCCGGAACCTTTGAGTTCCTGTATGAAAACGGCGAGTTCTACTTCATCGAGATGAACACCCGGGTTCAGGTTGAGCACCCGGTGACCGAACTGGTCACCGGGATCGATATTGTCAAGACCCAGATCATGGTCGCGGCTGGCGAAAAACTCCCCTTCACCCAGCGCCAGATCGTGATGCGGGGACACGCGATTGAGTGCCGCATCAACGCTGAAGACCCCTACAAATTTGTGCCATCGCCCGGCCGAGTGACGATGTGGCATCCGCCGGGCGGTCCGGGGGTCAGGGTCGACTCGCACATCTATACCAACTACCTTGTGCCTCCGAACTACGATTCGATGATCGGCAAGATCATCGTGCACGGCGACACGCGCGAGCAGGCTCTGGCGCGGATGCGAAGTGCCCTAGGAGAAACCGTCATTGAAGGCATCAGCACCAATGTGGCGCTGCACCGAGAACTGATGGTGGACGCCAAGTTCATGGGTGGAGGCACGAATATCCATTACCTTGAAGAATGGCTGGCTCGCCACAAGCGTTGATGGGTGCTGGCGATGTTTGAGTTGAGTCTGCAGTGTCCGCAAGAGCGGGTGCAGGCCGTGGCGGACGCGCTGGAAGAACTGGACGCCCAAAGCGTGAGCGTTGAAGATGCCGACGCGTTGACCGACGCCGAGCAGGCCCTATTTGGCGAACCAGGGATGGTACCGGCGCAAATCGGCTGGCAACAGTCCCACGTGAGGGCGCTTTTCTCCAGCGAGAACCTGGCCCGTGAGGCCGCCAGTTGCCTGATCGTGCAGGCGTTCTTCGTTGACTGCCATCTCAAGGGCATCGCGGCCGTGCCCCAGCAGGACTGGGTGCGGCTTACCCAGGAACAGTTTGTCCCGGTAGCCATCAGTCCGGGATTCTGGATAGTTCCAACCTGGCATGCCCCCCCGCCGGAAGCTCAGCGCGTCATACGCCTGGATCCGGGCCTGGCATTCGGAACCGGCACCCACCCCACAACGGCGATGTGCCTGCGCTGGATTGCAGCCTCAAAGCGTCCTTTGGGCCGCGTGTTGGATTACGGCTGTGGCTCCGGAATTCTCGCGATAGCCGCGGCGATGCATGGAGCAAGCGCAGTGGACGCGCTCGACCTGGACCCAGCAGCGCTTGAGTCGGCTGGCCATAATGCGCAGGCTAACGGCACTGACATTCGATGCGGAACGCCGGAGCTGGCGAGCGGGCAGTATCAGACCGTACTGGCAAATATTCTCGCCACGCCGCTCAAGGTCTTGGCGCCTTTGCTGTGCTCGCGTGTCGCACCGGGCGGACACTTGGTGCTGGCAGGGATTCTGGAGCGGCAAGCCAGCGAAATGGCGCAGGCCTATGCGCCGCATGCCCGGCTTGAAGTCAGTGACTCCCTGGATGGATGGGTCCTGATGACGGCGTCCTGCTGAATTTTCCCCAGGGGCACAGCAGCCGTCCAGACACCATGCATCTGAGCACCCAATGCCCCGCCTGCAAGACGATGTACAAGGTCGTGGCCGATCAGCTCCGGGTAGCAGAGGGTTGGGTCCGATGTGGGCGGTGCGCAGGGATTTTCGACGCTAGACAGCACCTGACGGAGTTGGCCACCGGCCCGAGCGCGACAGCGAAAGACGATCCTGCGCCGACTGGCTCGCTGGTGCAAAAGCCGGGCGATGCAGTCCCTGAGTCAATCGACGGAATGGCGGGTGTACCGGCGGCTTTAGCGCGCCAAGCCGGCACCGAAGCCGATGTGATCTTGGCCACGCCACAGCCATTGGATGGGGCAGCCAAGCCATCGTTCCTGATGCAGGGTCGCGCGTTATCGGCGGTTGAAGGGTCCAGGGCGCGCGGTATTTGGTTGCTCTTGCTCCTACTATGCTTTTCAGCATTGACCGGTCAGGTTCTGCATAGGGAGCACGACCGCGTGGTGGCCCGGGCGCCCGCCCTCGCCCCGATCATGGAAGGCATTTGTGCGTGGGCCCAATGCAGTCTGGCCCCATTGCAGCGCATTGAAGCCGTTGTGATCGAAAGCTCCGCATTCAAGCGCACCGAGGATGGAAATTACCACCTGCAGTTTGCACTGCGCAATGGGGCATCGCATCCGATTGCCATGCCGGCCATGGAACTCACGCTGACCGACTCCCAAGACGGCGCACTGATCCGCCGCGTGCTGTTGCCACAGGACTTTGACCCCTTCGCGGCCACCATGGCAGCGGATTCGGACTGGACCGCTTCCATGCTCCTAAACGTGGCGCCAGTCGCGGAGACGAGCCAGGTGTCTGGCTACAAGCTGGTGGCCTTTTACCCCTGAGCATAAAAAAAGCCCGATACCTTTCGGTACCGGGCTTGCGACATACCCAGATCGCAGTTCAGGGTTTGCTGGCCGTCGGGAAAGGCCATGCGGCCTGCGGGTTCAGCGTGGTCTGAGCTGCGGGCGCTGCAGGCGCAGGTGCTGTCGGCGCAGCGGGTGCTTTCGCAGCTTTCTTCGCCGCCGGCTTCTTGGCTGCTTTCTTGGCGGCGGGCTTCTTGGCCGCAGCCTTCTTGGCCGCAGCCTTCTTCGCTGGCGCCTTCTTGGCCGCAGCCTTCTTCGCTGGCGCCTTCTTGGCCGCAGCCTTCTTCGCTGGCGCCTTCTTCGCTGGAGCAGCCTTCTTCGCCGGTGCCTTCTTGGCCGCAGCCTTCTTCGCTGGAGCAGCCTTCTTCGCCGCTACTTTCTTTGCTGGAGCAGCCTTCTTCGCCGCCACTTTCTTTGCGGGTGCAGCTTTTTTCGCCGCTGGTTTTTTTGCAGTTGCCATTGTTTTCTCCTTGATCAAATAACAAAGAGCACTTCATGCTTGTTGGATCGCATGAAGCGATTCATGATGTTGGGTCTGATCCCAGCGCCATGAACTCGGTTGCACAAGGCGCCCCGGCAGCCTGCCGTGCCGTGGACGTTTTGTGGAATTCTTGAAGTCATAAATTCTGAAAGACTAGTCCCACGACAAAGCGCCGCCAGACTGATACTCGATAACGCGGGTCTCAAAGAAATTACGTTCCTTCTTAAGGTCTATCATTTCACTCATCCAAGGGAACGGGTTTTCCTCATTCGGAAACAAGGTTTCCAAGCCGATCTGCGTCGCACGCCGGTTTGCGATGTAGCGCAGGTACCCTTTGAACATCGACGCATTCATGCCCAGCACCCCACGCGGCATGGTGTCTTCCGCATATTTGTATTCCAACTCGACAGCCTGGGCAAACAGGTCGTTGATCTCCGCCTTGAACGCATGGGTCCAGAGTTGTGGGTTTTCAAGCTTTATTTGGTTGATCAAGTCGATGCCGAAATTGCAATGCATGGATTCGTCGCGCAAAATGTACTGGTACTGCTCAGCCGCTCCGGTCATCTTGTTTTGCCGCCCCAGCGCAAGAATTTGCGTGAATCCCACATAGAAGAACAGGCCCTCCATCAGGCAGGCAAAAACGATCAGCGACTTCAGCAATTTTTGGTCGTTTTCCAGCGTGCCCGTCTTGAAGTGCGGGTTGGTCAGCGTCTCGATGAATGGGATCAGAAACTGGTCCTTGTTACGAATCGACTCCACCTCGTTGTAGGCGCTGAAGATCTCGCCTTCGTCAAGCCCAAGCGACTCGACGATGTACTGGTACGCATGCGTATGAATCGCCTCTTCAAATGCCTGTCGCAGCAAAAATTGCCTGCACTCCGGCGCCGTTATGTGGCGATAGCTTCCAAGAACAATGTTGTTGGCCGCCAGCGAATCGGCTGTGACAAAGAAGCCCAAATTGCGCTTAACGATGCGGCGTTCGTCTTCGGTCAGCCCATTCGGGTCTTTCCACAAGGCGATATCGCGCGTCATGTTGACCTCTTGCGGCATCCAATGGTTCGCGCAACTGGCCAGGTATTTTTCCCATGCCCACTTGTACTTGAACGGAACCAATTGATTGACGTCGGTCTGGCCGTTAATGATGCGCTTGTCAGAGGCCCGGACCCGACGCGGCGCGGTTGCGATGGCGCCTGGCATCGTCGAGGCGACTGCAGGGGCTCCGTCGTCCAATGTGCGCTTTTCCATGTCAAGCGCCGGCGACTCTTCGATTCGGCTCATCAGGCCGGGCTCATAAATCAGTGGCGATGCGGGCTTGACTTCTTCGTCCCAGGTCAACATGGTTACTTCCAATCAGCGAATTATGCGAGCAGCGAGAAAAATTGGAAAGTGTTCATTCACATCCCTTCAATATTGTGTTGTTCAAATGCACCGATCTGCGCTGCAATATCGTGCCTTGCTCACTGGCAGGCTTCACAAGTGGGGTCATCGATGCCGCAAAACTTGATATCAGTGGCGGGGTTCGACGCCATCTGGAGCCGCGCCGCCTCTGCCGCCGTTTCCAATGCATGGGATGCATTCGCGGTGGTCGCGGTCGGGCCAGAACTGCCTCCGGAGGACACCGCGTTGAGCCGCCCGGCCGTCACGGTTGACTTCTCCGCGTGGGTAGCCGACATGGTCCGCAGGTAGTAAGTCGTCTTCAGGCCGCGTAGCCATGCCAGCTTGTAGGTGTCGTCCAATTTCTTGCCCGACGCGCCCGCCATGTAGATGTTTAGCGACTGCGCCTGATCAATCCACTTCTGGCGCCGGGCCGCCGCCTCGACTAGCCACTGCGTCTCGACCTCAAAAGCTGTGGCGTACAGCGACTTGATTTCCTGCGGAACCCGGTCTATCGGCTGCAAGGATCCATCGAAATGCTTCAGGTCCATCACCATCACGTCGTCCCATAACCCAAGGCGCTTGAGGTCATGCACCAGATAGGAGTTGATGATCGTGAACTCGCCCGAAAGGTTGGACTTAACCGAAAGGTTGCCAAAGCACGGCTCAATTGACGCATCAACCCCGACGATGTTGGAGATAGTCGCCGTCGGCGCGATCGCAACGCAATTCGAATTGCGCATGCCGTCCGCAGCAA
>Ga0209296_1003061_pt1 | contig 11552 bp, 12 predicted proteins | sample S_130206_EF_Meta_FD_187319 | JGI IMG/M metagenome (GOLD analysis project Ga0209296, IMG submission 187319) | Freshwater microbial communities from Lake Simoncouche, Canada to study carbon cycling - S_130206_EF_MetaG (SPAdes) (version 2) | ecosystem: Environmental > Aquatic > Freshwater > Lake ...
TAGAAGAATTTTTCAGTCAATTAAAACATTATATCAAAAAGGAAAGTCCAAATACATATGAAGATATAGAAAGAGTAATAAAAGATATAATAACTACCAAAATAAAGAGAGAGCATTTAACAAATTACCTAAAACATAGTTTTAAGATATATAAAAATTAATTGTGTCTCATTTTTCTTTTCGGTTGGTGTAATTCAATTGCAGCAGGGTTTTTAGATATTTCCGCCCAATCTATTTTATCATTTGCACTTAATCTATCATTTTGAACTTCCATTCTATTTTTTAATAATTCAATTGCTTTTGGATTTGAATTATTTGATAATCTGCGATAATTAATTTTTTTAGGATTTGCTTCTAATATTGCAAAAGCCCTTTGATTTGGATTACCAGATAATATATTCCAATTTACAATATCAGGGTTTGTTATCATTTCTTCTTCTAATAATTTAATTGCTTCATCAGTTTGATTACCAGATAGTTCACACCAATCAATCTTCTCACGATTTGCTTTTAATATTTTAATAGCTTTTGAATTTCTTGATAATATTTGCCAAAATCTATTCCAATCTCTACCATATATTGTATTTTTAATGAATAGATTGTCTTCTATTACACCAACCGAAAAGAAAAATGAGACAAGACTATTATAAGAGAATATTAAATGGAACATATAATAGACAAACCAAATATATTAGGAAAAATAAGGTAAGAAAATACAAAAATTATAAAGACTAATATCGGCATTTTAAATGTCCAAAGGTGTAAGATATATAAAATTAATTGTGTCTCATTTTTCTTTTCGGTTGGTGTAATAAATATAATTTTTCATAATATGTATTTATAAATAAAAAAATATATAAATATTAAAAATGAAAATTATATTTGAAACCTTATTTGTTGGCTTATACTGTTTGTTTTTATATACAATATTATCTAATATAATAACTTTAAATAAATATATATTTTTATTTATATTAGGATTTTTAAAACATTATTTAAGTTATTATATTGGGATACACGATTATTATTGTAATAACGGTTATGCGTGTAATATTAGTAATTCTAAAAAAATTTCAGATACGAAATATCTTGTATTTGATTCTATTTTAGAAGGATTATTATTTATCATTGTTGGTAATTATATATTAAATTATTTCAAAAATAAGTATTTAGGATTTTTTGTTATTGGAGTATTTTTACATTTATTTGCTGAATTATTTTATATTCATAACTTTTTTTGTAAATATAGATGTATTGAAAAAAAATAAAAATATGGTATTTAATTCTTTTTATCTCCATTATTTACAACACAACTATTATGACTGTACCATATCATCCAGAAACAAACGCAATAGAAGAATTTTTTAGTCAATTAAAACATTATATCAAAAAAGAAAGTCCAAATACATACGAAGATATAGAAAGAGTAATAAAAGATATAATAACAACCAAAATAAAGCGAGAACATTTAACAAATTATCTAAAACATAGTTTTAAGATATATAAAAATAAATAATCTTGTCTCATTTTTCTTTTCGGTTGGTGTAATCTCATTGCTTCAGGAGTTTCATTTGCTGCTAAACCTTCAAAATTTATATGCATAGGATTAACTTTGATTTCATCTTCTATTAGTTTAATTGCTTCAGGATTTGTATTAAATGATAGAAATCCCCAAACTATTTTGTCACGATTTGCTTTTAATATTTTCATAGCTTTTGGATTTCTTGATAATTCTAACCAATTTATTCTTGCGTCAGGATTAACCTTTATTTCCTCCTTTAATAATTGAATAGCTATTGGATTTGTATTACCTGATAAACTGTAATAATTTATTTCTATATTATTCTCCATTAAAAAATACAAGGCGTTTTTGTTTTGAAATAAAAACTTTGAATATTCAAGTAATTTATGCACAGGTATCCCATCTACTAATTTATATTCTTCTAATTTATATTTTGATTTATATAAAGATTTCAAACTATTATGAGTTATATTTTTTATAATTTCATCAGGTAAATGAAATAGTTTTGATGTTCCTTTTTCATATTAGGAGGCAAAGAAGGCAATAAATCTTTAATAGGAGATATCTTAGCCTTTGTTTTTTATTCTTCATTAAATATTTTTTCAAGCAAATCAGTAGGTAAAGCAGTTAATGTCATTTTCTTTCCAGCTAAATCATTAACTGCTTTTTTTGTCAATTGTTTATTCATAGTCAATAAATACATTGCATTTGAATGAGATGATTTAAATAATTGTTCATGTTTTTTTTGCTCAGTTGGAGATAAATGTTGCATATTCTAATATATCATAAGATAATTAAAATTATACCAAGTTTTTATATACTGGGTATCATCGCTTTTATTCTGCATCCCCGAGATATATTTATATGTTTCTTGAATTTCCTTAAGTAATCGTAAATATAGCTGGGTTTTTAGATAGTGCTGTCCAATTTAGTTTATTTTGTTGAGGTATTTCATTATATGTTTTCTTTGGTATTTTATTTTCAAATTCTATTCTATCTTTTACTATTTCACCAGCATTTGGATTTTCTGATAAAGCAGGCCATACTATTTTATCCCTATTTTTATCTAATATTTCAATTGCTTCTGGATTTTGTGATATTTGCGACCAATCTATTTTACATCTGTTTGGATTCTCTTTTAATTCCTTCTTTAATAATTTAATAGCTTTTGGATTTTTTGATAAAACTCTCCAATCTATCTTTGCAGGATTTTCTTCTAATAATTTAATGGCTTTTTGATTAGCAGATAATTTAACCCAGTCTATTTTTTCAATAACTTCTAAACTATCATATTCATCTTCCTCTAAATTATTTTCTCTTACTATTTTCTCTCTTAATAAATCTATCGCATTTGGGTTTCCTGATAAGAGATTCCAATGAACTATATATTCTTTCTTTTTTAATAGTTTATATTGTTTAATATCACTCCTCTGTAATACTTTCTCATCTTCCCATTTATTCTTTAATAAACTAATAGCTTCTGGATTTTTTGATAAATTCGCCCAGCTTATTTTTTGATTAGTTTTTAGACGATTAAAATCGGCATCCTCCAAATCATACTCTTCACTCTCTTTCACTATTAGCATTTCAATCGCTTTAAGGTTTGTATTCGCAGATAAAAAATCCCAAAATATTTTGTGGTAATTTTCTGGCGAACTTAAAAAATCAATTGCTTCTGTTGATGTATTTCTTGAGATAGTATACCAATATGTATGCAATTCTCTGTAATAGCCACGGGATGCTATATCTAACTGATCTTCTTTAATTATTTGGATAGTCTTTGGACTCGTATTACCTGCAAAATCTGCCCATTCTATTTTATCCCTATTTACATCTAATATTTCAATAGCATTTGGATTTCCTGATAGTTCACACCAATCTATATTAGGATTATTTGGATTTTTCATTATTTCTACTTTTAATAATTCAATTGCATTTGGATTAATATTTTTTGATAATTGAGAATAATCTATTCGTTTTTTATTCTCTGGTAAGCTTAAATAATCTATAGCTTTTGGATTTAATGAAAATAAACTCCAATCTATTCTGTGAAGTGGAACGCATGGCATCAATTCATATTTTAATAAGGGTTTTACATCTTCGTTAATAATTCGTTCTAATAAATGGTCTGGTAAATCCCTTAGTGATATAGCTTTAGCACTCATAAAACTAAGCAATTCCGGAGCTAAATCTTTTATAGGAGATGTCTTAGCCTTTATTTTCTTTTTTATTGTAATAGGAGATGATTCAATATATTTTTTTAAAATATGCATCTTTTTACAAATAGCATTTAATTTACTAACTTCTGTATTTAATGCTCTCGCCATCATTCTTTTCATCATCTGGTTTTTACATATTAGGTCATAATCATCTATGGAAAACTTATAAAAGGGATCTTCTTTAAGCTTCTTTAACTTTTCTATCAAATTACTGTCTGGCGATTTAGGTTCGTTAGTTATCACCTTGTATATTCTTGTAGCTTTTTCATTTATTTCATATTCTTCTTTTTTTGATTGATGGCTTTTGTGATAAAATGACATATCTTCTAATTACATTAGAATATAAAAATTGACATATGGTGAGATATAAAGAATATATCAAGAAATTTAATAGATGAGTGCTACAACCAAACATTTACACAAAATCATCAATAAGGGAACTGGTGCTGGTGGTGCGAATACAAATTACTATGGAAAACAGTTTGAAGAAAATACAAATAATCAGCAGAGATTATTAGAAATGGGATATGAAAAAAAATATTTTACTCAAACATCCAAAAATACACAAGACAATTATGATTACTTATCAAAAACATTTGAAGATAAAACTGTTGTCAATGTATCACAAGAAGGGCTTAAAAAGTATTGTAAAAATAAATACAATATTGAAATTATTAGAAAACCAGATGAAGCGTATATAATTGAATATACTAATGGAGTAAAAGTAATAAAAATTTTAGAAAAGAAGGAGCAAAATGTTGAGGGTTCTGTAGAAACAAAATTATGGGCGGGTCTTGCACTAAAGAGAGAGTATGAATTAGTTTTGGGAATAGAGTTTAAGGTGGTTTATGGATTTTGCGTAAGTAAGTTTTTACAAAACAAGTTTGTCTCTGGTGATAAAAAATATATGATACTAAACCAGATATTGCAAGAAAATAATATAGCTGTCTTATTTGGAGAAGATGAAAATTACTTTCAAACATTAGATATTTGGATAGGCAATTCGTAATTCCTTATAATAACCTCATTTGCCTTTGTGCCTGGATTTTTAGAATTTATAGACCTCTTACATAAAATTGATGATATGTTATATTTTTCATTTGTAAAATTATCACGCACCAAGGGCACATCAGCATTACTTAGCATTACCTTTGTATTTGCTTCTGTTAAATTATGTATTAGTGTAAATAGATTGTTATGACATTCTATGCCAAACCCTTTTTCAGTATATCCTACAAACGAAGTATCTTTTTCTGGAGCATATGGAGGGTCAAGATATACAAAATCATTTGGCTCGGTGTTTCTTAATGATGTAGTAAAATCACAGCATTCAAATATTACATTTTGTATTAAATTATGTATTTCTTCAAGATGCTCCTTATTTATAATTTCAGGATTTTTATAATTACCGTATGGAACATTAAAACCATTTGGTCCAACTCTAAATATACCTCTAAAACAAGTTTTATTTAGGAATATAAACATCGCAGACCCTAAAATGCCTTTTTTATCTTCCAAGCATAATTTATTATATTCGCTTCTTATCCAATAATAGTAATTTTCTTTTGCAATTTTTGCGTCTGTTATATTTGTCGGTTTCCTATTTATTTCTCCATTTCCACATTCTCCAAATTCCTTTATAATTGTCTGCAGCATATCATATAAATCGCTATGATGTGTTTGGATATTTTTATAGATGTAAATTAAAGGTTCGTTCAAATCATAAGCATATATATTACCATTTATCTTTATAATCCCGTATTTTACACAAGATAACAATGCTAATAAAACGCTACCTCCTCCTAAAAATATTTCCCGATAATTATTTATTTCAACAGGAAAATTATTGCTAATTTTGTCTATTATCTGGGTTTTCCCACCAACCCATTTTAAAAATGGCTTTACAATATAATCCCTTTTATCCATTTTAGTTATATTGTAAGATAATTAAATAACTGCTTATTAAGATATTTAAATCATTTTTTAATAAATTATAAAATTAAAAATATTTAGTATATTAAATATAATGACTGACATAATTTATGACATTCCGCAAAAACCCAAGCCATTCCCTTTCAATACATGTGAGGTTAGGGGGGAGATTGCAGACCAGCCCTATTCGGCAAGTATAAATATCTTGTCGTGTATCATACTGCTCTATCTGCTATCACAAGCAAAGCATATAGAAATCCAGTTTTTCATCCTATCTTTATTTATATTCCAAGCATACCACGCATATTCTCATTTATTCTGGAATGAAAATGAATATAGTTTACAGCATGTCTATATTATCCACGCGACCTCATATATTATAATAATTGCGCTAATTACAGCAATATCATTCATTAGTGGCAAGCCCCCTTATATCCCTGTAATACTTGCTGCAATACTACTGGACATCTTCATATTATATAATTACATTGGAACAGTATACAATGCTATTTCTGGGATAAATATGTGGGTTATTATACTTATCACTGGGCTATGGAATGTTAAGCTGCCTGAAGTCGTCAAGCATCTGCTCCCTATATTGCTAATGTTATTCGCGGTTATCATTATGCTCTTCTTTAATGAGAAGTATAATTGCGATGCTATGATGAACGCTTACCAGTTTCCTTATCATATTGCAATAGAGATATGTGGCTTGATAATATCATCGCTCTTCGCCTATATCTTTCTATTGCTTGAGTTAGATAAAATAAAAAAATGATAGCCTAATGTCTTTCAACTATACTATACATATAGCAATGAACTATAATGATGATACAGGAATTAAAGTGCAATTTGAAAAATTAAATGCGAAGACGGGCGATAAGACGGGCGATAACACAGAGACGCTACATAATGTTCCTGTGCCGCTATCGCAGCTATCGCAGCTATCGCAGCTATCGCATCAATATTTCAATATTACTGACAAAATCATTGATAAGATTAATGATGACAAGTATTTAATAAAGATTGGTTTTAGGGAACTTATGGCATATGCAAGCCCTATTGTATTTAATAGAGATTTAGATAGCGAAAAAATAGATGAGTTATATACATCTATTGCGGATGGCTATGATATCCCTTTCACGATTGATGCAATTTACGACAAAAAGAGCAAGGTTGATGAGAAAATTATCAAGATCATTAACGGAAACCATAGACACGGCGCGATATGCAAATATATAACCGCACACGACAAGCATTTTAGCTGCAATTACAAAGTATATGTATGGATATATGCTGTGGATGAATGCGAGACTACCAATGTAAAGCAAAGTATTGAGTTATATACCAAAATAAATAATCATCTACCTTTCAAAGAGCCTATTATTGTTGATATAAATGTTATGGAGTTCCTTAATAAACTCTGCAGACAGAAGAGATTTAAGGGGCTCATATTGACAAACCAAAGTGAAACAAGCAGGCAACCTAAAATAAATAAAAAAGAAGTATTTAACCTTTTGAACACCAACAAGGATATCTTAGAGAGCTTTGTATCAAAATACTCTGTAAATAAAAATAACTTAATTATTACTGATAACATTCTTTCGCAATTTATAGAGAATATCAATGAAATCAATCATCGGCTGTCTCTTAAGGGTATCAGCAATCTATATATTGAGACTCTCCTTGCACAGAATAAAGGATATTATGAACAGGCTGTAGAGATTGGTTTCTTCTTAAACCTAAAAAAATCTAACTACCCTAAAGAAATATGGATTAAATACCTAAGTAATCCCGCTGATATCTAATTATCCTAAAATATAATTGAGGAGAGGTAAGCAATTCCATATAGAAATTGTATTACTATAAAGGCTATTATGCATATAAATTTTAATATTTTAATAATGGCTGTTATGAAATCCATAAATGATTCAAAACTGTCTCTTGTATCTATCCTGTTATTGCCATATTCATCTCGGCTGCGTCCAGGTGAATGACTTCTGGCATTATGAATATAATTAGTTTCTCGCTTCTCAACTGCATATTTCTTTGTGCGTGTATCTATTGGGTGCGCATATTGAAACGCTAATTTCATTACATCACTAACGCCAGACAATGCATTGGAATTCTCAAGCTCTTTATAGCGTTTTTCGTGAACCTTCTGTAATTTATTCTCTAAATCAATTTTTTGCTTGATAATTTTGATTAGCTTCATTTGTTTTTCCTTTAAGAACTCTTCAAAATCATTATTATTATTAATATCATAGGTATATCTAATAGGCAAATGATTGCGCTGCGCGGATACTTCATTAATATACTTCTGCTGATTGTCTATAATTCGCGAGATATTAGTGATTTCGTGTTCAATCTGTGTATAATCTGTGTGAGAATTCATATTTCTTGTGGTGTTTGCAAGGGTTTGCTTCAAGTGTATTGCTTACTTGGTTGTTAAAAAAATAATAAAATAATCATATCAATTTTTATAATATTATAATTAAATTATAACATATTTAGATTATCGCCTAATCAATTTATTATTTCTTCTTGGAGGCGATCTACTTTTGATGCGAGGAGGCGTTAAGCTTTTTGGGAATATGCGGTTTCTTTTTGCTTCTCTTTCTTTTATTTGTGCTTATTTTTTAATTCGCGCTTCTTCTTCTTTAAGTGCTTCTTGAAAAAGTAAATCTTTGTATTTATCAATTAGTAATTACTCAATATCTTAATTTGTTAATTTCATTTTTGTTACTAATCTGGCTACTGTTTTAGGATTGATATTTTTAGTTTGTGTTTTAGTGTTCATCTTATCTATAATATAAAAATATAAAACCATATACTACAATATACTACCATATATTACCATATATTACCATATACTTTCACACTATACCCTATTCATCATCGTCATCATCTTCATCTTGTTTGTATCCAATACCTGTCCATCCTTTCGCTTCATAAGGCTTATTTAATAGTTTTTCTAAATATGCTTTGAGCTGATTGCGGTCAGGGCATTTCTTACCCTTAACCACATTAGAGATGCTCCATAACCTGAAATCAGTATATAATTTTGCAATGGTAATACGAGGCTCTTTAATTTGCGGATCAATCATAATACGATCATTAACAAATTGCCCAACAATATCATTATTCTGCTTATAACTCTCTGTAGCGACACGAACTTCGCTTGGTTCAGGAATTGCCATTGGATTAATATGCTTATGTCTGTCAATCAGCATACTAATAAACACCTCCTTCCACCTTTCAAATTTATCAGACAGTTCCATATCCATATAGAATTCAGTTGGCTTATTGATATCCGGAGTCTCTGTGAATTTACTTGAGAAATTGCAAACTTTGATACGACGCCAAGTTCCACCATCATCACTGGGAATTTCAGGAAGTTCATTGCAAGTCAAAATCATCTTAAATTGTGGCTTGAATTCATAAGGCTCTTTAAATAGCGTTCTTACCAATATCCTATCTTGTCCCGACAATTCTTTCATCAGTCCAATATTAAGCCTGTCGTTCTCACTCGGCTCTTGCATTACGGCAAATCGTCGCCCCTTAGTTCGCTCTAATTCACTCTGTGCTGCATTACTTGCTGCCCGCTTTTGCGTTAGTAGTGCAATAGGCAATATACAATAATATTCGCCAATAGACTTTTGAATCAAATCTAAGAGTCGCGATTTTCCATTACTGCCGTGGCCTGTGAATATATAGAAACGCTCTTGAGCAATACTACCATCTATAATGCACGCAAGCACATCCAATACATAATTTCTCAAATTTTTATTAGTAAATATTTTAGAGAAGAATTCGTTAATCTCTGCTACTTCTGGCAATTCGCTATTATACTGAATGTAATTTTGCTTTGTGCTTAGAAGAATGTAATCATCTGGCATACCATCGCGGAACATATGCATCTTTAAATCATAAACACCATTGTCAAACCCAATCAAATGCGATCTGCTATCAAGCAATTCCTCAAACTTCTCATCAATGAAAAGCGTTCGGCATTCTTTCATAATTGCATCTTTAAACCCCGAGTTCTTTAATTGTGTAGCAATCTTGAGGCATTTCTTGCTACGCTCGTCGTTAATTGCTTTTAATGTAGGATCTTCAGTGTATTCATTAAAATAATTTGAACGCTCCATGAATTTCTTGCAGATATCAGTGCTGAGGATTTTTCGTAAATCTAATCCTTCAATTGCACGCACCCAGCGATGCCTTTGCTTATCATATTTATACCAGATGTCCTTGGAGATTGCTTTGAATTCTTCCTTAAATATAGAATGAACCACGCAAGCAATATCATAATGCGCGCCATCACTTGCGACACTCAGGTCTATTTTTGGGAGAATTGCTTTGTCAAGGATACCAACATATTTAACTAAATTATCCTGCTTCGCCCACCACCGAAGCGTTCCAATACCCATATTATCCTTTCTCATCTTGTCCCATAGCAGATGACATTCGCCTTCAATATATATACTACTAATTTTTGAAAACTCTACCCAAGTTTCAAGAAGCCTATAATCAATATTACGCAATACCCATCCTAAGTTAATCCAATCAGTATAGTTATCCGCCCTTGATGATGACAAGCAATCTACGAGACTTTTAGCGAAATTAAATTCATCGTCAGATATATAACAGCGATTAATATTTAATGATTTGCCAAATATGTTGCTCTGCAATTTACTTTTTAACTTTTGGTCAATTGCAGGCAAGATATGCTTACAGTATTGACTAATTTCGGTATCAAATTCAGGTTTAACAAAGTTTTGAATATTATTGGAAAAATTACGCATAGAAAACAGTTTGATAAAGTTTATTTCGTCCGCCGCGTTTAATGTATATTCTGTCTTTGCCGTTTCATCATTTGCATATCTATAAATACTTGAGACCCGATAAGTATCGCAATCTGGTTTTCGCGAACCATACATCTGCCAGCAATTAACATCTATAATCGCTTTATCAACAATAGAATCATAATCATTGCATAACGGCAAGCCTTTAAAAATATCTGCGGCGACATCTAAAATCTTTCGTCTAATAAAGTGATGCACATTATTGTTTACAATTATATGAGGGAATATGATATGCAAGCCATCCTTTAGCTTATTACGGTATTCTACGGGTTTTGGCTTTTCCATAACATATGCAACATTTGCTTCTTCGGGAACATCCAGGTATTGATTTATAATTTTAAAATAATAATTGACGATACTATAAATGTTTTCAAGCGTATATACGCGATCATACTTCTTTTTGCTATTCAAAGATGAATTGGAGTCGTGGGAATTATAAATGCCTGATTTGTCATCAGGTATAGTAAAACGGAAATCTATATCAACGCGGAGCGCACTGGGCTCGGTGGGTTTTTCTGTGAAATATAAAGGCAGACCATTTGTGAGCGCTAAACTGTAAATATTAATAAATTCGTCATAGGTTTCTTTAGGTACACATAGAGAGACGCGGGGATAACCGATACTTGTATTTGTATATGGCTTACCTTTCTCAACCTTATATTTGTTAATAAATGAACGCAAATCTTCGTTTATGCCCATTGTTTTATTATTTTAATATACTTATATATATATCAATTTTTATTTTTATACATTTTTATTTTATTAAATTTGAAATTACTTTCTGTATATTATGTAGAGAAAATATATATCACAAATGATTAAAGAAGCTAAAGCTGCTTTAGCTGCTATTAAATATAATAGTCCAAAAAATGCCAAGAACCCCTATATATTTTCAAAAGCATCATTAATATGCTTGATAGATACTTGGAATAAATATAAAACTGACAAAATTGTATATAATAAAACTGATGCTATTTCAAAGTTATCACGGCTATTAAATGAGAAGATCAA